>Ga0209702_10001905_pt1 | contig 38064 bp, 35 predicted proteins | sample FRY01_FD_187210 | JGI IMG/M metagenome (GOLD analysis project Ga0209702, IMG submission 187210) | Freshwater microbial communities from Lake Fryxell liftoff mats and glacier meltwater in Antarctica - FRY-01 (SPAdes) (version 2) | ecosystem: Environmental > Aquatic > Freshwater > Ice > Glacier...
ATCGGTGCTGCGCCGTCGGCCTCCGGTTTTGGCGGGTGGAATAAACGGCGCCGTCAGCACCCATTCCCGATCCGTTAAATCGCTTGGATACCGCAACCCTTCCCGGCTATGTTCCCGCCGGGCAATATCTGTCCATGCCATTGTTCACTCCATCTCTTCGCAAAGACGGACTGAATCACAACATGCTGGTATTGCTCAACTACTTTCGGATCGGGCTCTTAGAGTGCCAGAATTAGCCAACGATTGAACATCACAGCGCCGGACACCAACTTTTCACTACACATTTGTCACTTGGCGAGAACATTGCTTTGGTCACAAATGTCGGAGTGGGGCTGACCGATGATAGTCCCGATATGGCGCTAAGCGTTCGGATACCATATCGTTTTTGAAGTCATTCGAAAAAGGCCGCGGTAGACAGCAGAGCTTCAAGGGCGTTCAGTCGGCTGGCGCTTTGCTGAGTTTAGCCATTGAAGTCTCTGTTGTCGGTGGTTCCGGATCAGCAATTGTGTAACTCTCGATAAGACATTCCTCGCAGACTGGAGCATTCTGCTCGTCATGCTTTCCAAATCCATCCGCCGAAGTTACGCATTTTGCTTGCGGGGATTGGGACAGCACGACACGATTGGCTGGAGGGCATATGCAAGAGTGGTTGAAGAGTTGGTGGCACCTGTCAGATGAAGAACGCGAAGCAGCGGCTGACAATCCTCATGAACCCCTCCGTCCAGAACAACGGCGAGATACGCTGGGCCTGTTGACGCTGGCGTTTGGCTGGGGGTTTCTCGTCACCGGGCTAATTGTCGGCGGCGCGCTCGGCAACGGAATGACCTTCGGCAATATTTTGCAAGCGACAGCGATTGGCAACACGATCAACTTCGTGATCGGCGCTGCGGTCGCTTATATCGGTTTCAAGACAGGGTGTAACAGCGGCCTGCTGTTCCGCTGGGTGTTTGGCGTTCACGGGGCCAAGGTACCGGTCCTGTTCGTCGCCGCGCTGACTATTTGCTGGCAAGGCATCGTGGTCGGGGCGTTCGGTTTTGCCTGGACACAGAGTTTTGACAGTGGCGCGTTTTACGCGGTCGCTATCTTCGCCGGGCTGCTGTTTACCGCAACAACTTACTTCGGCGTTCGCGGACTGGAGGCGGTTAGCCTGCCTGCAGCAATAATCCTGATTGTTGTTGGCATCTATGCCGGCACGATAAACATATCCGCGGCAGGCGGTTGGGACGGATTTTTGGCGCTGTCTGACGCGAGCGCTTCTAACAGCCCGCTCACCATGATGCAGGCGATCAACCTTGTCGTCGGTTCATGGATCGTCGGCGCGATTGTGATGCCGGAATATACCCGCTTCGCGAAAAAGGCATGGGTTGCAATAGCCATCCCGTTTATCGTGATGATCGTCGCCCAATGGTTCCTCCAGATACTCGGGGCGATGGGCGGGGTTGTTTCAGGCAGCTATGATTTCACCACATATATGTTGGCCCAAGGCGCAATTGTGGGCGCGGTCGGGGTGATCGCGATGAGCTTCGCCCTGTGGACCACAGGCGACACCAATTTGTATCTGCCCGCCGTCCAGACTTCCAGCGTATTTGGCCGACCGCAAAAGACGATGACCGTGATTTGCGGTCTGATCGGCACAGTGCTTGGCCTCGGCATCTATGCGCGGTTCATCTATTGGATCGACTTGCTCGCCAGCTTGGCTCCGCCGCTGATCGGCCCGCTGTTGGTTGAATTCTACATCTTCGGCAGGCGCGATATCAGCGATGATGTATCGAAGCGGCCCGGATGGAATTGGGCCGCATTTGCAGCTTACGGGGCTGGCGCAGGGTCAACTTTCCTTGCTCCTGACTGGATCGCGAAATCCCTTGTTGGCCTTGCGGTTTCGATCATTGCATATCTGGTTCTGCGTTTGATTGGAAATGCCGTGCAAGCAAAGCCCGAAGCTAATCGGGCTTAACGCATCCCGGTTTTCTGGCGCCAGTCTGACGGTATTAGTCACAGACTGGACAATGCTTAGAATGTGGGGGACCGCTGGCAGCAGCAGGCCGATGGTTTTGGGATGGATGATCATATGACATTAGCGAAGCAGGCTATCGCCGATCCTGAGGGGTTTTGGGCCGCTCGGGCAGATGCGCTCGATTGGGACAGGAAATGGGACCATGTCTTGGACCGCGAGGCAAAGCCGATCCCAACCTGGTTTGCCGGCGCTAAGATCAATGCGACCTGGAACTGTGTGGATCGCCACGTCGCAGCAGGGCACGGCGAACAGGTGGCAATCCGTTTTGAAAGTCCGGTGACCGGCACCAGCCGGACGGTTACCTATGCGCAATTGCAGAATCAGACTGCAAGGCTTGGCGGCGCCCTCAAGCAGCACGGAGTGGGGATGGGTGACCGGGTCCTGGTTTACATGCCCAATTCCCCCGAAGCAGTGGTTGCGATGCTGGCCTGCGCGCGCATCGGGGCAGTGCATTCAGTGGTGTTCGGCGGCTTTGCCGCGCCGGAACTCGCCGCGCGGATCGACGATGCAGGGCCAAAGGTCATCCTTTCTGCATCTTGCGGAATAGAAGGCAGCAAGACGCTGCCTTACCAGCCGATCATCGACGTCGCCGTTTCCGTAGCCAAGCATACTCCCGATGCAATTTTCTACTGGCAGCGCGAACAGCATCTTGCGGAATTATCCGGCAAAACAACCGGTGCACCGCTGCTGGTCGATTGGGAAACCGCGATCATCTCAGCTGAGCCGACTGACTGCGTCCCTGTTGATTCGACCCATCCGCTGTATATTCTCTATACATCCGGCACGACCGGCCATCCCAAGGGCATTGTCCGGGATACCGGCGGATATCTGACTGCCCTCGCTTGGACGATGGACGCGGTGTATGATTGCCCCGCTGGCCAGACCTATTGGGCGGCCAGCGATGTAGGCTGGGTGGTGGGGCACAGTTACATGGTTTATGGGCCGCTGCTGGCCCGCAACACCACGCTCATTTTTGAAGGCAAGCCGGTCGGAACCCCCGATGCAGGTGTGTTCTGGCGGATGATCTCAGAACATAAGGTGCGGACCTTCTTCACGGCGCCGACAGCGATCCGCGCGATCAAGCAAGCCGATCCCGAAGGCAAGTTATTGAAGGGTGTGGATCTGTCGCACCTGAACGCGATCTTTTTGGCAGGCGAGCGCACGGATCCCGATACGCTTGATTGGCTGGGGCAAAAGGTGGGCGTGCCAGTGATCGACCATTGGTGGCAGACCGAAACCGGCTGGCCAATTTGCGCCACTCCAATTGGCGTCGAACGATTGCCGGTCAAGGCCGGTTCAACCGGTCCAGCCCTGCCGGGATGGGACGTCCATTGTCTTGACGAAGATGGCCATGATGTACCGCGGGAGCATACCGGCGCCTTGGCAATCAAATTGCCGCTCCCTCCCGGTGCAGCGCCCACTTTATGGAACGCACCTGACCGCTATGTCGAAGCCTATCTGAAGCGCTTCGACGGTTATTATCAAAGCGGGGATGGCGGCTTCATCGACAGCGACAATTATGTCCATGTGATGGGCCGCACGGATGACGTCATTAATGTCGCTGGCCATCGGATGTCTTCTGCGGCGATCGAGGAAGTGTTGGCCGCGCACCCGGCTGTGGCTGAATGCGCGGTTATCGGCGTTGCGGATCAGCTCAAGGGAGAGATTCCGCAAGGCTTCGTAGTGCTAAAGGCGGGCAGTGCAGGCGACATCGACACATTAAAAGGCGAGCTGATCGCAGCTGTCCGCGCCACAATTGGACCCGTTGTCGCGTTCAAGATTGTCCATGTGATGGAGCGTTTGCCCAAGACCCGTTCGGGCAAAATTCTGCGCCGTACAATGCGCCAGATCGCAGATGGCCGGACGCCGTCCGTACCCGCGACCATCGAGGATCCGCAGGTGCTTGACGATTATCACCGCCTATTTTCCGCCAATTGAACAAAGAACGAAAAAACGATGTGGGTGCCACCTAATTGCACGTCGAGATGGTCGGCGCTGGACCGCCCTTGATGCTGCTTGCCGGGCTGGGCGGTCGCGGAGCTTTTTGGCGGACTCAGCCGCCCGCGTTGGTCCATTCCTAAGCTAGGGAGGGCCAGTCAGTTCCGCCAGAGAGGCCCTTAATAAGAACGCGGTAAGTCCAGCACATGCTCGGAAAGATATGCCAAAATCAGGTTGGTTGAAATCGGCGCGACTTGGTACAGACGGGTCTCGCGGAACTTGCGTTCTATGTCGTATTCAGCGGCAAAACCGAATCCGCCGTGGGTTTGCACACAGACGTTTGCAGCTTCCCACGAAGCATCGGCGGCCAGCATCTTGGCCATATTCGCCTCGGCTCCGCAATTCTCGCCGCTTTCATATTTGGTCACGGCATGTTGGACCATCAGTTCTGCCGCCCGCATTGCAGCATATGCCTTAGCGATCGGAAACTGGACACCCTGATTGGCACCGATGGGCCTACCGAAAACCTCGCGCTCACCGGCATAGCGGCGCGCCCTGTCGATGAACCATTTGGCATCCCCAATACATTCCGCCGCGATGAGGATGCGTTCGGCATTCATGCCGGACAGAATGTATTTGAAACCCTTTCCTTCCTCGCCAATCAGATTTTCGGCTGGGACAGGGACATCTTCGAAATAAATCTCGGTGCTGGAATGGTTCATCATCGTCCGGATTGGGAGGACGGTCATGCCGTTTTTCAGCGCGTGCTGCATATCGACGATGAAAACGGATAGTCCGTCCGACTTTTTCGCCACGTTCTCTTTGGCTTCTGTTCGGGCGAGCAGGATCATCAGATCGGAATGTTCTGCCCGGCTGGTCCATACCTTCTGTCCGGTAATGCGGTAAGTATCGCCCTCCCGTTTGGCGACAGTGCGCAGGGACAATGTGTCGGTGCCGCTGGTCGGTTCGGTCACGCCAAAAGCTTGCAGGCGTAATTCGCCAGACGCTACCCGCGGAAGATAGCGCGCCTTCTGATCGTCATTACCGTGGCGCAGCAGCGTACCCATCGTGTACATCTGAGCATGGCATGCTCCGCCGTTGCCGCCGCTGCTCTGAAGCGTTTCAAGGATAGCTGCTGCTGCTGACAGGGACAGGCCTGCCCCGCCGAACTCTTCTGGAATCAATACGGACAGAAAGCCGCTTTTCGTCAAAGCGTCGACAAAGCGGGTGGGGTATTCCATCCGTTCGTCCAGATCACGCCAATAGTCCCCGGGGAAATCTTCGCACAAGCGGGCCACTGCTACCCTGATGTCATCATGCATTTCGTATGGGGTCATGAGTGTCCTGCTTTGTTTTGCGATTCAATTCTTCTCGTCCCCTAGGCACTTTCCAGAGCAACCCCAACGGTGAATTTGTTAGGTCGGAAAGCACAAATTATCTCAGGTTCACGGCTTTATGGTTGATGATTGCGATGCGGACGGCCAATCTGGCGAGATTATGACAGCAACCAGCCGCAATTTCGATCTCAACGCCGACCTTGGAGAAGGCTATGGTCCATGGGCCATGGGCGATGATGCCGCGATGCTGGATATCGTCACCAGCGCCAATGTGGCGTGCGGCGGCCATGCGAGCGATCCCGAAACGATGTTCCGCACGCTCGTATTGGCCCGGGAACGCGGGATCGTGGTTGGCGCGCATCCCAGCTATCCCGACAAGGAAGGCTTCGGCCGTCGCCGCCTCGGCTCTACGCCCGCTGAAATTGAACATTTCGTAGCCGCGCAGATCGGTGCCTTGTCGGCCATCGGCGGTTTGGCAGATATCGGCATATCCTACGTCAAACCGCATGGGGCATTGGCCAATGTCGCCGCGGCAGAATTGCCCGTAGCGCAGGCGATATTGCGCGCTGCAAGGGCGGCGGATCCGGCGCTGGCGATATTGGCTATGTCTGGTACCGTGCTGGAAATCGAAGCGCGGGAACAGGGTTTCACGGTGTACAGCGAGGTGTTTGCGGACCGGGGTTATACAGACGAGGGCACGTTGGTCCCGCGCGGCCAATTGGGCGATTTGATCCATGATCCAGACATTGCGGCACAGCGTATTCTTGATTTCGCTGATAGCGGATTGATGCCTAGCGCCAGCGGCAAACCACTTGAGCTGAAAGTCGATTCGATCTGTATCCACGGCGATAGCCCCCGCGCGCTGGCCATGGCGCGGCATGTCCGATCACGGCTGCTGGAGCAGAACATCACGCTGCGCCCCTTCATGAGCGCCAGTTGACCGAGGCCCCGACTATCCGCCCCCTGGGTGATGGCGCGCTGCTGATCGAATTTGGCGATACTATAAATGCGGTCATTCACAATCAGGTGATGGCATGGGATGCTGCGCTGGCGGAAAACCCCCCGGAAGGAATGTTGGAAAGCGTGCCGGCCTATGCGTCGCTGATGGTCGCATATGATAATGCAGTAACCGATCCGGAGCAGCTGAGCAGCTGGATACGCACTGCCTCCAAGCTGGCGCAGACGGTCGCACTGTCACCGGCAGAACACTGCATTCCTGTCTGCTATGAAGGTGACGGAGCACCCGATTTGGGCGCTGTCGCTGAACGTTTGGGGATGACCCGTGATGACGTCGTCGCGCAACATCTGGCGGGCAATTATGAGGTCTACATGTACGGTTTTGCGCCCGGTTACGCCTATCTCGGGGGTGTGCCTGATGCGGTGCAATTGCCACGCAAGGCTGAGCCGGTACGTGGTCACAAAGTCGGCAGTGTCATGATCGCCGGGGGGCAATGCCTGATCACAACCCTGCCAATGCCAACCGGATGGTGGGTAATCGGCCATTCGTCAGCTGTGATCCTTGATCCGGACGGGCCACGCCCGTTCCTGTTCCAGCCGGGCGACCGGGTTCGTTTCGAGCGGGTCGAGGGCGAATAACACCATGCCGCGCGTGCTCCTCAAGGTTGAAACAGCAGGTCCACTGACCACAGTTCAGGATGGCGGCCGGCCAGGTTATCGCCGTTACGGGGTGCCGCCGTCGGGCCCGGTGGACCGGCTGGGCTTTGCGGCAACGCAGGCCCGAGCGGGCAATGGCCGCGGCGATCCGGCGTTAGAGATATCGCACGGCGGACTGCGACTTTCCTGCGTCGAGGGCGAAGTTGGTTTTGCCCTGGGCGGGGCCGGGTTCATCGGCGCGGTTGGATCGGCAAAGGTGAACTCCGGACTTCTGAAAGCTGGAATGACCCTATCGATCACTCAAAACGATGAGGGGAATTGGGCCTATCTGGCGCTGGGCGGCCAATTGCAGACGCGCCGCTGGCTGGGCAGTGCAGCGACTCATGCGCTTGCTGAACTGGGCGGCGGACGGGTCGCGGCAGGCCAGATCCTAGAAGTCATTACGCCGGACGGGCAGGTAACCGCATCGTCCCATAACTCCGCAGAAACGCCAGACAAGATTTCCGAGGTTCGGATCATTCTTGGCCCGCAGGAACGCTTTTTTCCGGATTCGGCGGTAAATGCACTGTTCCGTGAGCCATTTGCCGCCAGCGCCCGGCTCGACCGGATGGGAATGGTATTGGATGGGCCTGCATTAGTCCCAAATTCGCTGGATATGCTCAGCGAGCCCGCAGTGCGCGGCGGGCTGCAGGTCAATGGCACTGGCCAATTGACTATGCTGCTTGCCGATCACCAGACAACTGGCGGCTATCCCAAAATTGCCGTGGTGATCGATCCGGATATTGACAGGGTGGCGCAATTGTCGCCGGGCAGCCCGATCCGTTTCGTCAGCATCAGCGCCGGACAAGCAGTGGCCATTGCCCGCAAGTACCATGTGGAAAACGAGACAAACCTCGCTACCCTACGAGACGGGTCGAGCCTCGCCGAGCGATTGATGAGCCGAAATCTGGTCGATGGAATGGTCGACGGTTTGACCGACACTGGCCTCGCAAATCTAACTTAGCGGAATGCTAGCCTGCTAACCCCAGATTGGCAAAAACCGGCATGAAGTTGCTGGCGAGCAGGCAAATTACTACTGCGATTGCGGTCACCCCGAGGTGTCTAATCCCGAGTACCTTGAGGCCGTAGAGCCGGCCAACCATTATGATCCGCATGGTCGCGAGCACGGCCATCGAAACTGCAAAGCCAATCGCCGCCCCCAATGCTCCATAAGTCTCCGCCAGATACCAAACCAGAAAGATTTCCAGAGCGACCGTCATCAGCACCAGGCGCGGGGGCCAAATGGGGTCACGATAAATCATGACCAATTCGCTGAGGCCGAAGCTGCCCTCCATCAATTCGCCCACAAGAATGACGATGACTACCACGATGCCAGCAGCAAAACCTGCGCCAAACAGTTCGAGAATGGTCCCGCCGAAAATTACAAATACGCATATGATGACCAGCTGGATCGTGAAAATGAACAGCGTGAGGCGTTTCAGGTGCGCGCCGATGGTTTCAAGTGACCGGCTTTGTGCAACAATCGGTGCCAGCATCGGTTCGTATAAATGCCGGACCTTGCCGACAACGGTGCCGATCTGTTGGGCGAGGTAGTAAACGCCGGTCGCCTGTGGACCAGCAACGATTGCCAGCAGCAGGATATCGACCCGCCGGAACGCGAAGATACCGGTTTCATTGACCGCGATCGGCCAACTGCTTCGGGCCAACGCTAAAACTCCGGCCACTGTGGGCATTTTTGCCAGACCCAGGGCCTCAGCAGCGAAAGACCTGATCATGGCGAGTATGGCAATAGTGGCGGACAGCAGCAGTGACCCGACATACGCCAGCAACAACGCCTGTTCCGATGTGATTACATGGCCTGATGGCATGGTGAAGCCGCGGACAAAGTAATAGGCGAAGATCCCCAGCAGCAGGAAGCTCCACGGCTTCACGAAGGCTTTGACCAGAGTATCCCAGAACACTGTGCGGAAATGACGCGTGGCGGTGGTAGCAACCTCGGTCAGGGCGATCAGCGGTACGCCAAGCAGCAGGAATTGCGATCCAGACAGAGATGCTGGCAAGATGTAAGGCCATGCGGCCCACAGGATCGCCATAACAACAATCGACAGCGCGGTGACGAGCGCCAACGCTTCAAAGATATGCTTGCCGGGATTGATCGTAGGCTCGTCCTGTCCTAATTTCTCAGCCCCCAAATTGCCCAGCAGTGTCTTGGTTAGGCCGAACGTTACGAAGGCGGCGAGCAATTCCAGCATCGCGACCGCTTCGCCCAATCGTCCGAAATCTTCGATCCCATAGAAGCGTGCGACAAACGTTATCAGCAAGACGCGGGCAAACATCCGCGATCCAGAACCGGTCAGGATTTGCCACGCGCCGCGCCGCAGATCGCGCTTCTCGCCAGCCAGAGTCTGTCGGTCAGAATCCACGAAAAATGATCAATCTTGAATAGGTCTGGGGGAGATTAAGCAAGATGGTTCCTCAAGGCTTGGGCCCCAATGCAATCGCAGAGATTTAGATGAGACGCTGGGCCGGTAGCAACGCCGCGAAAAAAAATACAGCTTTTCTGATGCAGATGACGCGTTCCGCTGGCATGAGGCCGCTATGAATAACAATGATCCTGCCAGACCCATCAAGATCGGCTTCCTCTATAATCACGAGGAATTGCACCAGATTGCGCATACTGCACCGATCATTTCCCCGCTGCAACAGATCGCTCCGCAGGTGCAGGTGGAGGTGCTGACATCAAGTGATAGCCAAACCGAAGCAGTTATTCCTCACCTCGCCCCGGGGTTGGACCGGCCACCAATCCGCCAGATGGAGGCGGGTAAGTTGATCAAAGTATTGGAAAAAATGACCGGGGGAATTATCCCGCTTGGCCGTATCGGGGGACTGTCTGCGAACCGAGATATGCTCGGGACCTATGATGCTCTGGTGGTCCCGGAAACCACCAGTACGCTGCTGAAAAAGCGCTTTGCGATGCAGCAACCAAAACTAATTTTCTGTCCCCACGGTGCGGGGGACCGCAGCATCGGTTTCTCGCCTGAGATCAGGCATTTCGATTTTGTCCTGCTGCCGGGCGACAAGACGCGGGACCGGATGATTGCTGCGGGGGTCGTCCGCCCAGCGGACCATGCGGTGATAGGCTATCCTAAATTCGATGCGGCCAATTTGGCCCCGCTGCAGAAATTTTTCGATAACGACCGGCCTACCGTGCTGTACAATCCGCACTTCGATCCCTTGCTGTCATCATGGCATGAATTCGGATTGCAAGTGCTGGATTATTTCGTGGGGCAGGACACTTATAATCTGATCTTCGCGCCTCACGTGATGCTGTTTCAGCGCCGGGTATTGGCGTCGGTTGAACACCGGAAAATCAGGTTCCGTAAGGAAATCCCCGGCCACTATTACGAACATGATCACATCAGGATCGACCCCGGTAGCCAGCATAGTGTCGACATGTCCTATACCCGCAGCGCCGACCTATATATCGGCGATGTCAGTAGCCAGATTTATGAATTTATTCATGATCCTCGCCCGGCAATCTTCCTCAATTCGCACGCAGCGAAGTGGGAAAATGACCTGAGTTATCGGTTCTGGCATTTCGGCGAGGTGGTGGACGACATGGCCAATTTTGGCGCTGCCCTGGGGCGGGCATTTCCGTTAAAGGAAGAGTTTCGGCTAAGGCAGACTGCTGCATTCGCGCAGACTTTCTCAATCGATCCAAACCAGTCTTCAGCCAACCGGGCCGCAGCTGCGATTGCCGGCTTTCTCGAGAGAGAATTTCCGGAGCGTTTTCACCGTAGCTAAGCCGGGGCCGCATTATGCAGTACGGCGGAAGGAACTTATGATCGACGCTCCAGCAGCACCAGTTCCGGACAAACCAATTTGGACAGCCTTGGTGTTGGCGGGCCAGCGGCCGGGCATTGATGCGCTCGCCCAGATGAATGGCCAGACTCATAAAGCGTTGATTGAAATTGCGGGCAAGTCGATGCTCAGCCGAGTTGTGGCGACGCTGGATGCCTGCCCCCAGATTGGCAGAATTTTGGTGGTTGCTCAGGAACCGGAGCAATTATTGTCCGGCGACGCAGCGGGTCTACTCGATAATCCGAAGATCAAACTGGCTTCCAGCGAGGGAGGAATTGCGACCAGCATTGCCGCGATTTCAGGTAGTGATATGGCGCCGTGGCCGGTGCTGGTGACAACCGCCGATCACCCCTTGCTGACCCCCGGTATGGTGCAGGAATTCTTGCGGGCGTGCGATGCGGAGGCGGCTGATGCAGACCTTGCGATTGCCTTCGGTGAACGCCGAATTGTCGAGGCTGTCTATCCCGCGACCAAGCGAACCTGGCTCAAATTTTTGGGCGGCCATTACTCTGGTGCCAACTTGTTCGCGCTGCGCAATGTAAAAGTTATTCCCGCGCTCGAACTGTGGTCCGGTGTGGAACAGGACCGCAAAAAAGGTCTCGCGGTGATTTCACAATTCGGGCCATGGCTGCTGCTACGGGCGCTGACTAGGACGATCACTTTTCCCAATGCATTGGCCAAGGCAGGGCGCGGTCTAGGATTGAACGCACAGCCAGTGGTAATGTCGCAAGCAGAAGCCGTAATCGACGTCGACAAGGCGGCGGATCTGGCGCTGGCTGAGGAAATCCTGCGCGCACGTACGGTTGAATCTTGAGGCTTGGTATGAGATTGAATGCATGAGAGCTAAGTCTGCCTGCACTCTCCGCCTCCCAGTCGATATACGCAGACTGCATGGCGCAGACTGTCTTCGAGGTGCGTGATCAATGGATTGAAAAATCGCTGCGGCGATCGGGCAGATGAGCCATGATAGATTCTTCTATTTGCCGGTTTTGGCGGCGAGCCGCGCCTTTTAGGGTAGCAGCGTCATAGCATCGAACCGGACTAGGTGCTGTGCCAGATGTTGATGTCGCCATCCCGGCGGATACTTCCTGTTCTGCCTACAGGTTCGGCAGACCCGCTAGTTAGCGCAGAGATACATTCCATATCCTCCGACATTACCTTGGCAACCGTCCGCTGTCCGCTGGGTGTTCGCGCAATTACAATACCGTGACGAACTGCGCCCATTCGGTCATAGAATACGGTGTAGGTTTCGATCTTGGCTGGGCCGGAATAAACTTCGAGCGTTACGGGTACCGAACCGCGCAGGTCTTCCGCTTCTGATTGATAGTCGAAATCTTGCGGGAAAGTCCCTGTCTTCTGGGGCTGCCGAGTAAATAAAATCGTATGATTATGGGTGCCGTAGCCGCCATTGGCGAATATCAGGCCGTGAGTGCCCGATAGCCTGAGGGTGTCCACCATACAGGCGGCGGCGTGGGTCATATAATTCCCGATCGGGCCACCGCCGAAAGTCAGGCCGCCGACCACGGTCATGGCGGCATTAGCAGGTAATCCAAGTATTCGCCGCGCCATTTTAGGCACGCTGGGAAAACAAGAATACAGCTCGAAATGATCGATATCTTTCGCCAATAAACCGTTGAGGGACAAAGTTCGCCGGATTGAGACCTGAGCGCTGGGCGAGCTGGCGAAATCAGCTCTGTGTAGCGGGTTTTCATCTTCATGCGCAGCCCCGCCAGGGCCGATAAAGATGATCTGATCATCCGGGATGCCAGCCTTCAAGGCGATGGAGAGGCTGGTAACGATCACCCCCGCGCCCTGATTGACCGAGGCGTTGGCGACCATGAATTTGTTATAGGGAAAGGCAATTGGCCGGTTGTCTTCGCTAGGCTCGACAATTTCCGCCGCGCTTCGGGGCTTTTGAATTCAGGCAGCTGGATTACGGGCGGCAACGCGCGACATATTGGCCCAGATCAGCCCGGTCTCGACCTGTCCCTCAGCCAAGGTCTGACCATAGGCAGGGCGCGCTGCATTTTCGTAAAGCGGATAGATATCGGTCGGGGTAATCAGTCCGTAACGCATCCGGATATCTGAATGGATCGGCAGGCGGCGCGGATAAGGCTCTTGCGCATTCGCAGAAGCAAGAGGGGCGGCTTCAGCCCGGCGCCCCGCCGCCGTCCGCAACGCTTCTCCGCCGATAATCAGCGCCACTTTTGCGCTCCCGGACCCAATCGCGTTGGCAGCTTCATTGATGAGCAATATCGGGCTGTCACCGGTCGGAGAAGCTGTTTCGCGCGCGTTCGCCGGGGTTATGCCAAGGGCATCCGACAGTCCGCTGACTAGCTTCCCCGTCAATTGCGGAAAGGACAATTGATGGACCACGCCAAGCCAATCGGTCTGTGCCAGTAATCCGTCACCTGCATCCTGATCGGCGGCCCGTGCCGCTGCAATCATCAGCCCGAGCGAATCCAGTCCCTCAGCTCCGATGCCGGCGCGGTCATTTACTTGACCGCAGCCGACAATCACGGGGATTCGCGTCAAATCGCCCAAATGATCCATTCCGACGACCAAATTCAGACAGCCACGACTTCCTGCTCGATCCGGCCAAAGATGGAGTGTCCGTCACGGTCTACCATGTCGATTGCGACACTGTCGCCGACTTGCATAAAGGGCGTCTTCGCCTCGCCATTGGCTATCGTTTCGATCATCCGGATTTCAGCGATGCAGCTATAGCCTAGCCCGCCTTCGCTGACTGGTTTGCCGGGGCCGCCATCGGCGCCTTTGTTGGACACGGTGCCGCTGCCGATCACGGTGCCTGCACCCAGATTGCGGGTCTTGGCCGCATGGGCGACCAATTGCGCCAGATTGAATGTCGCATCCTTGTCCGCTTCCGCGCGGCCAAAGGGCTGGCCATTGAAATCGACATGTAGGGGCAGATGGACCAGACTGTCCTTCCATGCATCACCGAGCTCGTCTGGCGTCACCGCTACGGGTGAGAATGCGCTGGCGGGTTTGGAATGGAAAAAGCCGAAGCCCTTGGCTAGCTCCCCCGGAATCAAGCCGCGCAAGGATACATCGTTCACCAGCATCACCAGCTTGATATGGCTCGCCGCATCTTCGGCGGAGGCGCCCATCGGCACATCATCGGTGATGCAGGCAATTTCACCTTCCATATCGCAACCCCATGCCTGATCACCCAAGGGGATCGGATCGCGCGGGGCCAGAAAGCCGTCCGATCCGCCCTGATACATCAGTGGATCGTGATAGAAGCTATGGGGCACTTCCGCGCCGCGTGCTTGGCGCACCAGCTCCACATGATTGATATAGGCGCTGCCGTCGGCCCATTGGTAAGCGCGGGGCAGGGGGGATGCGGCCAGCCTTTCATGAAACCGCTCACAAGGCACGGCCTGATGTTCGACATCGGTGTACAGCGCTTCCAGACGCGGTGCGACATCTGCCCAGTTTTCAAGCGCATATTGCATTGTCGGTGCGATATTTCCGGCCGCGCAATACCGCGTGAGATCTTTCGATACGACCACAAGAATGCCGTCACGGCCCGATTTGAGGGATGCTAGTTTCATGTGGCTTGGTCCTTTTCGGGATTGTCAGGCTGATTGTCGGGATGGGCGCGCTCAAACGATTCCAGTGCCAGGCAGGCTTGTTCGATCCGTTCAATATGCGGCATTGCCGATAGATCGAGAGCGCTGCGCCGCGCGTTATAAATTTGCGGCAACAGAAGCACTTCGAACAGGCCGGGCGTATCGAACAGGAAATCACCCGTACCCAGTTGCGTCAGCCGTGTTTCGATGGGGCCGAATGTTCGCGTCAGCCAGTGGCGGTACCAAATATCGACCTGTTCCTGCGAAGCGTCGAACGTGTCTTTGAGATAGCGCAGGACCTGCAGATTATTCGGCGCATGCGTTTCTGTAGCGATGGCATAGGCCAGCTCGCGCACCGTGAACCGATCCTCGGTATCGCGCGGCAGCAAGGGATTATCGGGATAGGCCTCGTCCAGCCATTCCAGGATCGCCATGCTTTGGGCGCGGTCGCGGCCGCCAGCCTCCAGTATCGGCACACTGGCAAACGGATTTTTCGCTGTGAAATCATCAGCTTTCTGCTCGCCCTGAAGCAGGTTAACCGGAATATTCTCATATTCCAGTCCCTTGAGATTCAGCGCGATCCGCAGGCGGTAGCTGGTGGAGCTACGGTAGTAGCCATAGAGTTTCACAGCATTGTCTCTCCCTCGTGCCAATATCACCCCTTATCGGCAATCGGGCAAGTGGAATGCCTGAGATTTTCTGAAATCAGAACGCCGGAATTCCCGTTAACGCCCGCCCGAGAATCAATGCATGGACATCATGCGTGCCCTCGTAGGTGTTGACCGTTTCCAGATTTACCATGTGGCGCATGATCTGATATTCATCGGAAATACCGTTTCCGCCATGCATATCGCGCGCGTGCCGCGCCACATCCAGCGCCTTGCCGACATTGTTGCGCTTAACGATGGAGATCATCTCCGGCGCGAACCGGCCTTCATCGATCAAACGTCCGACGCGTAGGCTTGCCTGCAGCCCGAGGCCAATTTCGCTCATCATGTCGGCCAGTTTCTTCTGGAACAGCTGCGTCGCTGCCAATGGGCGGCCGAATTGCTTGCGATCCAAACCATATTGACGTGCGGCGTCCAGGCAGAATTCCGCCGCACCCATCGCGCCCCAGCTAATTCCATAGCGGGCACGGTTGAGGCAGCCAAACGGACCCTTGAGACCCTGTACATCGGGCAACAGTGCGCTGGCTGGCAGTTTGACCTCGTCCATCATGATCATGCCGGTGGTGGAGGCGCGAAGGGATAATTTGCCCTCGATCTTCGGGGCGGAAAGCCCCGCCATGCCCTTTTCCAGCACGAAGCCGCGAATCCCATCGCCATGTGCTTCGCTTTTGGCCCAAACCACGAATACATCAGCAAATGGCGAATTGCTGATCCACGTTTTTGCGCCAGACAACGAATATCCATCGCCATCTTTTTTGGCATAAGTACGCATGCCGCCGGGGTCGGAGCCCGCGTCGGGTTCAGTCAGGCCAAAGCAGCCGATCAATTCGCCGCTGGCAAGTCCGGGCAGATATTTCAGTCGCTGTTCTTCCGAACCATAGGCGTGAATTGGGTGCATCACGAGGCTGGACTGAACCGATGCCATCGACCGGTAACCGGAATCGACGCGTTCAATTTCGCGCGCGATCAATCCGTAAGCGACATAGCCAGCAGCAGCGCCGCCATATTCTTCGGGAATGGTTACGCCCAGCAATCCGGCCTTGCCCATCAGTGGGAACAGTTCGGGCGCGGGCGTCTCGTCGCGGTAAGCCTGCATGACGCGGGGCTGCAATTCGCTTTGCGCGAAACCACGTGCGGCATCGCGGATCATCCGCTCGTCTTCGGTTAATTGCCCTTCGAGATCGAACGGGTCTTCCCAGTTAAACGGCACCATTCCGGCCATAAAAGCTCCTATGTTAGCGCTGCTTTTGCAGGGATAGTCTGGCGCCGCAAGGGGGTACAAAGGGTGTAGTAAGGATCAAGCCTGCACTTTGGCCCGTGCAGCAATCGAATCACGGATTTGCAAGGTCCGCTCAGCCTCACGCAGATGAAGGATTTCGACCATCTTTCCGTCCAGTTTGATTACGCCCTTGCCATCATTTTCCGGCGCGGCGAAAGCGGCAACGATGCTTTCGGCCTTGGCGATTTGATCATCGGATGGAGCAAAAGCGGTATTGGCGGCGGCGAGCTGTTTGGGATGAATTACCGTTTTCCCGTCAAATCCCAACGCTGCCCCTTGCACGCATTGCGCGGTGAACCCGGCTTCATCTTCGAGCGCGTTGAAAACTCCGTCCATGACCGAAAGGCCGTACGCCCGCGCGGTAACCACCAATTGGGTGAGCAACGATGATACCGCACTGCGATCAGCATCAAGCGTGCAGCGCATTTCCAGCGCCAGATCATTGGTGCCCAGCACAAATGTTGTCAGCCCTTCGCGGCTCGCAGAGCCGGCGATTGCGTCAAGGTTCAAGAAGGCCGCACAGGTTTCCACCATTGCCCATAATTCGGGCTCTGCGCCAAGCGCGTTGCGGTAACGCGCGAGGTCTGACGAAGCGGAGAGTTTCGGTATCAGCACGGCTGCGACGCCGCTATCGCGCAAGGCATCGCAATCGTCTGCGCCCCATTCGCTGCTTATCGCGTTGATCCGCACGACCAGAAAGCGGTCGCCAAACCCGCCATCGTGAGCAGCCGCGACTGCAGCATCTCTGGCCTCAGCCTTGGCATCGGGTGCAACCGCGTCCTCTAGGTCGAGAATCACTGCGTCGCAATCCGCAGTCCGGGCTTTCGCCACTGCGCTGGCGCGGTTGGCGGGCAAATAGAGTGCGGTGCGGAGCGGGCGCCACATGGTTTCGGGAACGCTCATGCTGGCCGGTTCGCGATCAAATCATCGACTACTGCCGGATCGGCAAGCGTCGAAGTATCGCCCAAATTACTGAAATCATTCTCGGCAATCTTGCGCAGGATCCGCCGCATGATCTTGCCGCTGCGGGTCTTGGGCAGGCCCGGGGCGAATTGCACCACATCGGGCGTGGCAATCGGGCCGATTTCCTTGCGCACCCATTGGATCAACTCGGTGCGTAATGCATCATCGCCGTCGATCCCGGCATTGGGCGTGACATAGGCGTAGATGCCCTGTCCCTTCACATCATGCGGCATACCGACCACCGCAGCTTCGGCGACTTGCGGGTGGGCCACAAGCGCGCTTTCGACCTCGGCCGTACCCATCCGGTGGCCAGACACATTGATCACATCGTCGATCCGTCCGGTGATCCAGTAATATCCGTCATCGTCACGGCGGCAGCCGTCGCCGGTGAAATAATAGCCGGGAAATGTGCTGAAATAGGTCTGGAAGAACCGCTCGTCATCGCCGTAGACCGTGCGCATCTGGCCCGGCCAGCTATCCTTGATGACCAGCGCGCCCTGTCCCGGTCCGTGAATTTCCTTGCCGTCATTATCGACCAATGCAGGCTGGACCCCGAACATTGGGCGGGTGGCGCTGCCGGGTTTCAGCGCGGTCGCGCCGGGAAGGGGCGTAATCATCGCCCCGCCGGTTTCCGTCTGCCACCATGTGTCGACAATCGGGCAGCGCCGATCGCCAATCACGCGGTGATACCAGTCCCATGCCTCGGGATTAATCGGTTCACCAACCGAGCCGAGCAGGCGCAGGCTTTTGCGGCTGGTCTTGGTGACATATTCGTCACCCTCGCGCATCAAAGCGCGCAGAGCGGTTGGGGCAGCGTAGAAAATCTCGACATTATATTTGTCGATCACTTGCCAGAAACGAGAGAAATCGGGGTAGTTGGGTACCCCTTCGAACATCACCGTGGTCGCGCCATTCATCAGCGGACCGTAGACAACATAGCTGTGGCCAGTGACCCAGCCTACATCGGCCGCACACCAGTAAATCTGGCCGGGTCTATAATCGAACACATATTCATGCGTCATACTGACCCACACAGAATAGCCGCCGGTGGTGTGCAATACGCCCTTGGGCTTTCCGGTCGAGCCAGAGGTGTAGAGGATGAACAACGGGTCTTCCGCATCCAACACTTCGGGTACGCATTCGTCAGGCTGATCGGCAACCGCCTCTGCCCAATCGACATCGCGCCCGGCCACCATGGGCACATCCGCGCCGGTGTGGCGCAGCATGATGACGGTATCGACAGCAACCTTCTCCAGCGCGGCATCGACATTGGCCTTGAGCGGAATGGGCTTGCCGCCGCGCAGGCCCTCGTCCGAGGTCAGAACGATGTTCGATTTGCAATCCTCGATCCGGCCAGCCAGTGCATCGGGTGAAAATCCGGCAAAAACAATCGAATGGACCGCGCCGATCCGGGCGCAGGCGAGCATTGCTACGGCGGCCTCCGGTACCATCGGCAGATAGATCGTAACCCGGTCACCCTTGGCGACGCCTTTGGCTTTTAGCAGGTTTGCAAAGCGGCATACATCGCGGTGCAATTCGGCATAGGTGATTTTGCGGCCGGGACTGGCGGGATTGTCCGGCTCCCAGATGATCGCCACCTGATCGCCGCGCGTTGCCAGATGCCGGTCAAGGCAATTGGCCGCAAGGTTGAGCTTCCCACCGGCAAACCAGCGAATGCGAAAATCATCCGCGTTGAAGGAGGTATCCTTGACTGTATCGAACGGGGCGATCCAGTCGATCCGCTGTGCCTCGGCGCGCCAGAATCCGTCTGGAACGCTGATCGACTGGTCATACTTCTCGCGGTAACGTGCCTCGTCAATCAGCGCATTCTCTGCCCATTCGGCGGGCACTGGAAAGACTTCTTCGCTCAATTGTTTTCTCCCGAGAGATTGTTTGGGCCGACGCTAACGGACGGGCTCAACAAGTGCCAGACGGAAGAGCCGGTCTAGTCCGACTTTGTTGCGCACAGATCAGAGTTTGCCGAACTTATCCTCGTAACCGGCCATATCGCCGCCTGCGAGCAAGCCAGCCTGCTCGGTCCAATTGTCCCGCCGAATACGTCCTTCGAACCGGCCTAATTGCGCATCGATCCGGTCTATGTCATCTTCTGACCATGCAGCGATCTGGGAAAAACGGGTCACCCCAAGCGAAATCAGCAACGCTTTCAGCTTAGGGCCAACGCCCTTGATCCGACTGAGATCGTCAGGCGTGTTGTCCGCTACCGTCGCTACAGCTTCTGCCTGTTGTTCTTTGACCACAGCGGCCACTGCGGTGCCTGCGCCAGCAAGCCCTGGCGGGACGATTGGGGCCGTAGCAGGCCTGCTCTCCGCAGCAGGTGGCGCATCTATCAGCGCCTGATTGCGCGCTGCGGGCGCAGCGCCTTCATCCAGCGCATCGGTTTTGTCCGTTTCCACGCTGGTGCGGCGGGTTGCCATGAAAATCCAGTAAGCAACCGCAATGCCGATCAGCAATGCGGCCAAAAATAGCAGCCAGTTTTCCTGCATCAATTCCATCATGCTTCGAACCCTTCATCATCCACGATCCCGCGGCCCCACAGCAGCCAACCAATTCCGATGCCGACACCATAGGTGATCAGCAACAGGATCATCAATTCAAACCAGATTGGCATATTCGCTCAAAGCCCCTGTTATTCGAAAAACCTATCGCGGACCGGGCGTGTCGACCGGGGTCGGTGCCAGCGGAACGGTTGCGATAACTGAAAATTCGATCCGGCGGTTGGCCGGGTCGGTGGGCAACAGGCCCTCGACCTGAACTCTCGATCCCATTCCGCGCGCTCGTAATCCATCATTGGGTATGCCGCGATCAATCAATGCCCGCTCGACTGCCAAGGCGCGCAATTGCGACAAGGCCAAATTGCCCGGTTCAGGACCGGAACTGTCAGTATGGCCGGTGATGGCGATGATGCTGCCAAGGCACGGACGCAAGGCTGCCGCCACTTCGTCCAGCAATTCCTGGCTGCTCGCATCGATGGCGCTGCTCGATTCCTCGAATCGCACGGTCCGTGCTTGCAATAGCGCCTCGACATCTTCCTGGCAGTGCATCGGGGTCAGAGGGACGACATTGCTTTCCGCAACCATCGATCCATCGGCCCAGCTCACACCGCCTACGCCCGGGATTGAAGCCACGGCCTCCGCCACTTTTGCCCGGGTTGCCTCATCCACATCTTCTCCGCCGCTGAGCAACGGGTGGCGCGTTGGCCAGCCGCCTCTGGTGGTGAAACGTGCCTTGATCGGTGCGCCGCCTGACTTCGCAACTACCGCTTGTGCTACCCGGTCCATTTGCGCAGCCATTGGTCCGCCGCTGTACGTCCCGCCAATGAAGGCGATCATGGCGACTAGCAATGCTCCGGCGATTGAGATGAGAAAGGGGCGGATAGTCATGCGACTTCCTTAGCCATGCGCACCGTCAGATCAAAGGGGTGTTAGCGATAAAAAGGCGGGCCTTATGCTGCCGCTGCCTCAACCGCCCTTTATGCTTCCTGCTAAAGCGACCAATTGCGGGGGCGTCATTACCGACGGGGAAGGGGGAGGAGGTGGCGGCGGAGCTACCGCAACTTCAGAATCGGGGCTGGGTGACGTTGTGCAACCAGCCAATAGCGTAATTGTTGAGATGAAGATGATTGGTTTCGCGGTACGCATTCAGTCCACTCCCCAGAAAGAATGTCATACATTGTATCCTGGGACTGAATGCCGATTGAATGCTCTAGTTTTGCGGCGGACTTTCGAGGGTTTCAGCGGCGTCACCGCCCAGATTGCGGCGGAACAGCACCCGATCCTCCGGTCCGAACCCTTTATGCCAAATGACAAAGCCGTAGGTCAGCAAGATTGCCGGTATACCAAACGCAAGCTCCGCCCATTCCGGCAGCAGTGTGGCTAGGAACCCGACCACGACAGCGGGCGCGGCGGCCCATACCAGCGCCCAGCGCCAATTGTTGACCGGATGGCCAAGAATGCGGGACAGCAGCCACGCTTTGGCCAGTGACATCATTCCCAGCGCCAGCATCAGCGACAGAGCAGCCCCAGCTGCGCGGTAATAGTCACTCAGTTCGTAATGATCGGCCAGCATCATCGCGCCAACGGTCAACCCGGCCTGCAGCAGGATAGTCGCGATGGAAATCGACAAATTGCGCAGCCGCGCCATGTAAACCAGTGCCGCCTCTGACACGACCGCAGTGGCCGCGACAACCTCAGCTGCCAGCAGGAACGCCAGCGCGCCAGTACCGGCCACGAAACCCGGCCCGACCAGGCCCATCACGCCTTCGCCCGGCACGCCGAGCGCCAGCGCGATGCCTGCCTGCGCCGCAATGATCCAGAAGCCAACCTGACAGACCTGCGCCGCGATCCCGGCGTAGTTCTTCTCCTTCAGATTGCGGGTGATGACCGGGCCGAGGATTGGCTCGAAACTGGTCTTCAGCTTTTGCGGTAGGCTCGCCACTTGCTGCGCGACATAATACACACCAACAGCGGCTGGACCCGCAAACAGACCCAGCACGAACAGATCAAGCCGCCGTGTACCCCATTCGATGGCATCGGCGCTGGCCAGCGGCAGGCCGCGGAGGGTCAGCTTGCTCATTCGCCCAAGGCTCGGCCGCCAGCCGCGCGGCAAGCCATATTCCCGGACGAAGGGCCAAAACGCAAACAGGGCAGCGCCCATGATTGAGGCGAGGTAGGCCATACTCAGCCCGCTGGCAGGAATGACATAAAACAGCACCCCGGCCATGATGGAGATTGTCCAGGGCTCGACAATTGCCCGAGCCCTAACAGTGGTGGCGATATCGAACCGATACGCCTGTGCTGCCAGTGCGATTTCAGTCATCGCCAACAATGGGATCGCCAGCACGATCAAGCGGTCCATCTCGGTATATTGCCCGCTGGGAAACATGGGGGCTGGCAGCATGTACAGCAGCAAAGCTGCCGCGCTGCCGAGCAAGAATGCGACCAGTAATCCGTCGAACACCAAATGACTGGCCTTGGCATTGTCGCCTTCTGAAAGGCGCTGCGCCAGACCCCGTTTTTCGCCCATGCTGCAAACCATCGCGATCAATTCGACGATCACCAGTGCCGACGCAAAGCGGCCCAGTGCTTCCGCGCCGTAAAGCCGTCCGGCGATAAACAAGAACGGCAAACGCGCTGCCAGCCGCAGCAGGAATCCGAAGAAATTCGTCCGGCCGCCCTTCGCCAACGCGGCGATATCGCCTTCGTCCGTGCGTTCCGGACTGCTGTCTTTGGCTGCGGTCACGCAGGATATTCCTGCTCAGTTGTCAGCGGACGTGATAGCAGTTGAGTCACGACCTCGACTGCCGCGGCGCCGCCGAGCAGGCGGTGGACCGCCGCCACAATCGGCATTGCGACACCATGCTGCGCAGCCAGTTCGACCAGCACCGGCGCGGTATGGGCGCCCTCCGCCACGGTTCTTCGGTCGGCCATCAGGGTTTCGGCCGATTGTCCTTCACCCAAAGCCTTGCCAAGCGAGAAATTTCGGCTGGAGGTGGAGGAACAGGTTAGCACCAGATCGCCGAGCCCGCACAGGCCCGCCAGAGTATCGCGCTGCGCCCCAAGCGCCTCGCCAAAGCGAAGCATTTCGGCATATCCGCGCGCAATCAAGGCCGCGCGGGCGTTCTGGCCAAGCCCAAGCCCGTCCACCACGCCGCAAGCAATCGCCAGCACGTTTTTCACTGCGCCGCCTATTTCTGCTCCGACCACATCGTCGGAGTAATAGGGCCGGAATTGTGGACGGGCGATGAGCGGGGACAAGCGGTCCCATTGTGTCTCGCCGCCGCTGCACGCCAGCGTAACTGCCGTTGGCATTCCCGCGGCCACTTCATGGGCAAACGTGGGGCCGGACAGGATTGCAATATCGCTGCCAGGCGCAGCGTCCCTTGCAACATCATTCATCAATCGGCCAGAGCTTGCCTCGATGCCTTTGCTGCACAGCACGAGATCGCGGGGATGGGACGTCATGGCGCCAAGTACCCGGCCCAGATGCTGCGCCGGTGTAACCACCAATGCTGCATCACAATCACTGAAATCGTCAAGGTTACCGGTTGCGACGATCTTGGGAGCGAGTTTGGCGGAGGGCAGATAGAGGCTGTTGGTATGGCGGGAGTTAATCTCCTCAACCAGTTCGGATTCCAGCGCCCAGATCAGCACATCGCGCCCGTCCCAGCTGAGCATTTGCGCCAGCGCAGTGCCCCACGCGCCCGCGCCAAGAACGCCTATTGGTTTGCCAGTCATACTCATCCCTTGGCTCCTGCACCGCGTACAGTTTCCGCGTCTGGATCGAGCGGCCAACGCGGGCGTGCCGCGAAATCGAGCGGATCGGACTGGCCATTGGCAAGCCGTTCAGCGCCGGCCCACGCAATCATTGCGGCATTATCGGTGCATAGCGCCATTGGCGGCGCGACAAAGCGCATCCCGCGTTTTGCTGCGAAACTCTCCAAAGCACTGCGAATCGCGGCATTGGCTGCCACGCCGCCAGCAACGACCAAGGCGGGCAATGTCTCGCCAGCATCCAGTGAAACCCGCAGCCGGTCGAGAACACAATCTATCGCGGCCTGCTGGAAACTGGCGGCAATATCCGCGTCGGCATATTTGTCGCTAACCTTAGCCCGCATTACTGCGCTTTTCAGTCCAGCGAAGGAGAAATGCGGTTCGCCGCTTCCGACGAGCGGGCGGGGGAGGGGTACAGCGCCCGGATCGCCCTGCAACGCCAGCTTTTCGACCGCAGGACCGCCGGGATAACCGAGGCCGAGCAATTTTGCGGTCTTGTCAAACGCTTCGCCCAGCGCATCATCGATAGTGGTGGCGAGGCGGCGGTACTGTCCAACGCCGTCGACACGCAAAATCTGGCAATGTCCGCCTGAAACCAGCAGCAGAGCATAGGGAAATTCCAGGCTCGGATCGGCTAGACGCGGGCTGAGCGCATGGCCCTCCAGATGGTTGATCGCGATCAGCGGAACTCCGCTCGCCATCGCGAGAGCCTTGGCGCTGACCAACCCGACCATCACGCCGCCGATCAGGCCCGGCCCGGCTGTGGCGGCAATTGCGTCCAGATCGCTCAGTTCCATGCTGCCCTCGGCCATAACTTGAGCAATGATCGGAGTCAGGATTTCGGCATGAGCGCGGGCGGCGATTTCGGGCACTACCCCGCCATAGGGCGCATGCGCCTCTATTTGCGAAGCGATCACCTGCGCGATTATCCGGCGGTCAGTGGTGACCAGGGCCGCAGCAGTTTCGTCGCAACTGGATTCTATTCCGAGCACGATCCCCATGGCGCTTCCCCTGAACGAGATGGATGGCTAGGGCAAGTAAACGCTATGATCATGACCTTATGAACAGACCATCCAAAGCCGCTCCATCGCCGCGCGCGCCTCTGCTGAGGTTAGGCACCCGTCAATCGCCTTTGGCGATGGCACAGGCGCATGAAACGCGTGCCCGGCTTTGCGCTGCGCACGGTTGGGATGAAAATGCAGTCGAGCTGGTGCCGGTGCGGGCGAGCGGGGACAAGATCATCGATGTTCCCTTGGCCGATCTGGGCGGCAAGGCGCTGTGGACCAAGGAACTGGATGCGTGGCTGGGTGAGGGTCATATCGACGCCGCAGTCCATTCGATGAAAGATGTCGAGACAATCCGGCCCGCCGCATTGACGATCACCGCCATCCTGCCGCGCGCCGATGTGCGCGATGTGCTGATCGGGGCGGCCAGCATCGCCGCGATCCCGCAAGGCGCGAAAGTGGGCACCTGCGCGCCGCGCCGGGCTGCACAGATGCTCAACCGAAGGCCCGACCTCCAAATTGTGACGTTTCGCGGCAATGTTGCCACGCGGCTGGCGAAGCTCGCGGCAGGCGAGGCGGATGTGACTTTGCTGGCGGCTGCGGGACTAGAGCGGTTGGGCCGGATGGGCACCGGCACGCCGTTGGCTGCCCAGGACTGGTTCCCGGCACCTGCTCAGGGTGCAATCGGCATCGAATGCCGGACCGATGATGCGAAAACTCAGGCGCTGATTGCAGCTATCGACCATGCGCCTAGCCATACGGCGATCTTGGCAGAGCGCGCCCTGCTGGCGGCGCTTGGCGGCAATTGCCACAGCCCGATAGCGGTGCTGAGCGAATGGTCCGGCGAGCAATTGATCTTGAATTGCGTGCTCTACAGCCCGGACGGGACCGAGCGCGTGGAGGGCAGTCTACTATTCGATCCTAGTGACACGAACGCTCCAGCCCGCTTGGCGATTGATTTGCTGGGCCGGTCAACCGTGGGCATTATTACGTGTTTTGACGGGGCACTCGGAGGCGGCGTTTGAGCAGGCAAATTTTCGCAATCCGCCCGGAACCGGGGCTTGCGGCCACATTGTCTGCCGGGCTCGATTTAGGCCTCGATATTATCGGCGACCCCATGTTTGAAATTGAGCCATTGGCATGGACCGCGCCTGATCCTGCTTTCGTCGATGCGGTATTGATCGGCAGTGCCAACGCGGTCCGTCACGGCGGTCCGCAGTTGGATTTGTTGCGCGGCAAACCTTTTTACGCGGTGGGCAACACGACCGCTGAAATTGCGTCCAGCGCTGGCTTCGATGTAGAAAGAATCGGCGAGGGCGGCCTGCAATCGCTGCTCAATCCACAGAAAGATGCGGGCGCGGCAACGCTAAATTATTTGCGCTTGTCGGGGGCTGAAAGAGTGGAACTGGTGGTGCCCCGAGGGATAAGTATCGAAGAACGGATCGTCTATCGATCAGCACCGATTAGCATCTCGGATGAGCTCGAAAATCGCTTGCAATTCGGCGGGATAGTGCTCCTCCATTCGGCTGCTGCTGCTCGTCATTTCGCCGATGAATGTGATCGCCTTAACTTGCCAAGAAAGGCATTTTCCCTCGCCGCATTGGGCCCTCGTATCACTACCGAAATCGGCAGTGACTGGGCAGAAATCCGGCATGCAGACAGGCCCGATGATGCCGCATTGCTAGCGTTGGCTAAGCACATGTGCCAAGACCATTGAAACAATAGCCCCAGCATTTAAGAACAGGGGTGCTGGGCCGCAGAAGTGGAATTGATGGAAACTTATTCGAGTAAGACCAGCCGAAGCAGGACACCGCTCCGCACAATTTTGTGGGCCACCAGCGGTGCGTTTCTGCTGGGCGCGTCGATGGTTGGCTACATCGCTTACCGGATGGATGGAAATTGGGACACGATTATCAAGAGCGCGCCGGATACGGAAGTATCCAAGGTGCTCGATGGCAAAGGCTTGCCGAGCCCAACCCCCAATACCAGCCCCAGCCCAACCGAAACATCGGCAGAAACTGAGGCAGCAGAGCAAGCCACAGAGGCCGTCGAACGGGTTGAGGAACAACAAGGCGGACTGGATCAGCGGCTTGCGGCTGCGGAGCAGCGTCTGGCACAGCTCGATCTGCAAACTCAGGCCGCGACGGGTAATGCAGCACGCGCTGAGGGCTTGCTGATTGCGTTTGCCACCCGCCGCACGATGGAACGCGGGGCTGAGCTTGGCTATCTGGCTGATCAATTGCGGATTCGGTTCAGCGATGCGCTGCCCAATGCGGTCAACACCGTCATCGCCACATCACGCGATCCAATCACCCTCGATGAATTGCTGGCCCGGCTGGAGGGTTTGGGCCCAGCATTATCCAATTCCAAAGAGGAACCTTCGCTGAAGCGGTTTCAGCGGGAATTGAGTGAATTGTTCATTATTCGCCGCGAATCCTCCCCGTCTCCGCAACCGGAACGGCGGTTGGATCGGGCGCGCTACTTCCTTGAAAGCGGCCGGGTTTCCGCTGCGATCGAAGAGGTCAAGAAATTGCCCGGCGCGGCCCAGGCTGCTCCGTGGATACGCGATGCCGAGCGCTATGCAGCGGCCCAGCAAGCTCTCGACCTGATCGAGACTTCGGCCGTGCTAGAACCCCGCCGGTTGCGCGATGGAGAAGGCAACCGGGTCCAGCAAGCAAGCCCAGCCGGGACTGGAAACTGAACGTCAGGCTTTCAGCAACTCAGGCATATCGCCGGTCACGCCGCGCGCTTCATCCATGAACCAGTTCTTGAGAGTTGGCGCACGCTGAATTCCCGCCATGCCCAACCGCCTGACTGCCGAAGCAGTGCGCCCGGGGATGCCGAAAATACGGGTTAGGCCATCGGTCGCCAGCGCAACGGTGAACGCGTCCAGCCCGCGCCATTTCTCATAACGCGCCAACAATTGCGCATCGCCGGGTTCCAGCCCGAGCCGCATACCATCTGACAGCACCTCTGCCAGTGCCCCGACATCGCGAAGGCCAAGGTTCAGGCCCTGACCGGCAATCGGGTGAATACCGTGTGCGGCATCGCCAACCAGCGCCAAACGCGGCGCGGTGATCTTGGCCGTGTGATGGAAGCCCAGCGGATAGGATGACCGAGGCGCGACAGCGGTGATTTCGCCAAATATATCTCCCATGCGCTTGTGGGCCTCAGCCAAAAAGGCCCGGTCGGACAGTTTCAGAACGCCTGCTGCGTCCTTTTCTGCCACGGTCCAGACCAAGGCGCTGCGGTGCGTGCCGTCGGCATTGTCGAGCATCGGCAACAGGGCGAACGGACCTGCCGCATAGAAAATTTCCCACGCCACATTGTCATGCGGCAATTCATGGGTGAGGCCCGCGATGATTGCGCGATGGGTATAATCCCATTTCGCCAGCACCAGTCCCGCTTCATCCCGGGTAGGCGACCCGCGCCCCTCGGCCGCGATCATCAGGTTGGCGTTCAGGGTCTGACCGTCACTCAGCGTGGCAGCGGCGCCGTATTCGTCCCTGCGCCGTTCGGTCACTTTAACTTGAGAATGCCATGAAATCAGCGGTTCTTCTGCCGCCGCTTCGAACAGGGCGAGCCGCAATTCGCGGTTGGCGAACATCCGGCCAAGCGATCCTTCGTGGGGTTCGGGAGTAAAATCGAGCCTGCCGGGCCGCATTTGGTCGGACACCGCGATACTGGCAATCGGGCTGCCATGCGGCTCAAGCCGGTCTGCCAGACTGATATTCTTGAACAGGTTCCAGCTGGCGGTTGATATGGCCGAGGCGCGTCCGTCGAAGCCCTCAGCCGTCAGGTCTGCCGGATTGGCCCGATCGACGACATGGCTGGTGATACCCTTCTTCGCGGCTGCCAGCGCCAGCGTCATGCCGACCAATCCGCCGCCCAGGATCAGTAGATCGCGCTTATCTGGGGTATTGTTTGGAGGGGACTGCATGACCTGCCTTTTCCGTATGCTTTTTTGTGCTGATGTGTCGAACTCTACTTGGCCATCACGGCGTGCTCGTGCAAGGACCATGGCTGCGATGTTTGCTTTCCGGCCCATAAATAGCGCGTTCCTGCCGCTGATCCTGCTGCTGGCGATGCTGGCGAGCGGGTTGGTGTCTGGTTCCGCCCGGGCGCAAGACACCAATATTTCAGCCGAACTGATTGCTGAGGGGCCGATAGTTCCCGGCGAGCAAGTGATGCTGGCGATCCATTTTACGCCCAAGCCGGGCTGGCATGGCTATTGGAAGAACCCCGGCGATGCGGGTTACGGGATGCAGCTCGACTGGCAATTGCCAGATGGGTGGGAAGCAGGCGAGCCGCTTTATCCGGTGCCGCATCAGCTGCTCATTAGCGGGTTGATGAACCACGTTTATAAGGGGCCCTATGCGGTTCTGATTCCGGTAACGATCGAGCCGAATTCTGCGGGTAGGCCAACTATGCCCATTTCCGTCGATGCTGAATGGCTGGCGTGCACCGATGTGATTTGCGTGCCGGAACGGGCGACCTTGCGAGCGGTCATCCCAGCCACAAAAGGAACTGGCGGACAATTCCCCGCATGGCGAGCGGCAATCCCGCCCCAAATCGACCGAGCGGGTACGTTTCAAATTTCAGAACCTTGGCTGCGCCTCGCGATCCCGATCCCCGCCTCGCTCGAACTGCCCGACCCTCATGTCTATCTCGCGGATAAGGACCTCGTATCCTACGGCGCAAAGCAGCGGTTTAGCCGCCAAGGTGATGTGTTGATTGCAGAGATACCGCTGGCGCTGTTTGGCGATGTGCCGAGCGAAGTGGAAGGCATCCTCGCGTTCCGAGATGGCGAAGGCGTGAGTTTTGTTGCGGCTGACGGAATGGTGCCGGATGCCGGCATCCTGCTAACCGTCGGAGCCGCCGAAACGCCGCCGCTATACTTGCTGTTGCTGGGTGCGCTGGCGGGCGGATTGCTGCTCAACATCATGCCTTGCGTGTTCCCGATCCTCAGCCTGAAGGCGCTTAGTCTGGCGCGGGCTGGCGGTAGCCAGCGCGAGGCCCGGATGGAGGGGCTCGCTTACAGCGCAGGCGTGATTTTGGCCTGCGTATCGCTGGGCGCATTGCTGTTGGCCTTGCGCGCCGCCGGGGAACAAGTTGGTTGGGCATTTCAGTTGCAGGAACCAGGAGTGGTGGCGGCCTTGGCGGTGCTGGCGGCGGCGATCACCGCAAATCTTGCCGGATTGTTTGCATTACCGTCGATCTCGATCACCCGAAGCGGCGAACCGGCGAGCGCCTTTGCCACCGGGCTGCTGGCTGCGGTGGTCGCCACGCCTTGTACCGGCCCGTTCATGGCGGCGGCGCTGGGCGCAGCGTTGTTGCTGCCGCCGGTGCAGGCGTTGTTCTTGTTCGCCACCTTGGGCCTCGGCCTCGCTCTGCCATTCCTGCTGATTGGTTTTGTGCCTGCGCTACGGCGCTTACTGCCGAAGCCGGGTGCTTGGATGGAGAGATTTCGCAAGCTGATGGCGGTTCCCATGGGCCTGACCGCGCTGGCGTTACTTTGGCTGGCATGGCGATTGGGCGGTGATCTGTTCCTGATTCTTACGGCTGTGATTGCGGCGTTTGCGATTGGAGCTTTCGCGCTACTTGGCGGCGAGCGTCGCAGTAAAAAGCGGCGTGTTATGGGTTTGGCAGTCATCGCTGCGGGCGCAGTTCTGGCAATTGGCCTGCCGCAGACTTTCGCACCAGCCGATGTCCAGACGGAATCCAGTATCCTGAAACCAATGCGGTTCAGCGAGGAAAATCTGGCCGCGGCCCGCGCCACGGGCAGGCCGGTGTTTGTGTGGTTCACCGCCGATTGGTGTCTGACCTGCAAGGTCAACGAGGGGGTCGCAATCGAGCGTGAAGCAACCCGCGCCGCGTTTGAACAAGCGGGTGTGATTGCGATGCGCGGTGACTGGACTCAGCCCGATCCGGAAATCACCAATTTTCTGACCAAGCAGGGCGTCGCCGGAATTCCGCTGTATATCTGGTACGGTCCAAGCGGGCAGGCGCAGCAATTGGGTCAGGTGCTGACGCCGGATAGTTTGCCGGATTTGGCAAACGGCGGCTGACCAGCGGCGCAAGCGGTTAGCTCAATTAGGTTTTTGTTCTTGATCGGAGATGTGTTCGGAAACGCTGCGGCACGCCTCGATCAATTGGGCTGGGCGCGGACTGGGGTTAAGATTTAGCTGGCCTGCACCGGGCAACGTCGCGGCGACAGGGCGCTTGCCGGTCAACACCTCCAGATCGGGTTCATCCGCTGGAACAATCCCTTCCCACAGCCATGCCCGCCCGTTCCATGTGGCATCCACCGGCACGCGGGCAATGTGGCCGTTGCCGACAAGGGCAAACAGCGCCTTCGCCTGCGGATCGGCTGAGGCAAAGCGAATGATCTTGATATATTGTTCGCCATTGGTCGATCGCTCGCAAGCCAACGCCAAAAACGGCACCTCGCCGGGAATGCCATAAAGTATCCGCCCGGCGATCTGACCGTCAGCCCAGACGGCATCCGTCACATCCGGGGATGGCAAAGGATCGCCTACCGCGCCGGTGGCCTGGGCCAAATCAACACGCTCGAGATACTCGTCGCTTGCAGGCGGCTTGCAGGCGGTTACCATTACCAATGGGGCCATCAGCGCAAGTGGCACGGCTGTCAGACGCACTATCTGCGGCCTCTACGTTTTGAACGAAACTTCATCGCCGCCCTATGGCACCCCGCAAGCAGCGCGTAAATTCGCCGCGCTACTTCTTCCACTTTCTTTGCGTCTGGCCGTAGCTCATTTTGCGGGTGCCCGGCTTGCCTTCGGTTGAGCGCCCGACAATTGGGGCTTTCTTGTCCGGGTCTGGAATCCCCAATTCATCGGCTTCGAGCCGGCGGATTTCGTCGCGCAGTCTGCCGGCTTCCTCGAATTCCAGATCGCCAGCGGCGGTGCGCATGCGTTTTTCGAGATCCTCGATATAGCCGCGCAGATTGTGGCCGACCAGATTGTTGCGTTCATCATCGCCGGTACCGATGGTGACGCTGTCGCGGCTGGCGGTGTGAGCCACGATATCCTGAATTCCGCGCCGGATAGTGGTGGGCGTAATACCGTGTTCGACATTGTATTCATGCTGTTTTTCTCGGCGGCGATCGGTTTCCGCCATGGCGCGTTCCATGCTTCCGGTGATCCGGTCAGCGTAAAGAATGACCCGGCCATCCACATTACGCGCAGCGCGGCCAATGGTCTGGATCAGCGAGGTTTCAGAGCGCAGGAAGCCTTCTTTATCCGCATCAAGAATGGTCACCAATCCGCATTCGGGAATATCGAGCCCTTCGCGCAGCAAGTTGATCCCGACCAGCACGTCGTAAACACCGAGACGCAGGTCGCGGATCAGTTCGATCCGTTCCAGCGTTTCGACGTCTGAATGCATATAGCGGACGCGCAGCCCCGCCTCGTGCATGAATTCGGTCAAATCTTCCGCCATCCGCTTGGTCAGCGTGGTAACCAGCGTGCGGAAGCCATTGGCGGCGACCTTGCGGCATTCCTCGATGCAATCCTGCACTTGATCCTCTGTCGGGCGGATTTCCACCGGAGGATCAATCAGTCCGGTCGGGCGGATGACCTGTTCGGCAAATACGCCGCCGGTTTGCTCCATTTCCCAATTGCCCGGGGTGGCAGACACGGCAAAGGTTTGTGGGCGCATTGCGTCCCATTCGTTGAAGCGCAGCGGCCGGTTGTCGATACAGCTGGGTAGGCGGAAACCGTATTCCGCCAGCGTGATCTTGCGGCGGTGATCGCCTTTCGACATCGCGCCAATCTGGGGCACGGTCTGGTGGCTTTCATCGACGAATAGCAACGCGTTTTCGGGCAAATATTCGAACAATGTTGGCGGCGGTTCGCCGGGCAGGCGGCCCGTCAGAAATCGGCTGTAATTCTCAATCCCTGCGCAGCTACCGGTGGCGGCAATCATTTCGAGGTCGAAATTGGTGCGCTGTTCCAGCCGCTGCGCTTCGAGCAACTGGCCCTCTGCGTGCAGTTCCTTCAGCCGTTCCTCCAGCTCAAACTTAATCGCGTCTGCGGCCTGCTTCATCGTCGGGCCGGGGGTCACATAATGCGAATTTGCATAGACACGGACTTTTTCGAGGCTCGCGCCAGACTTGCCGGTCAAGGGATCAAATTCGCTGATGGCTTCTATGTCGTCACCAAAGAAACTGACCCGCCATGCCATATCTTCATAATGGCTCGGGAAAATCTCCAGATTGTCGCCGCGCACCCGGAATGTGCCGCGGCCAAAGGCCATATCGTTGCGTTTATATTGCAGCGCCACCAGCTTGCGGATCAATTCCCGTTGATCGACTGTATCGCCCGCTTTCAGATCGAAAATCATCGCTGAGTAAGTTTCGACCGAGCCGATACCATACAGGCAGGAAACCGACGCGACGATGATCACATCATCGCGTTCCAGCAAAGAACGAGTGGCCGAATGGCGCATCCGGTCAATCGCTTCATTTACGCTGGATTCTTTCTCGATATAAGTGTCCGACCGGGGCACATAGGCTTCCGGCTGGTAATAATCGTAATAGCTGACAAAATATTCGACTGCGTTGTTGGGGAAGAAGCTCTTGAATTCGCCGTAAAGCTGAGCGGCCAGGATCTTGTTCGGGGCAAGGATCAGCGCAGGGCGCTGCAAGGTTTCGATCACCTTCGCCATGGTGAAGGTCTTGCCCGATCCGGTAACCCCCAGCAGGACTTGGGTCTGCTCATCGTCCCTGGTGCCAGCAACCAATTCAGCAATTGCGGTGGGTTGGTCGCCCGCCGGTTCATATTCCGAAACCAGCTCGAACGGGCGTCCGGGCATCGATTTTTCAGGGCGATTGGGTTTGTGAGGGATGAATTCGCCGGAAGTATCCGGTTCTTCCAGCCCGCGTCGGATGATCAGTTCGGCCATGACAGGCCATATGGGCAATCCACTGCACTTCAGCAAGAAGTTGGCAGCGGGGCAGCAAGTTGGTATCCACTGCAATCAACCTGTTGAGCCGCGGAATGGAAGAACAGCTATGCGTAAATCCTTTATCTTGCCATTAATCGCCTTGGCTCTGGCTGCATGTGGCAGCGAGCCAGCGGGAGAAAAATCTGCCGAGGAAATAATTGCCGAGGCAAGCCAGATGGCATCGCCGTTGCCCGGTCTGTATGAATACAGGTCGGAGCTGAGGGAATTTTCAATGCCCGGTATTCCCGCCGCCCAAGTCGATATGATGAAGCAACAATTTTCCGCGAATGCCAACAAAACCAACACATTCTGTTTGACACAGGCTCAGGCTGACACTGGATTTGAGGATATGGTGCGCCAAATGGGTGACATGGGCGGAACCATGCAATGTAAATTCTCCCAATTCGATGCCTCCGGTGCAAAACTTGACGCGCAGCTTAATTGCAGCGGGGACGGCGGCATGACGATGAATATCGGCATGGATGGCACCTTGGAACCGGAACGGTCGGACGTGACGATGACTATGAAGGGCGGCTCCAGCATAGCGCCCGGTATGGAAATGACCATGATTGTCCGGGGCCAAAACACCCGGGTCGGGGACTGCCCCGCTTAGGCCGGGCTGGAATGCAATTGATGAAACCATTGCCTGATAATGACCTGCCCAAGCCGCCCGATCTGGCCACCAGGCTGGCGCTGGCTAGCGAGCCTGTGCCTGATGCAATTGGCGGCCCGTCCTTGTTGCGATTGCTGGCAGAGGCACAGGTTGTCATGGAGCCTGTGCGCCGCCTGACGCGCAATCTCGATATCGCGCTGGCCGATCATCCCCGCAAGGTGATGTTGCTGCCCGGTTTTGCGACCCATCCGATCCGCATGCGCTATATGGCGCAGCAGTTGGAGAGGGCGGGGCACCGGGTAAAGCGTTGGGGGCTTGGTTTCAATTTCGGACCGACGCCGGAGAATTTTGAGATTCTTGAGCAACGGCTGGGTGATTTGTATCAACGGTACGACGAGCCGGTTTTTCTGGTTGGATGGAGCCTTGGCGGCCTGTTCGCCCGCGAATTGGGCAAACGGCATCCCGAAAGAGTGGCCAAGGTGATAACTATGGGGTCGCCATTTTCAGGCAATCCCCGCGCCAATAACGCGTGGCGGATATATCAGTTCGTCACCGGACATAGCGTGGATCGTCCCCCTGTTGCGGGCGATACCGCCACCAAGCCGCCGGTCCCGACCACTGCGCTGTGGAGCGCGCGGGACGGGATCGTCAGCCCGCGTAGCGCCTGCGGCAAGCCCGGAGAACGAGACCGCGCTTTGGCTTTACGTTGCACCCATCTCGGCTTTGCCTATTCCGAAGAATCTATTCGCGCGGTATTGCGGGAACTCGAAGAAATCTGAACGTTTGCCCTCGTTCTTTTGTAACCTTTGCATGCGGAAATTGCTGTGGAACAACCGCAGATACAGCAGTAAAGCCCGACATTGATTCTGCGAGGGCGATAGCTTTCAGACGATGTGAGATTGAGCCGGGCATGGCACCGCGCCAGCCCGCAAAGGAACTGATGCATGACATATTGTGTGGGAATGATGGTCGATAAGGGCATAGTTTTGATGAGCGATACCCGGACCAATTCGGGCGTCGACAACATCTCTGTCTTCCGCAAAATGTTCCACTGGAACATCCCGGGCGAACGGATCATTACCGTCATGACGGCAGGCAATCTGGCTACCACGCAGGCTGTTGTCAGCAAGCTTGAGGAACGGGCCAAGCTGCCGGGCGACCGGACCAATCCGCTAATGGAAAGCTCTACCATGTTCCAGGTCGCAACCGAAATCGGGGCCTTGGTGCGGGAGACTATCGGCGAACGTCAGGCCGCAAACGGCATGACTGGCAAGGGCAAGTTCACTGCCTCGATCATCGTTGCGGGGCACATTGCCGGCATGGAACCGCGCCTGTTCATGGTCTATCCCGAGGGCAATTTCATCGAGGCCAGCTATGACACGCCGTTCTTCCAGATTGGCGAGACCAAATATGGCCGCCCGATTATCCTGCGCGGTTATGATCGTTCGATGAGTTTCGAGGAAGCTGTCAAATTGCTGGTGGTTTCTTTTGATTCTACATTGAAAGCCAACCTGTCCGTTGGATTGCCGCTTGATTTGATGGTAATCGAAAAGGATAATTTCGAACCGGCGCACCAGCGGCGGATCGCTCAGGACGACCCTTACTTCCAGTCGATCTCGTCCGGCTGGGGTGATGCGTTAAAGTCTGCTTTCCATTCGCTGCCCAATTACAGATTATCCAATAAGTAGAAACACATAGCAGGCAGTGCCTAGGCATTACCGCTGATCGGGTTTCTGCTTATTTTTGCTCCATAATGGAGCCATTTTGCACCTGAGAAAGGCGGATGGTTAGCTGATGTTAACCATCCGCTTTGGCGCTAATCCGCAGTGCAGTGTTGATCAAGCCGCGACACAATTGCGGCTATGGAACAACAACTTATCATCCGCTTCGTCGAACCCGCCAGCAGGGTCAGGGCTGAATTGGCCCGCAGCGCTTTTGCGCTTGGTCATCATGCAGAAGTTTATGCCGATGTGGGGGAATTGATCGGCCATATGCCTGAAACTGGCGTGTTGGTGTTGCGGGACGATCCCGCGACCGGCGGTGTAACCTCTCTCATGAACCTGCTGGCCGATGGCGGCCATTGGCTACCCCTGATAGCAACCGATGTGGACCCCAGTGCCCAGCGCATTGTCGCCGCGATGAAGGCTGGTGCGCTTGATTATCTCCCGCTGCCATTGGAAGCACGCCGGTTCGCCGATTCATTGGAGCAGGTCGTCAGCGAAATCACCCATCATGGCCTCGCGCGGCGCCGGATGATCGAAGCCCGTACCCGCATAGCCAACCTGTCCACTCGCGAACGCGAAGTGCTGCATTGGCTGGCGGAAGGTAGCAGCAACAAGGCCATCGCCCGCGAACTCGATATCTGTCCCCGCACCGTTGAAATTCACCGTGCAAATATGATGGCCAAGTTGGGCGCAAAGCATGCAACCGGGGCCGTTCGTTTGCGGCTCGAATCTGATATGGAAGTCGCCGCAATCGCTGCCTGAAACCGATGGTTAGCGGCAAAAAGACCCATCGCCTTTTTCCAGATGGAGGTGGTCCCGGTGTGCGGTATTGTAATCTGGACCGAGAACCGTGCCGAAGCGCTTGCAGGCGCTGCGATGGACCACTTTCAGGAACTCGCGCTCTGCCTTCGATCCGCCGGCCCAATCGCCCAGCACGCTGATTCGGCGTCCATCGGCCAGGATGAAGGCCGACACATCCACCGCCTCCGCTGTCGAATGGGCAGACCTGCGCGATGTGCCAGAGACGTTGCGGCAGGAATAGCTGCCCATTGTTTCGATCCTTTGCAGCGCGCTACCCAGAATTTGCCGCGCAGCGCGGTCCACCCCAAACCGCGCCCAACCAACCATCAGATCGGCAGTCGGGCAGGTAACCGGCCCGATGTTGGCAAGCGAAAACTGTGCTGCGTCGCCTTGTAACGCGTTCAAGCTGACGGCGTTCACAGTCGAGCATCCCGCGCCATAATACCGGTCAGCAACCGGCGTGAATTGGGTCCCGACCTGCCCCAGTTTTACGAGGCATTTGCCTGCACCGGGGCTGACCGCAATCGCCGAATTGGTTGGGCCGCGCACCGTTTGATCGGCCTGTCCGCCGGGCACCATGCTGCCGCAACCCGCCAAGGCGGCGCTGAGGAAGATCGAGGCGGCGATACGCAACATTGCGGATACTCTGGCCAGTTATGATTAACATTGTCCTAATGAGACGGTCTAATCAGCCGGGGCGCTGCACTGCTGCCATAGCTCGATTCTTACCCCGTTCGGATCAAGTACCCAGGCAAATTTCCCATATCCTTCTTCCACACTGTCCAGCACCTCGACGCCTTTTGCGGTCAGCATCGCGATAAAGCCGTCGAGGTCATTGACCCGCAAATTGATCATGAAGCCGCCCTTGCCAGGCTTTATGTATTGATCGTCCTTAAAATGACTGATCAGCGAATAGGGCTTATCCCCCAATTCCTCAGACCAGTTCATTTGCGGGCCATGCTCGCCGTCCAATCCCAAAACATCGCGGTACCACGCCCGCGTGGCCTCAGGGTCTGCAACCACATAAAACACCCCGCCCAATCCCGTGATCTTAGGTCTATCAACGTCTGCCATTTCATTCTCTCCAACGTTACCCGCAGTGCTATATTATTGTTTTAGCAAGCAATGTCTGACGTCAGAGATGGCATGACAGATTTTGGCGGCGCAGCAAGATCGGCAAATTGTTGGTCACGCTGGACCGGGCTTGGACCTTTTCCTGATTCAGTGCATTAGGACGGGAAGGGGAAATTTCATGAATCGCTTCACGAATAATACCAACCTTCGATGAGGGTGACTCACGTATGGGATTCCCAAAGCGAGGATAGTCTGATTCTATGGCTCCATGTTTTGGAGGACATGACCATGGGTTCAGCGATTGGATTACGGGATGATTTTGAC
>Ga0209702_10001906_pt1 | contig 38050 bp, 33 predicted proteins | sample FRY01_FD_187210 | JGI IMG/M metagenome (GOLD analysis project Ga0209702, IMG submission 187210) | Freshwater microbial communities from Lake Fryxell liftoff mats and glacier meltwater in Antarctica - FRY-01 (SPAdes) (version 2) | ecosystem: Environmental > Aquatic > Freshwater > Ice > Glacier...
ATACCAGCCTTTTGAAAAGTGGCCCTTTTGATCAGAGAACGTGCCATCAAGCACCAGGTATTCTTCACCGCGGGCATGCTGGTGCCAGTCGAAATAGCTGTCAGGCTCGTACCTAACGCAAGAGGTTGCACGCTTGGCAACTTCATCACCAACGCGCTCAAACATCATGCGGGTGACACCTGTCATAGGCGTAGGGGTGAAGTCAATATCACCTTGTTTGATGGTGACTGTTGTGTCAAAGTCGCTGTTGAACTCAATGTAGGCTTGCGCGGCGGTGTTCATGCTGAGATCCTTACCTAAGTAAATTAACTAAATGAGCTTATATCTTAAGGTTTAAAACCTAGCAATGCGAGGCATAATTTCTACGTAAGTAAGATAGATTTTCTTTCTTGGTTGTACAGGTCTATATGTTTTTAAATGCACTTAAATATTTCGAGGCTGCCGCTAGGCTTGGCAGCTTTTCTGGGGCTGCGCAGGAGTTAAGCGTGACGCCTGCAGCAGTGGGTCAGCAAGTCCGTACGCTAGAGGGCTGGTTGCAGAAACCGTTGTTTATCCGGACCAAGAGCGGCAGTTCACGTTTGACACCAACCCCTGAGGCCCTGGCGGTATTGCCAGAGCTACAACTGGGCTTTAGACACATACAACATGCGGTGACCCAGTTGTCGCAAACCAATACGCACAAGAAAATAACCGTGAGCGTGAGCCCTGCCTTTGCAGCCAAGTGGTTGTTGGCCAGAATCGACGACTTTGCGCGTCAATGTCCCGACATTGATGTGCGTCTAGATACCACTTCGCGCACGCGGGACTACCACGCTGACGGTATTGATGTGGGTGTTCGGTATGGGCCTGGCAAATGGCCTCAGTTGATCGCAACCAAGTTGATGCAGGAGGATATTTTCCCTGTTTGCTCACCCAAGTTGTTGCCCCATGCATGTTTGCAAATCAATGACATTCTGAATCTGCCATTGCTGCATGACTGCACCATGGCGCATAGAGCGGAGTTTCCCAGCTGGCACATGTGGCTGGCGCATCACAACATTGATGTGAGCCATGCACAGCGTGGGTTGAAAATCAACAATTCAGCTGCCGTTGTTCAAGCCGCCATCGACGGCCAAGGCGTTGCACTTGGGCGAGGCGTGCTGGTGCACGACGACATTCAGTGTGGGCGTCTGGTTCGTTACCCTAGTGAGTCGTATTCGCCTGGCACACTGGGCTATTACGTGGTTCAGCCCGAGCACATTGCGCCATCGCCGGCCGTTCACAGCTTTACGCGGTGGTTGCTACAAATGGCTATAACATCTGGCGGCAATAGGTTGCAAGACCCTGGTCTTAACGCCCAAGCCTAGTCAGTGCCGAGCAGGCTTGTGTTGACCCGTTGTGGCCAGCACCACGCCCGCCAGCGCAATGGCAAAGGCCAAGACTTGCAGCCCTGTCATGACTTCGCCAAAAAACGCCACGCCAATCGTGGCAGCACTGATGGGCAGCATGACGGTAAAAACGCCAGCTTGATGGGCCTGTACACCTTTTAGACCCGTCATCCACAGCCACACTGTGAGCATGCTGGCTGCAATGGCATAAAACACCAGCAGGCCCCAGCTTGAGACCGTCACCACTGAAAAGTCAAACAGCAGCAACCAATACACACCCATGGGTGTTGTCAATGCCAAGCCCCACAAGTTGATGAGTGATGCAATGCGCTTGGGGTTTAAGTGGCTGGTTAAGTGCTTCCCAATCACGGCGTAGGCTGCCTCGCAGCACACAGCAGCGCATACCAGCAGGTTGCCCAGCCAAGCCTGAGGGTGTGTTGCAGATGTGTCGCTGTGGCTGATGCTGGCGTACAAACCAATACCCACTATGGCGCAGCCTATGGCCAACAACGACCTGGCATGCAGGCGCTCTTTTAAAAACACCGCACTTTGCAATGCCACCATGGCAGGAATAGCCGACAGAATCACGCCAGCCGAACTGGCGCTGGTCATGCTCACGCCGTACAGCATGCATATAGAGAACATGAAGTTGCCTAGAAACGACTCTAGAAACAGCAGTTTCTTAGTGCTTGGTCGCAGCGGTTGTTCGTCTGCAGGCTTTTTGAGCCAAGCAGCCATGGCAACAGTTGCAATGCCAAAGCGCAACCAGGCGAGTAAAAACACCGGGAATACGGCTACCAATGGTTTGGACAGCGCCACGTAAGAGCCCACCAGCGCCATGCTGGTTGCTAAACAAGTGAATGCGAGCCAATGTTTCATTGGTGGTTAGCTTAGGGCATTTCATGCGTGAAATTATTCATCCACCATATGGAATGTCTTGATGCTGCGCTGCATCAAAATTTCTCATGGTGAGAAAAAGGTTTTTACAATGTGAGATGCTGTGCATATAGTGTTGTTTTTATTGGTTTAAATATATTGTCTTATATAAGACACAAGACAAATATAAGTCTTATATAAGACTTATAGTGAACCCTATGGCCAGCATGCAAACAGTGCACACAATGCTCGCAAATAGTTCAGTTATGTTTCACCTTTAAGGAAATTCACCATGGTCCAATTAACCCGCGAACAACAAGTAGCCGCTCTCAAAAAAGACTGGGCGGACAACCCACGTTGGACAGGCGTCAAGCGCAACTACACCGCAGAGGATGTGGTGCGTTTGCGCGGCAGCTTGCAGCCTGAGTACACACTCGCCAAACGTGGTGCAGAAAAACTGTGGGACAAAGTCAACGGCGGTGCCAAGAAAGGCTATGTCAACGCTTTTGGTGCCATCTCTGCAGGCCAAGCCATGCAACAAGCCAAAGCCGGCTTAGAAGCGGTGTACCTGTCCGGCTGGCAAGTTGCCGCTGATGGCAATACGTCTGAGACCATGTACCCTGACCAGTCGTTGTACGCCTACGACTCAGTGCCCGCCATGGTGCGCCGTATCAACAACACGTTTAAACGCGCTGATGAAATTCAGTGGGCACGTGGTATCAACCCAGGTGATGGCGAATTTATCGACTACTTCTTGCCGATAGTGGCCGATGCGGAAGCCGGTTTTGGTGGCGTTCTCAATGCGTTTGAGCTGATGAAGAACATGATCAGTGCCGGCGCAGCAGGCGTGCACTTTGAAGACCAATTGGCTGCGGTTAAAAAATGTGGCCACATGGGTGGCAAGGTGTTGGTGCCGACAAAAGAAGCCATTGAAAAGCTCAATGCGGCCCGCTTTGCCGCGGATGTGATGGGTGTGTCAACCATCGTATTGGCACGTACCGATGCAGAAGCCGCCAACCTCATTACATCTGACCATGACGACAACGACAAGCCATTCTTAACGGGCGAGCGCACGCCAGAGGGTTTTTATCGGGTCAGAAACGGCATGGAACAAGCCATTAGCCGCGGCGTAGCTTATGCCCCGCACGCCGACTTGGTGTGGTGTGAAACCGGTGTGCCAGATATTGGCTTCGCACGTGAATTTGCGCAAGCCGTGCACGCTGCATGCCCTGGTAAATTGCTGAGCTACAACTGCTCGCCATCGTTCAACTGGAAGAAAAACCTCAACGACAGCCAAATTGCCACCTTCCAAGACGACTTGGCCGCGTTGGGTTACAAATACCAGTTCATCACCTTGGCTGGTATTCACATCAACTGGTTCAACACCTTTAAGTTCGCCAAAGCCTACGCGGGTGGAGAGGGCATGAAGCACTACACAGAGATGGTGCAAGAGCCAGAGTTCGCTGCACGTGAAGATGGCTACACGTTCGTGTCCCACCAGCAAGAAGTTGGCGCAGGCTACTTTGATGAAGTGACAACTGTTATTCAAGGTGGCGCATCGTCTGTGAGGGCCTTAACGGGCTCTACTGAAGAGGAGCAGTTTCATTGAGTTGTGAGTCATGCCTGTTGAGCCCATAAAGTAGGGGCTTGGCGGACTCTCGAGGAAAGCCTCTTCCGTTGTGGTTGGGGCTTTTTTATGTTGTGATGGCAGTATTTAGACGCGCTAAGACCCAGCAACTTATTGAATCTTGTAGGCGGCAGTCGAGTTTGTCGGCGACATCTGTTGCCAATGACGCTGTGTTGTGCTGCACAGGCAATACCAAGCCACAACAACTACGCCGTTAGATCAAATATTTTATCCATGGGAACCCATTTTTCACCGGTAGGTGTCCATGGTGTTGGCGCTTGATAAGTCCACATCAGCGTCTCCCAACGAACAATTGCGGGATTGTTCAGCCCAGCCAGCGCCATACGCGAAGCGTTGTAAACACTGGGGTCTACCTCCATCACCATCGTAAGCCGCGTTCCTAACCGGTAAATTTCCATTTTCAAAACGCCTTGGCTGAATAAATGCGCACGCACCTCAGGCCAGATCTCTTCGTGCGCCTGTTCATAATCGGCGATGGATTGGTCATCATTTATCAAGTCCAAGGCCAATGCATAGCGGGTCACCAACGCGGTCATGACAGCGCCCGGTCCAAGTGGGTATAGCCGCCGTCTACAAACATCCACTGCCCAGTCGTGTGGGAAGACGCATCCGATAGCAAAAACACACACATGCTAGCCATTTCTTCTGCTGTGGTCATGCGCTGTCCTAAAGGAATTTTGCTGGTGATTGAGGCCAGCTTCTCGCCAGGGTTGTCAAAACTATCTAGCCACCGTTCATACAATGGCGTCATGACTTCGGCGGGTATCAACGCGTTAACACGAACACCGTCGTTCAACAAGGCAGCTGCCCATTCTCGTGTCAACGATAACTGCGCACCTTTGGAGGCGCAATAGCCGCTGGTATTGCCTTGTCCGGTGACAGCAGTTTTAGACGAGACGTTGACAATGGCCCCGCGTGAGGCCTTGAGGTGAGGTACACAGTAGTGCGCCATGACGTAATAGTGGATTAGGTTGCGCTCAAGCGAACTGACAAAGGCGTCTCGCCCAGCATCAAGTCCAATGTTGTCGTTGATGCCCGCATTGTTCACCAGACCATGGAGATGACCAAAGCGCTGCACGGTTTGTGCCACAGCGTCTTTGCAGGCGTCATCATTGGTCAGGTCGAGCTGAAAAAATGCGTGTGATGCACCGCCCAGTTGCGCCATGAATTCTGCAGACATAGGACTTTTCCCGAATATGACTGGAATGGCGCCCTCTTGGGCTAGCGTCAGTGAAACAGCTGCACCAATGCCGCTGGCTCCGCCAGTCACAATGACAATTTTGTCTTGCAAGTGCAAATTCATTTGAATGTCCTGTCCACAATAATTAAAAAATTAAACGTCTTGCGCTTGTGTCTACAGGCCGTAGCAGCGCCTTGCATTACCGGCCCAAAACGCAGCCTGTTCGTTGACAGATAGGCGCGATTGTGCCCATTGTTCTGCCAAACCATGGACTTGCGCATAGGGCGCTGCTAGCTGACACACAGGCCAATCCGAACCATACATCAGACGCTGTGGCCCAAATGCGTCTAGGGCAAAGTCAAAGCACGCCATGATAGTTGTCTTGTCTGTGGTGCTGACACCTGCATGCCCCGGCCAATCTGTCTCAGTCACCAGTCCAGAAAGTTTACACATCATGTGTGGCATAGCGGCTAGCGCGGCTATGCCGTTGCGCCATCGGTCAGCTACTTCAGTGACGCGTGCCCAGTCCCGCACTGCAGGCTTACCCAGGTGGTCAAGCACCATCCAGTGCGCGCTGTGGCGGGCGCACAAGTCCACAACATCAGCCAGTTGGTGGTCAAACACAAGTACGTCGTAGACGAGACCAGCATGTTGCACCGATGCCAGGCCGCGGTTGATATCCGAGCGGGCAGCCCAGCTAGACACGTCGGGCTCATCTTGCAACATATGGCGTAGTCCCTTGAAGGCTGCGTAGTGTGACCACCGCGATAAGCGCTGCGCAAGGTCTGGTGCGGCCAGATTTGCCCAACCTACGACGCCAAGTACCGTTGGGTAACTGTCTACCAACCCCAACAGAAAATCGGTTTCGTCCTCAACGCACCGGGCTTGAACCGCTACCACGCCCGTGACTTCAGCATGTGCAAGAGAGGCCCCCACATCGATGGGTAAGCAGTCCTGTTGCAGTGCTGGCATGTCCTGGCTGATCCAAGGGAGCGCCTCTGCACGGTAGCGCCAGAAGTGCTGATGTGTGTCTATTTTCATTGGGATGTGGCCAAGGTCTAGGGTTTGAAGGCGTATGGGACTGCGCCGATTGAATTTTGACCCACCCCGGCGATCCAATAGTGACCCAGGGCGTGTTGCATCTTCGGATTATTAGAGCGTTTACACAATCAGCTCAAGCAATGCCTTATTGCGTGCACTGGTTGTGGGCATATAACGGCAGGTGTCATTGCGCAGTCTAATCAGCACAAAAGGTCGGCTGTGTGATATGTGTCACTAACCTAACAACGCACAAGCGCTCAGACTCGGTTGCATCTACACAATCAAATGCACTGCGCTACGCTTCAAAGAAAGCGTTGCTAAAGCCGCGTTTGTAACCAAGTTGGATGCACGCTATGGTTGTGACATGCTTAAGAAGTCTGATGTTTTGGTCATAGTTGTACCTACTAGTTCTCATGTCCATCACAGCCTAGAAAGAAGGTCTTTTTGAAGACATGGTTGGTAAGAATTATTGGGCGTCAGTTATTTTTCATGTGCGTACTTTGGAGACTTGTGCCTCTTTGAATTTCAAGCTATCGCAGATGAGTGGTTAAAACTGGCCATATGTACCGTAATGTCTTGGCTCGCCGCAACTACGATAGCTTGCACAACTTTGAGGTTTTCAAGTCCGTCATGTAGGCTTACAAGCGGCGTTTCTTCTGCGCGGACAACGCGCACGAAGTGATCTATTTGGTTTGCAATTGGGTCATCTGTTATGGCAGGTTGCGCACTAACTTGAAATGGTTTCCACCAAGATCGTTGTTGTGTATTTGTATAGCTGTGAATGGTCATGGTGGGTATGGCCAAGCTAGCATGTGTGCCCGCAATGTAATAGCAGTTTTGGTCTGGGTAGCTGCTGTAGGCTGGGTTTTCTTGGCTGGTTTGTTCCCAACTTTTTGGGCTTGCTGCAGTGTCTGATATTGCAAAGCTTGCCAGTACACCGCTGTCAAAGCGCATTGTGATGCTTGCAGTATCTTCCACCTCAAAACCGCGTGTGGCTTGACTGGTCATGGCTTGAACTTGCGTCACTTCGCCACAAAGCATTCGCAAGTTGTGCACCTCATGAATCATGTTCAGTAGCAAAGGACCTGCTGCTTTGCTTTTGCGCCATGGGCTACTTTCAAAATAGTCATCCGGTTTAAAAAACCAGGCAGTGCCAACAACACTGACGATTTTCCCCAGTTGGCCAGAATGAACCATTGCCCGTGCATTTTTCATAATGGCGCTGTGCGCTCTATGGTGCCCTACCAAAACGGGCGCCTTGGACATGGTCAAGGCTTCAAGCAACTGCTGCCCACTTGCTAGATCGTGTGTCACAGGCTTTTCTACAAGCACTGGCATGTCCATACGCATGCACGTTAAAGCTTGCTGCGCATGTAGATGGTTGGGCGTAGCAATGATCACAGCGTCGGTGTGTTGTTGCGTTAAGTTGCTTTTCAGCAGCACGTCTAGATCCTCGAAGTATGGGACCTGCAAGTTGGCTGCATACATTTTGGCGTTAGGACTTGGGTCAACAATGGCACTCAAAGTTGAGCTGTTGTTTTTAAGAATCGCCCCTATGTGAGCCTGTCCTATATAGCCAGCGCCTGCAACTGCGATTCGGACCGGAGGGTTTGTAGTGTAAGAAGTAGGTTGCATAGTGTTACAACATTACGTAGCGAAGTACCATCTGAACAACGTTTTCGCGTCGATTCGCTATGTACTCTGGTGCACGGTTGTCTTGCTGAAAAATGAGTCCAAACGTGTATTGGTTTGACACATTGAAAAACGACAATGCGGAGATGGATGCATGAATGTCGGCAGGGTCTAAATTAGGGCGAAATATATTGGTTTTTAAGCCTCTTTCATAAATGCGCGTTAACAGCCTAATGGCAGGACGGTTGAGCTCTTTGACGTGTGCGCTTTTGGCTAAGTACCGGCCACGGTTGATGTTTTCAGACATGACCATGCGAATGTAGTCTTCGTTGTTGAGATGGTGATCAAACGTCACGGCGGTTAGGCAGCGAAGGGCAGTTTCTGGCGCCATTGCATCAAGATTCAACTGAGATTCAGACTCCCTAACCGCACGGTATACAGCTTCTAGGGTGGCCAAGTACAAGCCATCTTTGCTGGCGAAGTAGTAATAGATCATTCGCTTGCTGGTGCGTGTGGCCGCAGCAATTTCATCGACGCGGGCACCCGCCAGACCTTTCTCACCAAACTCATGGGCGGCAGCTTTGAGTATGTCGGCTTTGGTCCGTTGTGCATCTTCTGCACGTTTGGATGTGTTTTTAAACGGTTCTAGATGTGCCTGCATCAGCTGATCAGGCAATTCGGACTTCTTATTCATAGCTGTACTTTCATCAAGACTGATGGTGTTTTTATTATGTACCACTCGGTACAAAAAACACAAATAGAAGATGCTATAACGCCTTAAATAGTGTTAAACACCTAGTGAAAATGTCATTTACTAAATAGTACATGAACTAAAACACTGTTAGGATTTAGAACCGTTGCACCATTGGGTGCTGGTCACGCTAATACCTATCAAGGAGATTTTTCATGTTTGTTTCAAAAATTCGTCGCAGTCTTATCGGTGCAGCGGCTGCCCTGTCTTTAGTTGCGGTTGGTGGGTCAGCGCTAGCTGCTGACACCATCAAGCTGCGTCTGTCATCGCCTGCGTCCGCAAACGACGAGCGTGCCATCGCTTTAACGGAAATTTTTGCTCCAGCTGTCAGCAGCTTTGCTGAATTTGACCCTCATTGGAACGCGTCGTTGTTCAAGCAGGGAACTGAACTGGAAGCTATTTCCCGCGGCAACCTGGATATGTCTATTGCTTCTGCACAAGAGCTGGCAGAATTTTTTCCTGAATTTGGTGTGTTCGCGGCGGGTTATGTTCACCGCGATGCAGCTCATCAAGTTGCAGTATTCAATTCAGATTTTTTCAAGTCATACAAAAAAACTGTTGAAGACAAGTTGGGCGTAAAACTCCTGACCATCATGTATCTGGGCCGTCGACAGCTTAACTTGCGAACTGACAATGTCATTAAAACCCCGGCAGATATGGCAGGCATCAAGCTGCGCATGCCGGGTTCAGAGTCATGGCAATTTTTGGGTAAAGCGTTAGGTGCAAATCCTGTACCAATGGCTTTTGGTGAGGTGTATACAGCCCTTCAAACAGGTGCCGTTGACGGTCAAGACAACCCACTTCCAACGGTTCAAAAATCTAAATTTTACGAAGTGACTAAGCAAATTGTGTTGACCAACCATTTGGTCGATTTGAATTACGTCACGATCAGCCAGAAGGTCTGGAACAAGCTGACAGCCGATCAGCAAGCCACTGTTCAAAAAGCCGCTGATGCAGCTGCCGAATCTGGTCGTCAAAAGCAGTTGAAACTTGAAGGTGAGTTGGAAGCGTTCATGAAGTCAAAAGGTTTGAAGGTTTATTCACCAGATTTAAATGCTTTCAGAAGCGTCGTGCAAGCGGCTTACTTGAAATCTGACCTGTCAAAGTCTTGGGAAAAAGGTGCCCTTGAGAAAATAAACGCGCTGTAAAGCCGTCGTTTTGAAATAAAAAACGCAACGCGCTCAGAGTGCCCGTTGCGTTTTTTGTAATTGCATTTGTGTAGCTATGAAAAATTTACAGATTTGGTTGCAACGCCGCGCTGACGATGTGGCTGTTTTAATGCTGTCGGCACTGTTTTTGACATTTGTTGTCCAGATTACTGCACGCTATGTTTTTAACTACCCATTGGGATGGACGTTAGAGCTGTGTCTTAGTTTGTGGCTTTGGACTGTGTTTTGGGGTTCTTCATTTTGTTTGCGCCATGACGAGCATGTCCGCTTTGACATGATTTATTTGATTGTTAGTAGCGGGACCCGTCGCAAATTAGCTGCCATTTCAGCGCTGGCAATTATTGTCACAATGTTGGTGGCTTTCCCGAGAACTTACGATTTCGTGTCGTTCTTGCAGATTAAAAAAAGCGGAACGTTGCGCATTCCTCTAGCCTATATCTTTTCAATTTATTTGGTGTTTATGCTGTCTAGCATTGCAATTTATGGCCGAGGCCTGCTGCGTCTTTGGCGTGGTCAAGAGCTCAGTGATCCTGGCGCAGCTGGAGGCATTGTATGAGTCTGGCTTTTGGATTGTGTCTGACAACATTGTTCCTGCTCGCGTCGATTGGTACGCCGATTGGCTATGCCATTATTTCTTGTGCAGTTGTGTATTTGACCCTTGTTGGTCAAGATGTGGGACTCGCTGGTGAGCAAATAATTTACGGTCTTTATGACAGTTTTGTATTGCTGGCGGTGCCATTGTTTATCGTTGCGGCAAACATTATGAATGCCGGCTCGATCAGCGAGCGTTTGTTAAATTTTTGTGTGGGTGTGTTTGGCCGGTTTAAGGGCGGCTTGGGACACGTCAACATTGTGTCTAGTTTGATTTTCTCTGGTATGTCAGGCTCAGCAGTCGCTGACGCTGCGGGCATAGGCAAAGTCATCATCAAGATGATGACAAAAGATGGGCGCTACAGTCCTGGCTACGCGGCTGCTATCACGGCTGCATCAGCCACTATTGGCCCCATCATTCCCCCGTCAATACCTATGGTGATTTATGCATTGGTGTCTGACACGTCGATCGGTTATTTGTTTCTTGCTGGCATTTTCCCAGGTCTGCTGATGGGACTCATGCTGATGACGATGAATGTCTACTTGTCGCACAAACGGGGTTTTATTGCAGATAAGGTCGTGCCTTTGCGTGAGTTGCCCCGTCTAACCGTTAACGCGTTCCCGGCTCTTTTGATGCCCGTTATTTTGATGTGGGGTATTTACGGCGGCGTAACCACTTCTACAGAAGCTGCCGCTGTGGCTGCTGCTTATGCACTTCTTTTGAGTACTCTTTTTTACAGATCGCTCACATTCAGTAAGCTTCGCGACATCTTGCTTGAGAGTGTCAAATCTTCTGCTTCTGTAGGGCTAGTGATCGGTGGTGCGCTTATCCTCAATTACATCGTTGCATCTGAAAATATCCCAACACTATTGGCTCACTCCTTGGAGTCGTTAGATATCAGCCCATTGATGTTTTTGTTAAGTGTTAATTTGCTGCTGCTGTTGCTCGGTTGCATTTTGGATGCCACTACCATTATTTTGGTCATCATTCCTTTATTTCTTCAAGCGTGTCGAGCATTAGGGATTGATTTGGTTCATTTTGGCGTGATAGCTGTCATCAACTGCATGATTGGGCTCATTACACCGCCATACGGTATTTTGCTGTTTGTTATCAACGGAACCACCGGTATCAAATTATCTGAAATTATCCGTGAAATCTGGCCGTTTTTGTTCGCATTGTTAGCTGCTTTGTTGTTATTGATTCTCATACCAGATATTGTTTTATGGTTGCCGATGCAATTTGGGTATGTCCCAGCTACTTAAGCTTCGTGCCAGTTGGTTAACTATTTTTTTATTGTTTGTTCCTGTATAGAAAGAACGTCATGGATCATGTTGCACATCAAGGCATTTGGCCAGCGCTGTTGACCCCAATGGATTCATGTTTCCATATCCGCAATGATTTACTCACCGCACATTCAAAGCGACTGATCGGCGCAGGCTGCGCAGGGGTTACATTATTTGGAACCACAGGGGAGGGCCCGTCGTTTAGTGTGAGTGAGCGTATGGCTGCGCTAGAAGCATTAATCGCCGGCGGTGTTCCTGCCTCACGTATTTTGGTACATACCAGTGCTAGCGCGCTGCCTGATGCGATTGCGCTCTGTAACCATGCGACTGCGCTCGGTGTTCATGCCTGCTTATTGATGCCACCTTTCTTTTTCAAAGGCGTGTCGGATGACGGATTGGTGTACGCCTTAAGCGCTGTCTTTGAAGCTGTATTGCCTGTAAATCCAGACTTCCGAGTGGTGCTTTATCACATTCCCCAAGTCTCTGGCCTTGACGTGTCAACTGCGGTTGTTGACGCGCTCACCGCACGCTACCCTCAAGTGGTTATAGGCATCAAAGACAGCGCTTGTGATGAAGCGCATTCATTGGTGTGGGCTCACAGATTTCATCCCAGTGTGCAAGTTTGGGTCGGTAACGAAATGGACTTGCAAGCGATGGCTAGCGTTGGCAGCAATGGTGCTGTGAGTGGTATCGCAAATATTCTTCCGCACGATGTAGCCCAGTTACTGCTCGTTCCAAACAGTCAAGTCGAGGTTAAAGCAGTCGCTGATAGTTTGGCTAGAGTTAGCGCCTACCTTGACCTCTTGAATGAACATGGCATGTTGCCAACTTTTAAAGCAACTATGGCTTACTTAAGCGGCGATGATGACTGGTTGCATGTTCGTGCACCTCTCATGCCTCTGTCCGTAAGCGTTGTTGACGCTGTTAAAGCGTCGTTGCTGCGATTAGATGTGCACCCCTTGGTCTCAAATTCACACGCAACGGTGTAGCCGCACTGCTGTGAACATGTCGGTATGAGGGGTCGACAGGAGGGTGGTTCTATACCGGCGTAGCAAAGATATGCGTTGATTTTTTTAACTATTTGTTATCCGACTTGTATCTCCCTGGTGTGAGAACCTGTACCCCTTTTAAGTGAACATCGCCTGTTTGAATTAAGACTGAGCAGTTGGTGTGGCAGCGTTGTATCTCAGAGACTTTTGATCATTCCAACGTGGTGCGTTTTTTCAGATGGAGAAGTGTCACGACTGCATCCAGTTAAGCCTCTCAGTCTTTTTTAATTAAACCCAACTGCGTGCATACGTAAAGGATATTTAGTGAGCCTTGGTTTTCCCGTCATTGATGGCCATACAGAATTTATTGCTCATATTGGCTATCCCACCTATAGTTTTAAGTCGCCTTTAATTTACAACCCTTACTTTGCCCATGCAGGTATCAATGCGGTGGTGTTGCCCATGGCTTGTGAGGCTGAACATTTGGACAAGCTTTTAGGGGGTATTTCTTTACTGCGTAATTTTCGAGGGGCACTCATAACCATGCCGCATAAAGTGTCTGCTATGCGTGTTGTAGATGTGGTGTCAACGGTGGCCATGGTTGCTGGCGCTTGTAATGCTATTCGGCGTGATGAGCGCGGACAGCTTGTTGCCGATATGTTTGATGGCGTGGGTTTCGTGTCTGGTATCAAAAATAAGGGTTTTGATGTCCGTGGCAAACGTGCACTCGTTGTTGGTTGCGGCGGTGTGGGTTGTGCCATCGCGGCCTCGTTGGCAGATGTGGGCGTTGCTGAGCTCTCACTGTGTGATCTCAATGTGCGTGCTGCACAGGCGTTGGCCAAGCGTTTACAAGATCACTATCCACTCGTGCTAATTCGAATCACCAAGGCGGATCCTTCGGATCAAGATTTGGTGGTTAATGCCACGCCTTTAGGTATGACGGATCAAGATCCGTTGCCTTTCGATGTGGATCGTTTGAACCCACAAACCTTTGTAGGTGAAGTCGTGATGAGCAAACAGGAGACGGCTTTGCTCAAGGTCGCCAAGGCCAAAGGTTGCCCAATCCAAGTTGGTGTTGACATGTTGTTTGAGCAAATTCCTGCCTACCTTTCTTTTTTCGGTTTTCCAAGCTCTGATGCTGTGACGTTGCGTTCTTTGGCGGCAGTGACCTACCTAAGCGAGTAGGCATGCAACACACACAAGTCCTATTAACCCCTCAATTACTAGAGTTCCGATGAGTGATTTTTTAACAAAAGAAGAGTCTATGCGCGAGCCGCTTCAAGCGGCATTCAGTGAAACGATGAACCCTATTGGCTTAAATGGCGTTGAGTTCATCGAGTACACCACTGCACGCCCACAGGCATTGGGTCAGGTATTGGAAATGATGGGTTTTCGACCCATTGCTCGGCATCGCTCGCGAGAGGTGCAGCTGTACCGTCAAGGGGATATCAATATTGTTGTGAATGCGCACGCTAGCACTGACCCAGTTGGTCCTTTAAGTGCGGGCTTGGCAGGCGATGAGCAGATGCACACGCGCATTGCGGCGATTGCTCTTCGGGTAAGGGATGCACAAACCGCATTCAACTATGTCGTTGACAAAGGGGCATGGGCTGTCAATACGTATCCGCAAGTTATGGAGCTTAATATCCCTGCAATTCATGGTGCCGGTGGTAGCCGCTTGTATTTTGTAGATCGGTATAAGGAATTTTCTATTTATGACGTTGACTTTGTGCCAACACCTGGTGTGGACCAGCATCCGCCTGCAACTGCTGGTATGCATTTTTTTGGCATTGTTCAATACATTGGTTTGGATCGAAGTGATGACTGGTTGACGTTCTACCAAGAGCTTATGGGTGCGCAGCCTGTCCCCGCGCACGAGAGGTTTGGCATATTGCCTCAGGGTACGCTCATCCGATTTCCATCAACAGATACAAGCGCCAGCTTCATGATGCAGCTCATCGAGCCAGAGGGGGATATGTTTGACGGGGCCGAGTATGTGCAGCGAATTGGTTTTGGTGTGCATGATGTACGCGCAGCTGTTAAGCAGCTTAGTGAGCAGCATGTGGAGTTTGTTAAAACCTCCGGTGCGCACACAGACGCACGTGGCGCCATTACAAAAACGTATGAACATGGTGTGGTGTTTGAGTTTGTTCACAGCCAGTTTGGCGTCAAGTCATGACAACCTTAGCCTTTGAGCATAAAAACGTTGCTCGCGTACGCCAAACCATTAAGGGTTTTGGTATGGACACCATCACCTTGGCTGGACCTTTAGGGGCAAAGCTTGATGCCATTCAACAGGCAGGTTTTTCCCAGGTGATGCTGAAAGCCAATGACTTTGTGGGCCATCCCCAAGGTTTCAAGGCGGGCGTTGCTGAATTTAAATCCAGTGGCTTAAGAGGGACAGGCTTCCAAGTGTTGAGAGATTTCGAAGGTCTATCTGGTGATTTGCACGCTTACAAAGTGGACATAGCCAAGTCTATGCTCGACATGTGCTCAGCCCTAGGATGTGACGTGCTTTTGGCGTGCTCTTCTACCTCTGTTCATGCCAGTTCAGACCGCGACCACATCGCCAGCGACTTGCGCAAGCTTGCTATTTTGGCCATTCCTTACGGTATAAAAATCGCCTATGAGGCCTTGTCTTGGGGGCGAACGATCAATGAGTTTTCAGATGCGTGGGATGTCATTTCTCGAGCTGACTGCCCAAACTTAGGCATTGGTTTAGATTCGTTTCATATTTTTGCTAGTAAGACTCAATTGGAGGAATTGAACTTCTTAGCGCCTCATAAAATCTTCTTGGTGCAACTGGCCGATTTCTTGTGGCAAGAAGCGCCGACATTTGAAGACCGAAGAACAACCGCGAGAACTTTCCGAGTATTTCCCGGCGAAGGCGTACACAGTCCCGACTTGAAAGCACTTGTGCTGAAGTTAGAGGATCTAGGCTATGGAGGCGACTATAGCTTTGAGGTGTTCAACGACGACTACCAACAGATGGCGTTAGAAACAGTTGCCCAGCGGGGCCAGAGATCTGCAATTTGGTTGGCAGACGAGGTGTTGCGTCGCAACGTACCCAGTTTGAAAGAAATGCGCCTGCGCTAGAGCGTTGAGCCAAGCAGCCACATTTGGTCGAGTGTATGGCATGCTTGGCGTCGCGTTGTTCCTGTGTGAACTGGGCAGCTATTGCTCACTCAAGCTTTTGTTGGCGATGCCGTTTGAATCAAGGCATCAACTCCTTCACTGGTTTGACCCAACCCATCAGTTCTTGACGTGTCGACGCTGAAGTCGGTTGTGGCGGCGTTCTCGATGCGGCCCGCTTTGCCGCAGATGAAATGGGTGTGTCAACCATGGTATTGGCCCGTACCGATGCACAAGCAGGCAACCTCATTGCATCTGACCATGGTGACAACGACAAGCCATTCTTAACGGGCGAGTGCACGTCTGACTGTTTTTATCGGATCTGAAAGGGCATGGACTGCAGCACTGGAGTTGCACACAGCGTTAGCCGCCGAATCAGCGGCTTAATTTTCTAGCTGGGCACCGACTACCGCTTTTACCTGTGCGGTGTGGGCTTGTACATGTGCACCTCACAAGTAACAAGCTGGCCTAGTTGAGCGGTTTGCTAAAACGAATCAGCCTGCCCAAAGGCGGGTCCTCTAGTACCCAAATGGTTCCGTCAGGTGCAAGTTCAACATCACGCACGCGTTGCTTCCAGCCATAGCGCTCGGCTTCATAGGCTTTGCCATGTGCAAATGCAACTCTGATCAGTGCTTGGCTGCGCAAGCCACCTATCAATGCATGGCCTGTCCACTGCGGGAACTCGCTGCCTGCAACAAAAGCCAATCCCGATGGTGCAACAGTAGGCACCCAATACAGCTCCGGCGCTTTGAAGTCTGCGCGCGTGCTGTGGCTGGGTATGGGGACGCCGCTGTAATGGCGTCCTTCTGAGACCAGGGGCCAGCCGTAGTTGTTGCCGGGCACCACTTTATTAAGTTCATCACCGTGCCTAGGGCCCATTTCGTGTGACCACAACTGTCCGTTGTTGTCAAAGGCCAGACCTAAAACATTTCTGTGTCCCATAGTCCAAAAAGATGTAGCAAGCGCACCGTTGTTTTGGAAGGGGTTGTCGCTGGGGACTGAGCCGTCGTCGTTGAGTCTTACGATTTTCCCCAAGTTCATATCCCAGTTTTGTGCTGGGCTGAGCGCTTGTCTGTCCCCAGATGAAATGAACAGTTTCCCAGCGTGCGGACTGTGGGTAGGGCCAAACGCAATGCGGTGGGAGAAGTGACCCATGCCAGCATGAGCTGGAAACTGACGCCATATGGTCTCAAGCTTGATCAGTTTAGGTGGGTTTGAGGCTACCAATGTGGCCCTGGCTACCGTTGCGAACCTGGTCTTACCGCCATCGGTTGAATTCACATATGACAAATAGACCAAACGGTTGTCTGAAAACTGGGGGTGGGGTACGACGTCGCCCAGGCCACCTTGACCGCCCGCAAAAACTGTGGGCACACCTTGTACCAAAGCTGTGTCGCCCGTGGTGGTCAACAACCACAAACGCCCAGATTTGGTGGTGACCAAAAGTTGCGCATCATCAAGGAATGAGACTGCCCAAGGATCTGGAAAATCCGCCACAACGTGGCCTTGTAGTTGCCCACCGGCGCTGCCAACAACCAAATCGACGGCTGTTGCATGTCCCGTGAAAAAAAATAGCAGTGCTATGAGCGTGGTGCGCATGCAGTTCCCTCCTGATTGTTGGGTGGTCTAGCCGTCAATGCCAGAGATTGAGTTGCCAATTTAATTTGCTTTGGTGTGCGAGGCTTGTTGCGTTGAGCGCGTTGAGGCAATCGTTCCAGCGTTGAAAGCGTTTGTATTGACACTTGTCTCATCACGTCAATGTATAGGCAATTCGAAAACCCCGCGCGCGTCCCGTTTCTTAATAAATGGCGCAGACACGGTGTTTGAAAGGTCTGGCTACGCATAACGCCGCTGGGTGCCGATGTGCCAAGCGTCATGGTTGTTGCGCGGAACACCTCTAACGAAAGACACCCACGCAGTGCGTGTTCTCATCAACGCTTGGCGCGAGAGCTTCTACAAGGATTAGCCGCCTCTTCTGGTGGAACTGCCGTGGTGTGTGTGCCTCGATCACGCGCAGGGGCATGTCAGATGTCGAGGTCACCCCACTATAGAATGCAGGGTTAAGTAAGTTGATGCGCAAAGCCAGTATGGCTGGCGCTGAGACGCTGTTTTACATCCCAATCGTTTGCCTACACGCACTTATGTCTGAAATCACGCTCCCTGACGGCTCGACCCGCTCTTATCCAGGCCCTGTTACCGTGGCCGAAGTAGCCGCAAGTATTGGGGCAGGTCTGGCTAAAGCTGCGCTGGGAGGCAAGGTGGACGGCACGTTGGTGGACACCAGCTTTGTCATTGATGGCCATGCAACTGTGGCTATTGTTACGGCAAAAGACGCCGATGGCTTGGAGTTGATCCGACACTCTACCGCGCACTTATTGGCGTATGCCGTCAAGAGCTTGTTTCCAGAGGCACAGGTCACCATAGGACCGGTTATCGAAAATGGCTTTTATTACGACTTTGCTTACAAACGCCCATTTACACCGGAAGACTTGATTGCCATTGAAAAGCGCATGACCGAGTTGGCCAACAAAGACGAGCCACTTGTGCGTCGTGTGCTGCCCCGCGACGAAGCGGTGACCTACTTCAAAAACATGGGTGAGGCCTACAAGGCCGAAATCATTGGCAGCATCCCACCAGGTGAAGATGTCAGTTTGTATGCTGAAGGCGCGTTTGAAGACTTGTGCCGTGGTCCTCACGTACCCAGCACAGGCAAGCTCAAGCACTTCAAACTCATGAAGGTGGCTGGCGCTTACTGGCGTGGCGACCATCGCAACGAGATGCTGCAGCGTATTTACGGCACAGCATGGGCGACCAAAGACGAGTTGCAGCAATACCTCACCATGTTGGATGAGGCCGACAAGCGTGACCACCGCAAACTGGGCCGCGAGCTGGATTTATTCCACATGGACGAGCATTCACCAGGCACAGTGTTTTGGCATCCCAAGGGATGGACGCTGTGGCAGGAGGTTGAGCAGTACATGCGCGCCGTGTACCGCAACAACGGTTACCAAGAGGTCAAAGGCCCACAAATTTTAGACAAGAGCCTGTGGGAAAAGACGGGACACTGGGACAAGTACCGCGACAACATGTTCACCACTGAAAGTGAGAAACGCGAGTACGCCTTAAAGCCCATGAACTGCCCGGGGCATATTCAAATTTTCAAGCAGGGCATAAAAAGTTACCGCGACTTGCCTTTGCGTTACGGCGAGTTTGGCCAGTGCCACCGCAACGAGCCCACGGGTGGCTTGCACGGCATCATGCGCGTTCGGGCCTTCACCCAAGACGACGGCCACATTTTTTGTACAGAAGCTCATATTTTGGAAGAGTGCGTGTCCTACACCACGCTGCTGCAACAGGTGTACGACGACTTCGGCTTCAAAAACATCATCTACAAAGTGGCCACCCGCCCAGAGCAACGTATAGGCTCAGATGAAAGCTGGGACAAGGCCGAGTTCGCTTTGATAGAAAGCTTGCGCCTCTCAGGCTGTGAGTTTGAAATTGCGCCAGGTGACGGCGCTTTTTATGGCCCCAAGATCGAATACACCCTAAAAGACGCGATTGGTCGCCAGTGGCAATGCGGCACCATGCAGGTTGATTTTTCAATGCCTGAGCGCTTGGACGCTGAATATGTTGGTGAGGATGGCGCGCGCCACCGCCCCGTTATGTTGCACCGTGCGATTGTTGGAAGTCTTGAGCGATTCATCGGTATTTTGATTGAAGAGCATGCGGGTGCAATGCCCACCTGGCTAGCGCCAGTGCAGGTAGCCGTGCTCAATATCACCGATGCACAGTTGGAATACTGCCACGAAACTGCAAAGTTACTCAGAAATCATGGGCTTAGGGTGGTAGTCGATTCGCGTAATGAGAAAATTACGGCTAAAATACGGAGTTATGCCATGCAAAAGGTGCCTTTTATCGCGGTAATAGGTGATAAAGAACTGGCTGCTGGTACGGTTGCAGTGCGTGCACGAGGCAACCAAGACTTGGGCGTGATGTCAGTGAAAGACTTTGCGGAATTGGTTGCTACAGCCGTATCCGACAAAAAGTAGGTCACGCACGCCACTAGATTTTTATATATTGTGTGCAGCCTAGTGTTGCGGAAAAAAGGATTCAACCATCGCTACCGAATTTCGTGATCGTCGCCACCGTGAAGAGCGCAAACACCGCTTAAACCGTGAAATTATGGCTCCTGAGGTGCGCGTAAGTGGCCCAGACAACGAGCCATTAGGTGTTGTGCCCCTGATGGAGGCGTTGCGCATGGCAGGTGAGCTGGATGTTGATTTGGTTGAAATTTCTCCCAACGCAGCCCCGCCAGTGTGTCGCTTGATGGACTACGGCAAGTTCAAGTACCAAGAGCAGAAAAAAGCTGCGGATGCCAAGTCAAAGCAAAAGGTCATTGAAGTCAAGGAAGTGAAATTTCGCCCTGGCACCGATGACGGTGACTACAACATCAAAGTGCGCAATATCCGTCGTTTTTTAGATGACGGCGACAAGTGCAAAATCACGTTGCGATACCGCGGTCGTGAGATTACGCACCAAGAATTGGGTTTGGCTTTGTTGCAGCGGTTGCGCGACGAATTGGCCGACGAAATTATCGTTGAGCAGTTCCCTAAATTGGAAGGCCGCCAGATGGTTATGATGATCGCACCGGCTCGTAAAAAGCCTAATGCGAACAAGCAATCGAAGGCTGTGCCTGCATCCGCTCCTGCGGCTGCGAGCGCACCCCCGCCAGCAACTGTCCCGAGTGAAGTTGCACCTGCAGCGGCAACGCCGCACGTTCAAGACGCCTCCTAACGGATGCGGTTTGCGCTTAACTGACAATAGAATTTGCATGAAAATGCGAACTGGCAAGCTGTAAGGCTTGCCGCCCACAACCAACAGCGGTGTGGCCTTTGGGTCACACCGCTGTTGTGTTGAATAAGTGTCTCGGGGCCAACAAGTCTGTGGAAGGTTCACAGCGCCTCACGAGCACAATGTAATAGGAGCATATAAATGCCCAAGATGAAAACCAAGAGTTCGGCTAAAAAACGATTCCGCGTTCGTCCAGGTGGCACCGTTAAACGCGGTCATGCCTTCAAACGTCACATTTTGACCAAGAAGACCACCAAACTCAAGCGTCATTTGCGTGGGACCACCAATGTAGCGAAGTCCGATTTAGGACACATCGCTGGCATGATGCCCTATGCAGGCCTGTGATTTAACGACGAACAAGGAGAAATAATATGCCTCGCGTCAAACGTGGTGTCACGGCTCGTGCCCGACACAAAAAAGTCTTAGCCCTTGCAAAAGGTTTCCGCGGTCGCCGCGGTAATGTCTACCGCATCGCCAAACAGGCGGTGATGAAGGCAGGTCAATACGCATACCGTGACCGTCGCACTAAAAAGCGCGTGTTCCGTCAGTTGTGGATTGCCCGTATCAACGCTGGTGCGCGTGAATTGGGCATGACTTACAGCCAATTTGCTAACGGCTTGAAAAAGGCCGCGATTGAAATTGACCGCAAAGTGTTGGCCGATATGGCTGTACATGACAAAGCGGCGTTTGCCAGCATTGTTGCCCAAGCTAAAGCCAAATTGGCCGCTTGATGCAGCGCGTGCAGTCTGCTGAAAGGTAGGCTGAGTGCAAACGGATTAGGGCTAGGCAGGAATGCTCTAGCCCTTTTTTATTGTTAGTTTGTCCGAATGCTTGATAAATTAATGGTCCAAGACCAAGGGCCTCAGAGGCACTAGATACACATGAACGAATTGGATGCTTTGGTTCAAACGGCGCGCACGCAGTTTGAACTAGCCGATACCCCGAACGATCTAGAAAATGCCAAAGCGCAGTTTTTAGGTAAAAGTGGTCGTATTACTGAACTCATGAAGGGCATGGCTGCCCTGTCGGTAGACGACAAGAAGGCGCAAGGCGCCCTCATCAACCAAGCCAAGCAAGCCATTGAAGCGGCGCTGACTGCGAGGCGCAATGCTTTGGCGCAGGCAGAGTTGGACATTCAACTGAAGGCAGAGGCCCTCGATGTGACCCTGCCCGGGCGCAGCGCAGGGCAGGGTGGTTTGCATCCAGTCAGCCTAACCATTGAGCGCATTGAGTCTATATTCGGGTCTATGGGTTTCGATGTGGCAGACGGTCCTGAAATCGAGTCTGATTGGTTCAACTTCACAGCGCTCAACACGCCAGCCGACCACCCGGCACGTTCTATGCACGACACCTTCTATGTAGAGAAAGTGGTCGAGTCAGAGGATGGTCAGCCTAATCTGCTGCGCACACATACAAGCCCCATGCAAATTCGCCATGCGGTGCAGCATGTGAAGCGTCACCGGGCTGCACTGGATGCTGGCCAAGGCATGCCAGAGATTCGCGTTATCGCGCCGGGACGGACCTACCGCGTTGACAGCGATGCCACGCACTCGCCCATGTTCCACCAATGCGAGGGCTTGTGGATTGGTGAGAATGTGAGTTTCAAAGACTTGCGCGTGGTGTTTACCGAGTTTTGTAAAACCTATTTCGAGTCGAAAGACTTGGTGTTGCGCTTTAGGCCCAGTTTTTTCCCATTTACCGAGCCAGGTGCTGAAGTCGATATTCAGTTTGCGACTGGTCCCTTGGCGGGCAAGTGGTTGGAGGTTGCTGGTTGCGGCCAAACCCACCCTGATGTGGTGCGCAACATGGGCCTAGATCCAGAGCATTTCATTGGATTTGCTTTTGGCATGGGTCCAGACCGATTGGCCATGTTGCGCTACGGCGTGAACGATTTGCGCCTGTTCTTTGACGGCGATTTGCGCTTTTTGAAACAGTTCGAATAAGCCCAGTCCCCCCGTTCTAATTTTTTGCGTTTGAGTATTCTGTATGCAATTTTCTGAATCGTGGTTGCGTGAGTTTTGCAACCCACCCATCACTACCCAACAGCTTGCTGATACCTTGACCATGGCGGGTCTTGAAGTTGAGGACATGACCACTGCTGCCCCTGCATTTAGCGGTGTGGTGGTTGGCGAGATTGTGTCTGTCGAGCAGCATCCAGATGCCGATCGGTTGCGCGTATGCCAAGTTCATGTGGGTTTGGTTGAGCACCTCACCATTGTGTGCGGTGCACCCAACGCGCGCGCTGGTATTCGCATACCCACAGCGGTGGTCGGTGCGGTGTTGCCACCGAGTAAAGACGGCCAACCGCTGCACATTACGGTTGGACAATTGCGCGGTGTGGCCAGTTACGGCATGTTGTGCTCAAGTGTTGAGTTGGGCATTGACCAAGACGGCGAAGGCCTGATGGAGTTGCCAAGCGACGCGCCAGTGGGCCAAGATATCCGCCAGTATCTCGACCTTGACGACACCTTGCTAACGCTCAAGCTCACGCCTAATTTGGCCCACTGTCTGAGCATTCAAGGCGTGGCGCGCGAGCTTAGTGCGGTCACTGGCGCCCCTTTGTTGGTTCAAACATACCCAACGGTTGCACCAACTCACGATCAAACTCTTAAAGTGACGGTGCAAGACACAGACTTGTGCGGGCGTTTCAGCGGGCGGGTCATACGGGGTGTCAATACGCAAGTGCAAACGCCAGCTTGGATGGTGCGCAAGTTGGCGCGTTGTGGCCAGCGCAGCGTGGCGCCTTTGGTCGATATTTCAAATTTCGTCATGTTCGAGCTGGGTCGCCCCTCGCACATATTTGACTTGGACGCCATTCATGGTGACCTGACCGTGCGTTGGGGCCAAGCAGGCGAGCAGCTTAAACTGCTCAACGGCAATACGGTCACGTTGGACGAGGCCGTGGGTGTGATCGCTGATGCACACGCTGTGGAGTCTTTGGCAGGAATCATGGGCGGCGATGGCACTGCCGTGACCGACGCCACCACAAACATCTTTATTGAAGCCGCTTTTTGGTGGCCACAAGCGATTGCAGGGCGTTCACGTCGCTTTAACTTTGCCACGGATGCAGGTCACCGGTTTGAGCGTGGCGTAGATCCACAGCTGACGGTGGAGCACATTGAGCGTATCACCGAGTTGGTGTTGGCTATCTGCGGTGGGCAGGCCGGCCCCATAGACGACCAACAAGTCAACATGCCGGTGAACCCGACTGTGGTTTTGCGCGTTGCGCGTGCTTGCAAGGTGATAGGTATGCCTGTTACTGAGGCGCAATGCGTTGAGGCGCTGACGCGTTTGGGCATGGCGGTAGCGCTGACATCTCCTGGGGTGTTATCTGTCGTCGCTCCCTCGCCGCGCTTTGATATTCGCATTGAGGAAGACCTGATTGAAGAAGTGCTGCGCATGGTGGGGTTTGAGCAGTTGCCCACTTCAGCGCCGCTGGCACCTACGTTGCCTAAAGTGCGCTCAGAGGCCCAGCGCGGTCAGTACGCCATGCGCCGCTTGGTGGCTCAGCGTGGCTACTTTGAAACCATCAACTACAGCTTTGTTGAGGCGCGTTGGGAAGCTGAGTTAGCTGGCAATGCAGACCCCATTCAGCTGCTCAACCCCATTGCAAGCCAACTGAGCGTCATGCGCTCAAGCTTGATGGGCAGCTTGGTGCAAGTGCTTAAGTTCAACTTAGACCGCCGTGCACCACGCGTGCGTGTGTTTGAGCTGGGCCGTGTGTTCAAGAAAAACCCGTCTGTATTGGACACAGACACCACAGTTGCTGGCTTTGATCAACCCATGCGTTTGGCAGGTTTGGCCTTTGGCCCCAACCAGCCCACGCAGTGGGGTGTGGCCGAGCGCGATGTTGACTTCTTCGATATCAAAGGCGACGTAGAGGCCTTGCTGTCACCACGCAAGCCCACTTTTGTGGCAGCTGCGCATCCAGCATTGCATCCTGGCCGGTGCGCCCAAGTGTTGTTAGACGGCCAGCCCATCGGTTTTGTGGGTGAATTGCATCCCCAGTGGCGCCAAGGCTACGGCTTGCCCAAAGCGCCTGTGTTATTTGAGCTGGACCTAGACGCTGTACTTGCGCGCCAACTGCCCAAGGCACAAACGGTGCCGCGCCAGCAACGTGTCGAGCGCGACTTAGCCGTTTGGGTGGGCGAGTCTGTAACGCATGATCACATCATGGTCGCTGTGCAAGGCGCCAACACACAGGGCTTGCTTGAGAGCGCCAATTTGTTTGACATGTACCGACCTAAACCTATGGATGGTGAGACCAGTCTGCGTAGGAGCATGGCCATACGTATGGTTTTTGGTTCTGATGAAGCGACATTGACTGATGTGCAAATTGATGCCGCAGTTGCCAGCGTGTTGACGGCCTTGCAGACCACAGTTGCGGCACAGTTGAGGGCTTAGTTGATGTTGCAGTTGCGTGCATAGTTGACGCGTGGCTGCATCAGTTGTTGTGCATGATGCACTTGTTAAGCCCGTTGCGCAGGTAAAAAAGCACGCTGGTGTTATCAAGTACAGATAAGATGTCCAACGGATTGAGCGAAGTATACGGTTACAGTTGAGAGTGAAGTATGGAATTTACGTTAGAAAGCTTAGAAACTCCCGCCCTGACAAAGGCCGCGTTGGCTGACATGTTGTATGACAACATTGGCCTGAACAAGCGTGAAGCCAAAGACATGGTGGACGCCTTGTTTGACCTCATCACGGAGCAGTTGGTTTCTGGTGAAGACGTCAAAATCACTGGGTTTGGAAATTTTCAAATCCGATCCAAATCGCCACGACCTGGCCGAAACCCTAGAACCGGTGAAGAGGTGCCGATTGCTGCAAGGCGGGTGGTTACTTTCCATGCGAGCCCCAAGCTGAAAGATCAAGTTCAAACCCGCGTAGCACGGTTGGCCTAAAACTTTGGTTTTCAAGGCCCACATTCATGCGTAAAAGTCTCTGTCACGCCACTGATTTACTGTAAAGTCATCACCTTGGCGCATAATCTTCGCCTTTTACTACTGATAAGTCACCAAGGTGCTAATGGAACAAATTCTCCCATCTATACCAGCCAAGCGCTACTTCACCATTGGTGAGGTTGGTGAGCTGTGTGGCGTCAAGCCGCATGTGCTGAGGTATTGGGAGCAAGAGTTCACGCAGCTGCGGCCCATGAAGCGGCGAGGTAATCGCCGCTATTACCAACACCACGAGGTGTTGATGATCCGGCGCATACGCGATTTGCTGTACGAGCAAGGCTTCACCATCAGTGGTGCGCGCAACCAATTGCAAGACCTCGTGCATACGCAACGCCTGAGTAAAAAAACGCCGTTGTTGTCAGACGCTGAAACTATTCAAGCTGCCGCCGCCTTGGTTGAGCAAGCTGCGATGGACTTGAATACAAAGCCTTTGGCTATGACCAACGCCCATGACTTGGTAGGTTTGCGCGCTGAGCTCGTGCGCATACGCGACATACTGAGCCTAGATCTGTAGCAGTTTGTACGTGTGCGTTAGGTTAGAAATAAAGCGCACCCAACACCAAACCGGCTCCAACTCCACGTTATAATTTACAGCTTGTCGGCGTGTGGCGCAGCCTGGTAGCGCACTTGCATGGGGTGCAAGGGGTCGCGAGTTCGAATCCCGCCACGCCGACCATATGAACCAAGGACTTAGCTTCGAAAGGAGCTGAGTCCTTTCTTCTTGGTGGCGTTGGTTCGCTAGATTGCCCCCCCGCAAATGCCCCCACTGCTGTCAAAGCTGGAGGGTTTAGCCTTCAACTATGTTTGCTTTTGCAGATCCTGGCATCATTCACGCAAATACCCCAGAATTGACTTCCGGACAACTTGGCGCGTAGGTTGGCAAACTGACTCCGGCAAAGCGCAACAATATCAAACCCACCATAGGGCCGGAGTGTGCCTGTGTTTTAAGGCCACAATTTGCGCGAAATTGGACGGGCCCCCAATAGGGCGCTTTTCAAGCGTGGTGGTGGCTAAGTCTTCTACTTGTGGAGCTACACATTACATGCTGAATTCAATGTCTTTGTAGGCTCATCTTTGTGTAATATCAATCAGTTGGCTGCATGACCTTTTACGCATTACATTGCTGCTAACTTTCCCCGGTTCTAAACCATCCGGCAAGTTGAGTTGGACTTCACACGGCGCGGTAGACAACTCCGACCAATGCATGGCTAAGTGGTAGGTTCAACAAGGGCAGGTTAAGGTTTCGTAATCCTGGCTTTCTAAAGGAAGCCAGTATTTTTTAGCAGATGTAATATGCTTGTTTAAAAGTCATATTTAAATGTGTTTTCAAGCCTCTATCTATGCTTGCAACTCAGTATTCATTCAAATTACTTCACCAACAGAAAGAGTTATATGCAACACATTGGATTTATTGGAGCTTCTGGATTGATGGGGCACGGTATCGCCAAGAACCTCCTCAAAAAAGGCTTTCAAGTATCTTTGACTGCTCATTCTCGAATTGATCCGCTGCAAGATTTGCTGGCTGGAGGTGCTAATTTGGTTCAGCATCATGCTGAGTTAGTGGATTGTGATGTGGTCATTGTCTGCGTCACTGGAACCCCTCAGGTTGAAGAGGCCATGGAAGGTGCGCAAGGCTTGCTGAGCGCTGCCCGTAAAGGCTTGATCGTGGTTGACGCATCTTCGAGTGAACCTCATTCAACGCGTCGTCTCGCAGCACGTTGCCATGCGTTAGGTATGACCTTTGTTGACGCACCGCTCACTCGAACGCCCCTTGAAGCTGAATCCGGCAAGCTCAACACCATGGTCGGCGCATCACCAGAAGTTTTTGCTCAACTAGAGCCAGTTTTTAAAGCGTATTGCGAAAATATTTTCCATGTCGGTGATATGGGCTCGGCTCACGTTATCAAACTTCTTAATAATTTTCTTGGGCAAGCCATCACCACAGCAACGGCAGAGGCGTTTGCTGTAGGTGCAAAAGCCGGTATTGATGTGTCTCAGTTGGTGCGGGTTGTGTCGGCGGGCGCAGTCAACTCCGGGTTGTTTCAAGCCATGGCTAAAACATTGGAGGGCGACTACTCGGGCTTGAAGTTTGAGTTGAACAACGCATCTAAAGATTTACGCTATTACGTTCATCTGACTGAAAGCGTAAAGGCCCCTTCGTTGGTGGGCAGCAGCGTACACCAAAGTTTGGTGACCGCCTGTGCTCTGGGTTTCGGCCATGAACACGTGCCATCCTTGGTAAAAGCCCAAGCGCTACTTAACCAAGTAAAAATTGGTAATGGTAGCTGACATGACTTATCGCACAGCCGCAATGCGATGACTGCCATTTTTAATCAGTGTTACATGCTTATTTTTCACACACTCGACTGTAGCCGGCTTTGCTTATTTGCTGGGATTTGAATAATTTTCCTGTTTTTCCAACACAGCGGTTGGGACATAATTTTCCATATAGCTGTTGGCGACAGCTGCACAATCGGCACATCGTTTCAGTTGGCGATATTGCCGGCTTCACATCAGATGTTTTGTGGCTTGGTATAGCGCTCGAAAGCGCTGATAGCGTTCATTGAGTATTGAGTGATCTACGCTGGCTGGTGTGAAAGTCATTTCAACTTTTGGCGGGATGCACACGTGCGCTATGCTCTCATCTGTTTGGGGCAACGTTGCAAGCCAACCCAAACGCGCTGCGCCCAGCGCCGCGCCTGTTTGAGCGCCGCTCAGTAACTGCAGGTTGCGTTGAAAAATAGAAGCCAACAACTGCAGCCACCAGACACTGCGCGTACCGCCACCAACGACAGAGAGCGCATCCGTTGGGCACAGGGCTAGCGTGTCAAGGCCGTCACGCAAACCAAAGCCCACACCCTCTGCGACGGCATAGGCCAAGTCAGCCGTGCTGTGGTGACTGTTGATGCCAAACCACGTCGCTTTTGCTGTGGCGTGATTGTGTGGTGAACGCTCGCCGCTCAAGTAAGGCAAAAATAAGGGTGCTTGTGCGCGTTGCGACGGCGTCAAAGACGCCGCCAAGACCAGTAAATCGGCTTCGCTGTCAAACCCCAAAGTCTGCTTTGCCCAAGTCAGTGCGCTTGCGGCACTGAGCATCACACTCATTTGATGCCAACGGTTGGGGAGGGCATGGCAGAACGCATGTACGGCCTGCGCTGGGTTGGGTGTGAAGCTAGCGCCGGCGACAAACACCACGCCGGAGGTCCCTAAAGAGACGAAGCCCTGCCCATGACTGTGTATGCCCATGCCAATCGCACTGGCTGCGTTGTCACCAGCGCCGCCTGCGATCACAAGACCCGGCGGCAGACCCCAGCGCCTGCTCAGCGCGGGCAGAAGTGTCGCACTTGGCGCACTGCCTTCGACCAAACTTGGCATGTGGTCGCGGCTCAGCTGGCAAGCGGCCAGCACAGTATCAGACCAGTCGCGTTTTCCGACATCTAGCCAAAGGGTGCCAGCAGCATCGGAGAGGTCGCTCACCATGTCACCGCTTAATTGGAGGCGAAGCCAGTCTTTGGGTAGCAGTACTTTACGTGTTTGCGCAAATACCGCAGGCTCGTGCGCCTTTACCCACAGCAGCTTGGGTGCCGTAAAGCCAGGCATGGCCAAATTACCCGTGATCGCGCTGAGCGATGGAACTGCGGTCGTCAGGTCCTGGCACTCGGCGTGACTGCGTCCGTCGTTCCATAAGATCGCAGGGCGAAGGACCTCATGGCGCTCACCGAGCAATACAGCCCCGTGCATTTGCCCCGATAAGCCAATAGCCTTTAATGAGGCGAGTGCGTTGGGCTGCTCTCGGTACAAGGTGTCCATTACCGAGCAGAGAGCCTCCCACCACTGTGCAGGCGTTTGCTCTGACCAAAGGGGATGTGGATGTGCGACCGTGAGCGGCGCGTTGGCGGTGCCAATCACGCGGTGTTGCGTGTCCAGCAAGAGTGCCTTGAGCTCAGAGGTGCCCAAATCTAAACCGAGAAACATAGTGGTGGTTGTTACGCGGCCATATCCATGGTGCCAAATCGCCGAGCGGATTGGCGGCGGAACTCCGTAGGCGGCATGCCCTTAGCGTTCAGAAAGCGGCGGTTGAAATTCGCGACGTTGTTAAACCCCACCTCGTAGCAAATATCGACGACCAACTTGTCTGTTTCCATGAGGAGTTGGCAAGCGCGGTTGATTCGAATGCGGTTGACAAAGTCGGTGTAGCTGTTGCCGGTGGCTTTGCGGAAAAACCGCGAGAAACGGGTTTCAGCCATGCCCATTTGGGCGGCCGCTTCGGCCATCGAGAGCGGCTCCGAGAGGTTGTCAGTGATGCGGTTCACAACTTGGTTGATAAGGTCCATGTTGGGTTCATCATTCACGGCGCCTTGCAACTGCACGCTGGATAACAGCCGGTAGTCGCTACATGAGAGCAAGAGACCCAGAAAATCGAGAAAGGCGGCAATGCGGGCAATACCTTTGGCCGCTTTCACGTGATGCCAATGTTCGTAGGCATGCTCGCCTAAACCGAAGAATTCAATGCCGTATTTCGCGCGCTCCAATAACGGTAAAAGTTCTGCGAGCTCAGTTAGGTGGGCGGCGGCGGCGGCGATGGGGTCATGGTCAAACTGAATCACCATGTCGCGCTCTTCGACACCACCGTCGGGGAGATCTATGGATACCCAGTTGTGGGGTAGTCTTGGGCCACACAACACCAAATGACCTGGCTGAAAAGGACCAATCCAGTCGCCTATAAAAGCCTTGCCAGACGTTTGCGTGATCAGGTGCAGCTCGTACTCGTCGTGGAAGTGCCAACGTGCCAGTTGTGTCGGAAAGCCGTGACTCAGGCAACGCACCACACCGGTGTCTTCTTGCGCTTCGTAGCCTAACTTGGGTGAGCGCGAGTACACATGCTCAAGCTCTGGCCTGACTTGACGTGGGGTTTGACGAAGACGTTGTGGCATAGACGCTATATTAGTTAATGGCCGTGGAGGCAGGTTAACTCATCACGGAGCCGCCGTCCACGTTGATGGTTTGCGCCGTAATGTAGCTGGCATCGGCGCTGGCCAAGAATACCGCTGCGCCACAGATGTCTTGTGCTGACCCCATGTATCCCAAGGGCACAGCTAATCCAACTTGCTTTTTCTTTTCACCCAGAGGAAGGCCTTCGTATTTAGCAAACAAGCTGTCGACATGCGCCCACATGGGGGTGTCGATGACACCGGGGGAAATGCCGTTCACACGAATGTGGTGCGGTGCCATTGCCAGTGCGGCTGATTGGGTGTAACTCACAATTGCGGCCTTGCTCGCGCAGTAATGGGAGACTAGTGCCTCGCCGCGTCGCCCCGCTTGCGACGCCATGTTGATTACCGCGCCCCGCGTGCTGGCATCGACCATGTGTCTAAGCACCGCCTGCATCACGAAGAATGCGCCTTTAACGTTGACAGAGAAAATCTTGTCATACATGGCCTCATTCGATTCGAGCAAGGGCGCCATGTCAAAGACCGCAGCGTTGTTAAACAGCGTATGAATAGGGCCGAAGGCGGCAACGGCCTGTGCAACCATTGGGTTGATCGTATGGGTTTGTGTGATATCGCTGGCAATGTACTGAACTGCGCCCCTAAAGTCGGCGATGAGGCGCTCGACATCAGGTGTTGGTGATAACGCTATATCAACGAGCGTGCAACGCGCGCCCTGCATAGCAAAGGCGCGGGCTACAGCGACGCCAATCCCACCCCCTGCGCCAGTTAACAGTGCGTGCTGGTTGGCTAGTTGTTTGCTCATTACGTTTTGTTTGTGAATTATTCGGATATGTTGGATAGCCTAGAGACCTGTCTGGGTTGCACAGGCTCAGACGACTTGCAGTTGGTGCTGGGCAAGAAACTGTTGCACCTGCTGATACGCGAGAGCCATGGCCTCGGTGAGCGCTTCGCTACCTGCCATGTCGCCCCACAAAATGGGATCTGCGGCAAATGCCCTCACAGGGTCCTCGCTGGCGCAAATGGCGTGCGCAACATCGGAGTTCATGGCTTGGTCTTGATAGTCGTAAGGGATCTTTCCCATATGCCAACGCTGCAAATAGCTCAGGAACAACGCCGGTAGCACCATCACCGATGCCACAGGCTCAGCGCGTGCAAGACGCTCGCGGATAGTGGGGGCAATAAAGCCCGGGATCTTTGAGAAGCCATCCATTGCCACGCGTTGGTTGGTGTCTGCTATCGCGGGGTTGGCAAAGCGGTCGAGCACCTCATCCCGGTAGGCAGCCAGGTCGATAGGGCACGGTGTCAGTACAGGGATCACATCGTCGGTCACGTAGTCATAGGCCAGTCTCCTCGTTGGCGCGTGCAGTGTGCCTTCATGGATGTAGGTCATACCCAAGAGGGTTCCTGCCCACGCGATACAGCTATGGGTGGCATTGAGTAGGCGTATCTTGGCTTCTTCAAATGGTGCGACATCGCTGACCATTTGAACCCCAACGTTCTCAAGCGCTGGGCGACCGTTGGCAAACTGGTCTTCAATCACCCATTGAATATACGACTCGCACATTAGGCTGGCTGGGTCATTCACACCGGTCGCCTTCAGTACTCGGGCGACCACGTCGTGTGTGGGTCGTGGGGTGATTCGGTCCACCATGGCGTTGGGGCTGGTTGTGTGTTGCACGACCCAGCTAGCCAGTTCAGCATCGCCAACGCATGCAATAAATTGCAGCAGGCCTGAGCGGGCGCGGTCGCCGTTGTGGCGTAGGTTGTCACAGTTCAATAGGGTGATGTTCGCCTCAGCGCTTGACAGAGCGGTCATTCGAGCGCGCAGCAGCGTGCACAAAGCGCCATAGATGGTGTGCCCCGCTTCGCCCGCCTTTACCGCCTCAATGTCTTGCATTAACTCCGAAAAGTGCAGGTCTAATTTTTCGTTCGCGTCCAAATAGTAACCAGCCTCTGTCACGGTGAAGCTGATGATACGGGTCGTGTTTTTTTTTGCATTGTGAATCAAACCGGCGAGGTCTGCCGTGTAAGAAATGACATGCTGTATTGAGGTAATGCGTTCATAGCTATGCAGACCCTGTGGGGTAACCGTTTCTAGGGTGTATGCGCCCAGTTGAGTCTGCAAATCGACAATGGTTTGCGCCATGTCAGGGCGAATATTGCCGCCCGCAATCGCCCAAGACGTGTCGCCGGTCGCACGTAAGCGGTGTAGATAGACTGCTTGGTGCGCGCGGTGAAACGAGCCTAGACCCAAATGCAACATCCAGAGCGTTTGGTTTTGCGAATCGGTCATGGTGTAAGTTTTTGTATAAAAAGCACGTGAATAAGGGGGCTAAAGAGAACGTTAGGCTGGGTTAGTGACGGTGCGCCCATTCGCATCAAACCAGTGGGCATGACTCAGATCTAGTTGCAAGCCAACCTGCTCGCCAACCTTGAATGCAGTGCGTTGTGCTTGACGGGACACGATTTGGGCGCCCGCTGCCGTCTTCGCATAAATGAGTGTCTCTGCTCCCAGTGCTTCTATCAAAACCACGGTAGCCGCAATGCCCTCTGTGGCCGATGTGATGCTCACACTTTCTGGACGCAGACCCATGCTGCCGCCTTGTGTGCCTGATGGCGCAGTGGATTGCACCGCTGAGGGAAGTGTTTGCAAGGCCGCCACGTTCATTTGTGGCGTGCCAATGAACTGGGCCACGAACTGGTTAGCGGGGTGGTCATATAGATCCAGTGGCGAGCCCACCTGTTCAATGAGGCCGTCGCGCAGCACAACGACGCGGTCTGCCAATGTCATGGCCTCCACCTGATCATGAGTCACGTAAATGGTCGTTGCGCCCAAGTCGCGGTGTAGCTGTGCAATTTCAACGCGGGTTTGACCACGCAACGCCGCGTCAAGGTTGGATAAGGGTTCATCGAATAGAAATACCTTTGGAGCACGCACGATGGCCCGCCCAATGGCGACGCGTTGGCGTTGACCACCAGACAGGGCGCCAGGCGTGCGCTCAAGATAGTCAGTGAGGTTGAGGATGTCAGCTGCACGACGCACTTTTTCATCGATCACCTCTTTGCGCTCATTCGCGAGTTTGAGTGCGAAGCTCATGTTCTCGTAAACGCTCATGTGTGGGTACAAGGCGTAGCTTTGGAACACCATGGCCAAATCCCGTTTAGAGGAGGGGAGCGCGGTGATGTCACGTCCATCCAAGTTCAGCTGGCCGCCATCGATGTGCTCAAGGCCTGCAATCAGTCGCAACAAGGTACTTTTTCCGCAGCCAGATGGCCCGACAAACACGACGAATTCGCCAGGTTGTATTTCCAAGTCAATTCCTTTGATGGCGCGGTGCTCACCAAAAAATTTCTCAATCCCCTTCAGTTCTAGGTAGGCCATGTTCTTTCTTTCAATCTTTTTTCAAATGTATGGAGTGCACCGTGTCACTTCACTTCACTGCGCCAAACGTCAAACCTTGGACCAGTTGCTTTTGGCTGAACCAGCCGAATACAACAATCGGCGCAATAGCGAGCAACGATGCCGCTGATAGCTTCGCCCAAAACAGTCCTTCAGGACTTGAGTACTGAGCGATCAACGCAGCAAGTGTGCCGGCCTTCGCCGCCGTCAACGTGAGACTCCAAAACGCCTCGTTCCAGATCAATACCAGGCATAAGAGGCCGGTAGAGGCGATGCCACCCATTGCTAGCGGTAACAAAACCATGCGAGCCTCTTGCCATAAGCTGGCACCGTCCATACGCGCGGCGTCCAAAATTTCCTTTGGGATGTCCTTGAAAACTGCGTAGAGCATCCACACCATGATGGGCAGGGTAGACAACGTGAAAATGACCGTCAACGTGAACAAGCTATCCAGCAGGTTAGACGCCTGTGCGAGGACATAGATGGGCATGAGGGCGCCGACCGCAGGCATCATTTTTGTGGAGAGCATCCACATCAAGACGTCTTTGGTTGCTTTGCTGGGGTAAAACGCCATGGCATAGGCGGCGGGCGCAGCAATCGCCAAACCCAAAATCGTCGCACTCACGCTAGTAATTAGCGAGTTGAGTGCGTAGTGCATGTAGTCACTGCGCTCTTGCACGATAGCGAAATTCTCTAAGGTAGGCTCAAACAACATCAACGGTGGCACCGCGATGGCTTGTAGCTCGGTTTTGAACGCAGTAAGGGCCATCCAGCCCAGTGGAAAGAAGAGTATCAGGGTCACAGACCACGCAATCAGCGTGCGCAGCATTAACAAAGGGGTAACTGTTGGGCGATGGTGTCTCATGGCTGTCTCTAATCAGTTCAAGTTTTTGCCAACCAGGCGAATCAGGAAAATGGCTGCGATGTTGGCAATAATGACTGCGAACAAAGCGCCGGCTGAAGCGACGCCAAAATCGAAGTCCAGTAAAGCTTGCTTGAAAATCAGGAAGGTCACGTTGGTGCTGGCGTCGCTGGGCCCACCTTGGGTGGTTGTGAAAATTTCGGCGAAGACGCTGAGCAAGAAGATCATTTCAATCATCACGACCACCGCAATTGGGCGGCTGAGGTGGGGCAGGTAAAGGTGGCGCAACTGTTGCAGGTAAGTGGCGCCGTCCATTCTGGCGGCCTCAAGCTGCTCTCTGTCCATGCTTTGCAGTGCTGTGATAAAGATAAGTGCGGCAAATGGTAACCATTGCCAGCTCACAATCAGGATGATGGAAAACAAGGGGTAGTCGGTGAGCCAATTGATGGGTTCTGCACCGAAAAATAGCCACACCTGCGCCAGAACGCCGTACACGGGGTTCATCATCATGTGCTTCCACAGCAAGGCGTTAACAGTTGGCATCACAAAGAAAGGCGAGATGAGCAACACGCGCGCAATGCCGCGTCCTGGGAATGGGGCGTCCGTCAGCAGACCGAGGAACAGGCCCATCACGACGGTGATCACGATGACCCAGCCCAGCAACAAGATTGTGTTTAAAACGGCGGGCCAAAACGACGGGTCGGTGATGAAGTATTCGTAATTCTCCAGCCCAATGAAACCTGTTTTTTCGGGTTGCATCAGATTGAATCGTATGGTGCTGAAGTAAATCGTCATCACCAAAGGGACGATCATCCACAGCAGCAAGCTTAAGACCGCGGGTGCCTGTAACAGGCGGGGTAAGGTTCTGGGAGCAGATTTTTGGGACATAACGAGTCCTATTCGTAGCGCGGCAACGCGAGAAAAATGAGTCGATAAAAAAGACGAGGTGACCGCGCGGCGACTTCGTTTCGCTGGAGGCCTAATCTATAAAAAGAACCACCCCTTGGGGAGTGGTTCTTCAGGTTGTACAAGTGGTTAATTACTTGTAGTAGCCTGCTTTCTTCATTTGTCGCTCGGCTTGAACTTGAGCGGCTTTCAGGGCTGCGTCGATTGACTTTTTACCGGCCAGTGCCGCTGTCATCTCTTGACCAACCGCGGCGCCAATGGCCTGGAACTCAGGAATGGCTGCAAACTGCACACCAACGTAGGGGCTCTTTGGTAACGTTGAGTCTGAAGGGTTTGCAGAGTCAATGGCAGCCCTCTCAGCGTCTGCGAAGCGCGCCGCCTTCACAAAGTTGGGGTTTGCGTAGGTTGACTTGCGTGTGCCAGTGGGGACAGAGCCCCAGCCATTGTTCTTAGCAACCAACTCAATGTACTCTTTGGACGTTGCCCATGTAACAAACTTCGTTGCGGCGTCCACCTTCGTAGAGCCCGAAGGAACAGCCAAAGCCCACGCCCACAACCAATTTGCACCCTTGGGTGTCACCTGTGTTGGTGCTTGTGCGAAGGCGACTTTGTCGGCCACTTTTGACTGCTTGGGGTCTGTGATGAAGGATGCCGCGATGGTGGCATCAATCCACATGCCGCACTTGCCTTCGTTGTACAGCGCCAAGATTTCGTTGAAGCTGTTGTTCTCTGAGCCGGGAGGGCCGTATTTGGTCAGCAGGTCAACGTACATGGTGACCGCGTCTTTCCAAGGCTTAGATTCCAATTGGGGTTGCCATTTCATGTCGAACCACTGGCCGCCGTAGGTGTTGACCACTGTCGACAAGAACGCCATGTTGTCACCCCAGCCTGGCTTACCACGCAAGCAAATGCCGTAGACACCGTTGGCTGGATCATGGATCTTGGCCGCCAAGTTGCGAACGAGGTCCCATGTTGGCTTGGCGGGTACCGTGATACCGGCTTTGTCGGCCAAGTCCTTGCGGTACATCAGCATTGAACTCTCGCCATAGAACGGTGCTGCATACATTTTGCCGTTAACAGACAGGCCGTCGCGCATGGCTGGCAGGATGTCATTTGCATCGTAGGCGGCATCTGTCTTAAGCTCCTGCAACCAACCTTTTTTGCCCCAGATGGGGGTTTCGTACATGCCTATGGTCATGACGTCGAATTGGCCACCCTTGGTTGCGATATCTGTGGTCACGCGCTGGCGCAGCACAGATTCTTCTAGAGTTACCCATTTGACGGTAACGCCAGGATTTGCTGATTCGAAATGCTTGGTGAGTTTTTGCATTTCGATCATATGTCCGTTGTTAACGGTAGCGACGACGAGCTCGGTAGCGGCTTGTGCTAAGCCCGCGCTCATAAGGGCCGCTGTTAAAGCGGAAGCGATGCGAAATTTCATTACAGTCTCCTGATTAATTGAAGTAATACGAACACGTCAACGTAAACGGTCATACAACCGTTAAGGGTAATTTTGGTTGAGTGAGACATGGTATTTGGTATTCTAAAAATTTATACTGGTACTTTCATGCTCTAAATAGGCTAGTAATTTCCCTAATTAATGCTTAAAAGTTTATGGCCATGGCATTTTCGCCATCAACTGAGCGCAGCGTATCTACCAACCCGTGCTCGTCAGGGCGGAGCGCTCATGGCGTGGGTAGTTCAACAGCCGTCTTCAATTTAGCCCGCGTGACTCTAAAAAACATGTAGACATGGCGCACATTGGCGTGTGAGGTGAACGGCTACTGCCTATTCAGGTAAAAAGCTGCTGTCTATTGAGGTGCGCGAGACGAAAACGCTGGTGGGTTGATCCGATGGCCGAGATGAGCGGCATGAAAGCGCGCATGGCCCCTGCGGGCGACCGATTAGATGAATGACCTCGCTGGCAACTACACACTATCTAAGCTCTTCAAAACGCAGAGTTTTTGTTTGATAGGTCGTATGCCGCTGTTTCCTGTTGTCAATTGTTCACTGCGGCATTTTGATATATCTGTCGGCCTTTGGGCTTCGTTAAAACTTTCAAAGTAATTCGCTTTTTTTTGTTTAACTAGGTACATCTTGTAGTTGGCCTAGGTATTGTTTTTAGGAGTAATTTTTACTAAAAAAATTGACCCGTATTGGTTGCTAATTAGATTGTATGGTTGTATAGATTAAAGCACTATTAAAATTAATGAGTTATTTTACCGGGTTTATTTTTCGAAGTAGGCAGATATAATTATACAAGTCAATAAAATAATTAATATAAATTATATTAAAATAATTAAACTTTTATATAAGTTGTCAATACGTATATTTTTATATATCCTACGCTTAAAAGTGGGCGGATTCAAAAGTGAAGTGCAACTCTTACCAGTCCAGTAAGGTACGTCCATGCACCACACCTCACCCAAGCGCTATCAGCAGCTTCAGCCCGAAGAACGCA
>Ga0209702_10001908_pt1 | contig 38033 bp, 33 predicted proteins | sample FRY01_FD_187210 | JGI IMG/M metagenome (GOLD analysis project Ga0209702, IMG submission 187210) | Freshwater microbial communities from Lake Fryxell liftoff mats and glacier meltwater in Antarctica - FRY-01 (SPAdes) (version 2) | ecosystem: Environmental > Aquatic > Freshwater > Ice > Glacier...
CCACGGCTCTCGCCGCTCAGAAGAACAATCCGCGCCCGCCAGACGTGCTTCTGCGAACTCATGGGATTAGCGATGATCGCCCGCAATCGATGACGATCGCTGGCAGACAGGGTGAATGATATACCGGTACGCATGCGCGCAGAATCGCACATCACAGCAAAACAGGGAATCCCCAATCGGACTCATATGATCCGATCAATCCACTAGTTCACTAATACGAAGTGGCTGATGATAGGTTTCCCCCCTGTTGTCCTATCATCGCGAAGGCCACTTTCGTACAAGCGTGACGAACGCTAATAAGGAACCCTCGTGCCAATGCCCCCGGTACGAGGGTTTTTTATTGGGTGGTTGAGTGTTTGTTTGGCCTCAAGCGCCGGCGGTCGCATGCGCTCCCTTAGGCTACGCGCTAACCGCGCGGCGGGCAGTCGCCCTCTGGCTGCCGCGGCCAAGATCATGGTCCTTTCCCGATGTCTTGGAATTTTCCGGTCCGCGACCAGCGGACCGCAAGGCCGACTGGCCGCCGGCCGGTTAGGCCGCCCCCTCGGAGGCGTGAGCGCAGCGAACTGGCCGCGAGAGAAAACAAACACCGCCACGCCATTGGGCTAAACAATAGACTATCCACCCCTCGCCCTTTACAGGCAACGCATGATCAAAATTGCTACCTGGAATATCAATTCGGTCCGCTTGCGGATGCCGATCGTCGAACGCTTTCTGACCGAACAAGCGCCCGATGTGCTGTGCCTGCAGGAAATCAAGACAGTGGCGGAACTGTTTCCCTACGAAGCATTTAATGCGCTCGGCTATACCCATCACGCGGTGCATGGACAGAAGGGTTATCACGGCGTGGCAACAGTCAGCCGGATTCCGCTGAAGGAAGTGACCCGGCACGATTGGCAAGCCAATGGCGAAGCGCGCCATGTCGGGGTAGAATTGCTCAGTCCGGGTAAGAATATGCTGCTCGACAATGTCTATGTCCCCGCGGGCGGGGATATTCCCGACCGGACACAGAACAGCAAATTCGGCCAGAAGATCGATTTTCTCGAGCGGATGACCCGCTGGGCCGAGAATATCACCGGCCCGACCATGATTGTGGGGGATTTCAACATCGCCCCGCTGGAAAGCGATGTCTGGAACCACAAACAATTGCTGAAAGTGGTCAGCCACACGCCGTTAGAGGTTGATATCCTGAAACGGTTTCAGGACGCGCATGGCTGGGTCGATGTTGGCCGCCAGCATATTCAGGACCCGGAACGTTATTTCAGCTGGTGGAGCTATCGCTCCAAGGATTGGCGGGTCAATGATCGCGGGCGCAGGCTCGACCATATGTGGGCTAGCCCCGATCTGGCCAAAAAGTCCGTAAGTCATTCGGTTTACGAGGATTGCCGCGACTGGGAAAAACCGTCCGACCACGTACCGCTGGTGACGGAGTTCGATCTCTGAGCGCAGCGGCCACTCCTGATCCCGGCACCTCAGGCAGCCCTTCGCCCGCGCGCCGGGTGGCGCAGGCCATCGATGCGTTGCGCCACGGCTGGCCGCTCAAGATGATTGGTGGACCGGTTCTACTGCCGGTGGAGACTGCGATAGCCAGTAAGGCCGAGGCCCCGCAGATGCTGATTTCCTCGGCCCGCGCCGCCACGCTGAAATTGATCAATCAACGCGAAGCGGCTGCGCCCCACGCGCCGGTGCTAATTCGCGGGGCGGAGGCGTTTACGCTGCTTGCGGCTCGCCCGATTGCCGATCCTGCGCTGGACCTTGCCAGCCCGATGAAGGGCCCGTTTCGGGCCGAGCCGATCGCTTGGAGTGACGGGGCCGAGGCTGCTCTGGAACTGGCACGGCTTGCTGGAATTCTCCCGGCCTTCATGGTCGATCCCGTAAATGCCGGCGAGGCGCAGCCGGTCGCGCCCGGTGATCTGGCGCATTGGGCGGATGCAGCGAACCTCACCATCGCTACCCGCGCCCGCTTGCCGATTGCCGCGTGCGAGGATGCGGAAATCATCGCCTTCCGCAGCGCGGACGATACCCGCGAGCATGTTGCGCTGGTGATCGGGACGCAAATGTCCGACCGGCCGCCACTGGTTCGGCTGCATTCCGAATGCCTGACTGGCGATATTCTCGGCAGCCTGAAATGTGATTGCGGACCGCAACTGGACGCGGCGCTGGCCGCGATGGCGGACGAGGCAAGCAGCGGCGGCTGGGGCGTATTACTCTATATGCGGCAGGAAGGGCGCGGTATTGGCCTGATCAACAAAATGCGCGCCTACCGCCTGCAAGATCAGGGATTTGACACGGTCGACGCCAATCAGCGCCTCGGCCTGCCAGATGAAGCGCGTGATTTCGGCACCGCAGCGCGAATGCTGGACCTGATGGGCGCGCGCGAAATTCGGCTAATGACGAACAATCTACGCAAGGTGGCCGCGCTGGAAAATGCGGGGGTGCGGATTACCGAGCGCGTCCAGCATCAATTGCCCGCCAACCCGCATAACGCCCGCTATCTAGATACCAAGCGCGACCGGTCAGGCCATTTGCTCGACTAGCATTACAGTTGCGCTTTCGATCGAAGGTGCGCTTGCTGTGCGGTGGCCTGATGCGCTCGTCGCCATAGCGACCATGCAATGATGTAGGCGGGGTCGATGCGGCGCTGGGCAAGTCGGACGGCAATACGACGGATTTCCTGTACCGACCAGCGGATTAGCGCCGGGGCGGTCTGCGCATTCTTTTTGGGGGCGTTGATTGGTTCGCTTTGTGACGGATCACGGCCATCATCGCGAACGCGAGCATGACCAGCGAGACGTGACGATGCCATCCGTGCCATGAGCGGGTTTCGTTGTGATCCAGGCCAAGTTCGTTCTTGGCCGTCTCGAAGCTGTCCTCGATCGCCCAGCGGTGACCTTCGACCTTGACCAGCGCCTCGATGGACGTGCCCGCTGGACACCAGGTCGTAAAGAAGGCCAGGTCACCATCGGCGATGTTGCGGCGGATTAATAAACCCCGGGTCCACAGACCGGAGCGGCTCTCGTCATATTCATCGGCATGAAGGTCGGCGAGTTCACAATACGCCCAGTCGTGCAGCCTTGCCCCCTTCGTGCCATCGCCCGCCGAGAGGCGCTGCCACGCATCAGGATCGAGGTCGTGCGCGATCTCTGCGGCGCTACCGGCAACCGCCGGCTTGCCCACCCAGGAACCAAAGTGATGGTTGGAGCTGACGCCAAGCACATAACCCTTGCCCGCGCGGCGCAGCGCCTGTTCGATATCGCCGACGCCGTAAACGCTGTCGGCGGCAACCCAAGCAAAGGGAACATCCGCCGCAATCGCGCGCGTGATCATCTGGACAGCCAGCGCGGGCTTGGTCGCAAAAGCCGTGTCCGTCGGCACATGCGTCTTGGCCATACGCGCCGGATCGCTCGTCCAGCGCTTCGGGAGATATAGCGCCCGGTCGATAAATGCGTGACCGTGCTGCGAAACATAGGCGGCAAAGACGCCGATCTGGCAATTGGTGATCTTGCCCGCCGAGCCGGTATATTGACGCGCGACACCGCACGAGGCCTTGCCCTGCTTGAGAAAACCGGTCTCGTCGATCACCAGCACCGCATCCTCGGCGCCGAGCGTCTCAACGACATAGTCGCGCACGACATCTCGCAAGGCGTCGGCATCCCACCGACCCCGGCCAAGGATCGCCTGCTGCCGCCACGGACCCGGATCGCCGGCCGCCTCGGCACGCATCCAGCCCGTCTTGCGCCGCTCGTCGCCCAGCAGCCCATCCAGAAACAGCCCAGCCGATTGCGCCACACGCTTCTGCGTGAACAGCCCACGCATCCGCCCCTTCACATCGCGCAGCGATGATGCCCAAAGTTCGAGCGTCGTCTCGATCGATCCACCCGCCATCCACAGTCCCCTTGCCATGGAGACCTATTGATTCAGAGTTTCAACGAAAGCGCAACTGTAATGCTAGGCTGCGACAATTTTTCGCGCCAGAACCTGGCCCATGCGCAGCGTATCGCCCGCGCGTAAATCCGTCAGCCATTCGATCTTGCCTGGTTCAAACAGCAGGATGACTGTCGAACCAAGCAGGAACCGGCCCATTTCTCCGCCTGCATCCAGTTGCGGAGCATTACCTTCGGAATAGGCAGTACGGATCACTTGCTTGCCATGTGGCTGGATCAGGCCCGACCAGACCGTTTCGATACTGGCGACAATCATCGCGCCGACCATCACGCTGGCAACCGTACCTAACTGAGTATCGAACAGGCAGGCGAGCCGCTCGTTACGGGCGAACAGCCGGGGCACGGCATTGGCCGTCGCAGTATTCACGGAGAACAGGTCGCCGGGGATATAGGTTGTTTCGCTCAGCGTTCCCGCCACTGGCATGTGCACCCGGTGATAATCGCTGGGGGACAGGTAGATCGTCATGAAATGACCGCCATCGAAGCGCGCCGCCTGATCTGTATCGCCGCCGAGCAATTCAGCAGCGGTGTAGCTCTGACCCTTGGCTTGAACGATGCGCCCTACATCAATCCGGCCAACCTGGCTGATCGCCCCGTCTGCCGGGCAGACAATGAATTGGCCTCCATCGGCAATGGGGCGTGCGCCGGTTTTCAATGCCCGCGTGAAGAAGTCATTGAAAGTCGCATAGTCGCCCGCAGATTGCTGCGCCTGATCCATGTCAACATTATAGGTTCGGATGAAACGCCGGATCAGCATGTCTTTGAGCCACGGCAATTTGCTGCCGGCGAGCGCGCCAGCAACTCGGGACAAAAGATGCTGCGGCGCAATGTGCTGCAGCCAGATAAAGGGACCGTTTGCCATGGATAGTGTTCCGATAAGGAGAAGCTGTTTTTTGCGGCGTAGCGTCTGGCGATGACAGGATCAACGCAACTGGCTGTCCTTGCTGCCGCGCCTGTTGAACGCCGTGTGGCGCACAGTTCCATCCCGAGCCGACTGACACGCGATACAAGTGCGCACGCCGGGCAATGCGGCGCGGCGTTTTTCGGGAACGGGTTCGCCGCAATCGTCGCAATATTCCGCGCTTGGCCCTTGCGGCATGCGAAGGCGCGCAGCTTTCACCGCATCGCTAATTGTATCGTCGATTTGATCCTGAACCGCGCCATCGCGCGCCCAACCGCCAGCCATTTGATTGCTCCTTTACAGATACAACCGACGGGCAGCAGCACTTGTTCCGACTTTACCGCCGTTCGAACGGCTTCAGGCCTTGACCCAGATTATTGTCGGCGATGGCCAGCCGCTCGCCTGTCCAATCAGCAACGAATGTAGTATTGCGACGGACCGATGGCGCCAGCCGGGCGTCATTGCCTGCGATCTGCAGTCCGTCGGAACCGTGTAATTTGTCCTCTGCGCCCACGGCGATGAAGGCAGAGTAGTTTTCTTTGCTTTGGCCCTGAACGAACCAATTGTTGGTGATCTGGCCAATCGCTCCTACGGGCAGATCGATCATATAATTGGTTTCCTGCCCTGCGCTATCATCAAAACTGGAGGATGCCACATCGACGCGGGCAGCGCGCGCTTTGACGTAATGGCCGCCATTGCCCTTTTCAAATCGGCTCCGGGTCACCCGCAAATGGCCGTAATTGCCGATATAGATGGAATGTGCGCAGCCGCCGGAACCTTCGCAAGTCCCGAGACCGGAGAAAGTCGATTTGTCGATTGCGATCCGGCCATTTGGATCATTGGCTGTCAGGATGCCCTGCTGGCTGTCGGTGAACCAGCTTTGTACGACCGTCAGATTGCCTTGCTCCAACCGGATGCCCGCACCATTGTAATCGGGCACGGCCATACCGCGAAAGACTATGCCAGAAACTGAAGCTTCCCGTCCGCGCAGGACGAGTGCAGCCTTCCCCTCACAGGTTACGCTGTCGAACGTTACGCTGCCTGGCTGGGCCGCCAGATAGAATACCGCGCCCGCGGTCTGCACCGCACATTGGCGGTAAGCACCTGGCGCAATCGCAATCGTGCCATTGCCATTGCCAATGGCATCAACTGCCTGCTGCAATTGACTAAAGCTTTGTCCGGTTTCTGTTACGGTAAACGGCGCGGTAGATTGCGCGAACACTGCCGCTAGCGGAATGGCCGCGATGGCGGCGGCGGCAATAGCGCCCATCAGCAACAACGAAGGCCGACCGGAATTCGTCCGGTGGGGAGTCATTGGGGCGAGGCGAGATGCAGTGATTGTCATGCTCTCTGGTTACCTAAAGTGAGTTAATGGCTCGCTAAGGCCGCAATTGATGCAATCAAAATTGCCGGATAACCGCCAGAAACGCCTCGCCGTAAGCTTCTAGCTTTTTCGTGCCCACACCGCCAATTTCGCCCAGCCCAGCCATATCATTTGGCCGGGTACTGGCCATTTCGCGCAAGGTGGCATCATGGAAGATGACGTAAGGCGGCATTTGCGCCTCCGCCGCCAGATCGCGGCGCAGATTGCGCAGTGCCTCGAACAAGGGATCGCCAACTGGATTTGCGCCGCTGGACCCGCGTTTACGGCCGCGCTCGCGCTTCGGCGGAAGGACGATTTCGACCGATTCCTCGCCCTTGAGGATCTCCCGCGCATTCCCGCCCAGCGCCAGCCCGCCATGTTCGGTGGACACCAAAGCTCCGCGCGCCTGCAGGGCGCGGGACAAGGGTTGCAGCAATGCAGCCTCTTCCCCGCTGACAATGCCGAACACACTGAGCTGATCATGACCGCGTTGGAGCACGCGTTCGTCGGCATTACCGGTCAGGACTTTCTGGATATATCCAAACCCGAAACTCTGGCCGGTCCGGTACACAGCTGAGAGCAATTTTCGGGCAACTTCCGAGGTGTCTGAGACTTTCGGCGGATTGAGGCAATTGTCGCAATTTCCGCAGGCCTCTGGCGGCTTTTCGCCGAAATGCCTGAGTAGGATTGCGCGGCGGCAGGCCGGGGCCTCGACCAAAGTTGCCAGCGCATCCAACCGCGTGCGCTCGCCCCCGCGGCGTTCCTCGGGCGTTTCGCCCAGACGCTGCCGGGCCTGTGCAAAATCACCCGCGCCCCACAGCATCACGGCGGTTGCCGGATCGCCATCGCGGCCCGCGCGGCCGGTTTCCTGATAATAGGCCTCGATCGACTTGGGGATCCCCGCATGGGCGACAAAGCGCACGTCCGGCTTGTCGATGCCCATGCCAAACGCAATCGTCGCGCAGATCACCATATCCTCGCTCGCCACAAAGGCGGCCTGATTGGCTGCGCGCACTTCAGCTGGCAGGCCCGCGTGATAGGGCCGGACCGGGCGACCGGTTGCCGCCGCTAACTGCTCGGCCAACGCCTCCACCTTGCGGCGGGTCGGCGCGTAGACAATCCCCGGCCCCGGGGTATCGGCCATCAACCGCGCGATTTGTTTGGCGGCGCTATCCCGGTGGCGGATGGTGTAGCGAATGTTGGGCCGGTCAAAGCCGGCAATGATCAGGCCGTTCTTGGGAATGCCCAGCTGGGCGAGAATATCGGCGCGGGTATGTTCGTCTGCCGTTGCCGTCAGGGCCAGCCGCGGAACCTTGGGAAAAGCGTCCATCATTGGGCGCAATTGCCGGTAGTCAGGGCGGAAATCATGGCCCCATTCCGAAACGCAATGCGCTTCGTCGATCGCGAACAACCCCAATGGCGAAGAATTCAGCAAATCGCGAAACGACGGTTGGCTGGCGCGCTCCGGCGCAACGTAAAGCAAATCCAGCTGTCCTGCGCGAAATGCATCCATCGTCTCGCGCCAATCGGCATCCGCGCTGGTCAGCGTCGCAGCGCGAATCCCGTTCGCGCGGGCTGAGCGCAGCTGGTCATGCATCAAGGCAATCAAGGGTGAGATCACGATGCACGTGCCCGGCATCATGGTGGCGGGTAATTGATAGGTCAGCGATTTGCCGGCCCCGGTGGGCATCACCGCCAAAGTCGATTTGCCCGCAAGCACCCGTTCCATCACTTCTGGCTGACGTCCGCGAAAATCATCGAAACCAAACACGCTTTTCAGCCGCGATCTGGCGTCATCTAGGGACAGCGCCAAAGGCGGTTCGAAAGATCGCGAATGCTCTAGGGCATCATCTGACAGCGGGTCATGCATTGCGCAGTCCATGGCAGATGTGTGCCGCAGCGTGAATGCCCACCGGCCTGATAGTCAGTGGAGAATTGGTGTTTGCCCCGCCTATTACACGTCGCTACAAGGTCGATCGAAACTTTTGGGAGAATATTACTATGAACAAGATCACTACTGTCGCTTTCGCATCGCTTTCCGCATTGGCTCTGGCTGCTTGCGGCAGCTCGGACGATGCCTCGGTCGAAGCCGAAGCGGATACCGTAGAAATGCCAGCAAACGACGCGATGGAGTCAGTGGTAGAAGAGCCCGCTGCCGATCCGGAAGCCAATGCGGTCGAAGCAGCTGTGGCGGGGCCCGCCGCATCAGTTGAGGCAGAAGCAGACGCCGCCGGCGATGCCGCTGCAGCCGCAGCTGCAGAAATTCAGGCAATGGCGAATAGCGCGGCCAAGAAAGCCACAGCTGAAAAGCCTGCCGCACCAAACTGAAGCTGATAGGCTGAACTTGGCAGACTGGGCCAATCCTCGGCCTTTGATGTCCGGGACAGCGCGCCACAGGGCGGAGAGACAAAGCGGGCGGATCGTAAATGCGATTCGCCCGCTTTTCCTTTTCAGTCACCGCGCTATGGTGGCGAAATGAAACGTATGCCTGCTCTCGTTGTTTTCGCCTTGCTCGCTGCTTGCGGCGCGGCGGATAATGATCCCGGCCCCGGCGGGGTGACCGTGGGCGAGGCACAGGCGTTGGACGAAGCGGCAGAGATGCTTGAATCCCGCCGCCTACCGCCAGAGGCGATTGTGACCGAAGATGGCTTAGCCGCCACACCGGCGGAACAGTCTCCGCCAACAGATTAGAATCCGCAGATCACCGCCCGCCTGCAAATCAGGGGGCCAAAGAGGACAGCTAAATGGCCAACACCGGCATGGATCCCGAAATTTTCGACCAGTTTATCGACCAGCTACACCGCTATGTGCGCGAACGGCTGATCCCGGCGGAAGCCGACGTGATCGAAAATGACCGCATCCCCGAAGATTTGATCGATGAAATGCGCGAGATGGGATTGTTCGGTCTGACCATGCCTGAAGAATATGGCGGTTCGGGCATGAATGTGCCGCAATATGTCGAGACGATTCGCGTGCTCAGCTATGCGCTGCCAGCGTACCGGTCGATTACTTCGATCAATCTCGGGATGGTCTGTTCGGCGCTGAAACACTCCGGCACACCGGAACAAAAGGCCGAATGGCTACCCCGCCTTGCCGCTGGTGAAATCGCCTGCTTCGGCCTGACCGAACCCGGATCGGGATCGGACAGCGCGGCGATGGCGACGACCGCCCGGCGCGACGGGAATGGTTATGTCCTAAACGGTTCAAAGCGCTACATCACCAACGCGCCCCATGCGAAACTGGGCCTGATCATGGCACGCACCAATCAGGAAAGCCTGCCCAAAAATGCCCATGTCTCGGCTTTTCTGGTGCCGATGGACAGCCCGGGCATTTCAGTCGGCAAACCGGACCGGAAAATGGGTCAGTCAGGCAGCCATATTGCCGATATCTATCTCGATGATGTGAAACTGCCGGGCAATGCCCTGCTCGGCGGGGAAGAAGGCAAGGGCTTTGCCACCGCGATGCAGAGCCTCGACAATGGCCGCCTGTCGGTCGGCGCGGCCAGCGCCGGTTATGCCCAGCGTATCCTCGACACCGCGCTGCGCTATGCGAACGAACGCAAGGCGTTTGGCGAACCAATTGCCAATTTCCAACTGATTCAGGCGATGCTGGCGGACAGCAAAGCAGAGATTTACGCTGCCGAATGCATGCTGCGCGATGCCAGTGAAAAGGCCGATAAGGGCAAGGCGATCATCGAATGCGCCAGCGCCAAGATGTTCGCTTCTGAAATGTGCAACCGGGTGGCAGATCGCTGTGTCCAGATCCACGGCGGCGCGGGCTATCTGGCGGAATATGAGGCCGAACGCTTCTACCGCGACAGCCGGATTTACACCATTTACGAAGGCACCACGCAAATCCTGCAATTGGTAATCGCGAAGAATATGCTGCGCGAATTCGCCGCCGGGGCCGCCGCATAAATGTATAAACTCCTGTCCGGCCTCTCGGTAATCGAAGTGTCCAGCTTCGTCGCGTCTCCCACTGCCGGGCTCTATTGCGCGCAAATGGGCGCTGAAGTGATCCGGGTGGACCAGATCGGCGGAGGTCTCGACTATGATCGCTACCAGCTGACCGAAGAAGGTCGCTCGCTATCATGGGAAAACCTCAACCGCGCCAAGAAGAGCGTGGCGCTGGATTTACGATCCCCCGAAGGGCGCGAATTGGTCGCGGAACTGGCGCGAAAAACCGGCCAGCTGCTTACCAATGTTCCCGAACAAAGCTTCCTGTCGCATGCCAAATTGGCCGAGGCGCGCGCGGACATTATTACCGTTCGGATCATGGGCTGGGGCGATGGGCGCCAGGCGATGGATTATACCGTAAACGCTGCCAGCGGCTATCCACTGATGACCGGGCCGGAGGAATGGGATCAGGACGAAGCGCCGCCCGTCAATCAGGTGCTGCCCGCATGGGATTTCATCACCGGCGCCTATACTGCCTTTTCGCTGATGGCCGCGCTACGCCACCGTGACCAGACCGGCGAAGGGGGCGAGGTGCGCATACCGCTGGGCGATGTTGCGATCGGCACCGTGGCCAATAGCGGCGCGATGGCGGAAATGCTCTATCGCGGCGGCAACCGGCAGCGGCTGGGCAATGCGATCTGGGGCGCATTTGGTCGCGATTTCCGTAGCCGTGACGGCAAACGTTTCATGGTCGCGGCGCTAACTCACAAACAATGGGGCGGTTTGATCGAGGCATTTGGACTGGCTGCAGACATAGCCGCAATCGAGGCCAGACTGGGCCTTGGCTTTGCGCAAAGCGACCACAACCGCTTCACTCACCGGGACGAATTGTTCGCCCTGTTCCAGCATGCTGCGGACAAAGTCGATTATGCCGCGCTGGCTGAAAAGTTAGCGGCAGCAGGCGCAACCTTCGAACGCTATCGCACCATGCACGAGGCCGCGACCGACCCGCAATTGGTTGGCGATAATCCGCTGTTTGGCTCCTCCCCAGCCAATCCCAGCGGGTTCGATTATCCCGCAGCCGGGCCATTCGCCAATATGCCTTCGCAAACCCGCGGCAATCCGCATCCCGCGCCTTATCTGGGCGAGCATAGCGAGGAAATTCTCGCCGAACGTCTGGGCATGGCATCGGGCGCAATCGCCAAATTGATCGACGCCGGAATCGTCGCCACCAGTGATAAGGTCTGAACCATGGAATTACGCCGCGCAGCCATCGTTTCACCGCTCCGTACACCGGTCGGCAAGTTCCTCGGGTCATTGGCCCCGTTGGAAGCAGGCGCGCTTGGGGCGGTGATCCTCAAGGCATTGATTGAACGCAGCGGGATCGATCCGGAACGGGTCGACGATGTAGTGTTCAGCCAGGGCTATGGCAGCGGCGAAGCCCCGGCGATCGGTCATTGGAGCTGGCTGGCTGCTGGCCTTCCGCTCGAAGTCCCCGGCTATCAAGTGGACCGGCGCTGCGGTTCCGGCCTGCAAGCTGTCGTCAATGCGGCAATGATGGTTCAGACCGGCGCCGCCGATGTAGTCGTGGCAGGCGGCGTCGAAAGCATGTCCAACGTCGAACATTATACGACCGATGTGCGAAACGGCGTCCGTTTTGGCGACATGGTGCTGCACGACCGGCTGACGCGTGGGCGGCTGATGTCCCAGCCGGTCGACCGGTTCGGTGTGATCAGTGGAATGATCGAGACCGCTGAAAATCTCGCGAAGGATTACAGCATCAGCCGGGAGGCGTCGGACGCCTATGCGGTTCGCAGCCACCAGAATGCCGCAGCAGCATGGGACGCGGGCAAGTTCGATGCACAATTGGTGCCGGTGGAGGTCCCGCAAAGACGCGGTGATCCGGTTACCTTCGCAAAGGACGAAGGTTTCCGTGCAGATGCCACCACCGAAAGCCTCTCAGCCCTCCGCGCCCTTGAAGGCGGCGTTGTGACTGCCGGTAACGCCAGCCAGCAGAACGATGCTGCAGCGGCTTGTCTGGTGGTCGCCGAAGACAAATTGGAAGAATTAGGGCTCGAACCGATGTTGTGGCTGCATAGCTGGTCCGCTGCGGGCTGCGACCCTTCGCGCATGGGGATCGGGCCGGTTCCAGCGGTAGAACGCCTGTTCAAACGCAGCGGACTTGGCTGGGACGATATCGGTCTGATTGAACTCAACGAAGCCTTCGCGCCCCAAGTGCTGGCCGTGCTCAAGGGCTGGGGCTGGAGCGCAGATGACAACCGCCGCGACATACTCAACGTCAATGGATCAGGCATTTCATTGGGCCACCCAATCGGCGCAACCGGAGGCCGCATATTGGCCGATATGGCACATGAAATGCATCGGCGCGGCACTCGTTATGGTCTGGAAACCATGTGCATCGGCGGCGGCCAGGGCATGGCGGCGGTGTTCGAGCGGGCCTAGTTTTCGCAAGCTAAACCTTGAAGGGTTTGAGCGGCTTCAACACTGCATAGCTTTCTTTGAGCGGATCACCCTCCAACGGCGGGAAGTCCAGCGGCGGCGGTTCAATCTGCGTATCGGGCAAACGGTCCAGCAAATCCTGGATCAGCGTCAGCCGCCCTCGTTTCTGGTCGTTGAAATCGACTAGGGTCCACGGTGCATAATCAGTATGGGTCGCCCTCAGCATCGCTTCGCGCGCCTGCGTATAAGCGTCATACTGGCCGCGCGCGGCCAGATCGATGGGGGACAACTTCCACCGTTTAAGCGGGTCTTCCAACCGCTCCGCCAGCCGTTCTTCCTGATTATCCTGATCGGTTGTCAGCCAATATTTGAACAACAAGATCCCATCTTTGACCAACATCTGTTCGAAATTCGGCGTTTCTTCCAGAAAGCGCGCCACCTGATTATCATCGGCATAACCCATGACTTTCTCAACCCCGGCGCGGTTGTACCAGCTGCGGTCGAACAGTACGATTTCCCCGGCGGCGGGCAAATGGGCGACATAGCGCTGGAAATACCACTGGGTCATTTCTCGGTCAGCCGGCTTGGCCAGCGCCGCTACCCGGCATTGACGCGGATTGAGCCGCTGCGACACTGCGCGGATGGCGCCGCCCTTGCCCGCAGTATCGCGCCCTTCGAACAGTACCACGATCCGCGCGCCTGTGTGTTTCGCCCAGCGCGCCATCGCCACCAACTGTTCTTCTAACGGTTCGAGCAAAGGCTCGTATTCTTTACGTTTTAGCTTTACCACGTGCGCTTCCTGTTGCTGTCATTCATTTGTCAGTGATACAGGTGGATGCTAGGACGGATTGTACGATCATGGCCTCACTTATCGAATCCAAAAGCGACTTTAGTGCGCTGCCCGACATGCCGGCAGACGTATTTGCCGCGCCGCTGAAGAAACCTGCCTATCTCGGTGATGATTGGGTCGAACCGAGACAGACGGAATATGGATCCGAAGGCGACGCGATCTGGGATGATTTGTTCGCCCGTCAGATGAAAGTCCTGCCCGGCCGTGCCGCTACTGCATTCTTGCAAGGACTGGAAAAGCTCGATCTTGCACGCGGCGGAGTCCCGGATTTCGGGCGTATCTCGGAAGAACTGGATCAGTTAACCGGGTGGAGCGTGATCCCCGTCCCCATGCTGATCCCCGACCATGTGTTTTTCTGGCATCTGGCCAACCGGCGCTTCCCGGCTGGTAATTTCATCCGCACCCGGGAAACCTTCGATTACATTCAGGAACCCGATGTATTCCACGACGTGTTCGGCCATGTCCCCATGCTGACCGATCCGGTTTTTGCCGATTACATGCAGGAATATGGCCGCGCAGGGTGGAAGGCGATGAAGTATAATCGCCTGAAATCCCTAGGCGCGCTCTATTGGTATACAGTCGAGTTCGGGCTGATGATGGAGGGTGCAGAGATGCGCGCCTATGGCGCCGGCATTTTGTCAGGGCCAACCGAAGTGATTTACGCGCTGGATGCGAAGAGCCCAAACCGGATCATGCTGAATGTCGATCGGGTGATGCGTACCGATTATGTAATCGATGATTTGCAGCCGACCTATTTCGTTATCGAAAGCTTCGAAGACCTCTACCGGCAGACCGTGGAACGCGATTTCGACCGGCTGTATCGCAGCCTTCCGCCAGCATTTACTTACGCCAATTCAGCAGTGATTGATGTCGATGATGTGCTGGCGCGCGGTACTCAGGAATATCTCCTACGCGGTGGACGCGGGAGCGGGGCGACACCAGCATAAGGACCGAGTTACGGACTGCTTAGTGGATTACGAGCTTGCGAATCAGGTTGAGCAGCACCAACAGCACGATCGATCCGGCGACGCCAACCAGCAGCTCGAAACCGCTGATTCCCGCCAGGATTGAACCGCCCCTGGTGAACAGACCAGAAATCGACGCGCCGCCCACGCCCGCTGCCACATTCAGCAATATGCCTTGCCGATCATCAATCCGAAGGATGATCGATGCGAGCCAGCCGAGAATGGCTCCAACCGCTATCAAGATTATCAAACCCATCGTTCAATTCCCACTTGCACTCCTGTCTATCAAAAAGCAGTTCAGCGGGATTGGTTCCGGTTTTGCGGTGAATGGAATGCGCGGGTCAGCGCATCATCAGCCAGATGACTGCGGCGCTGCCAATCACGATCCGGTACCATGCAAAGGGCGCGAAGCCGTGCCGGCTGACATAGGCCACGAACAAGCGGATCACCACCAATGCGACGACAAAACTGACCGCAAAGCCGACGGCAATTTCCCACCATCCAACTGTGCTGGTGCCCGCCATCAGCCGATCACCTTTGGTAACGATTTCCAGCGTCGAGGCACCAATCATCGTCGGGACCGCCAAAAAGAACGAGAATTCCGCCGCCGTCTTGCGGCCAATGCCCATCGCCAGCGCGCCCATGATAGTAGCGCCAGAGCGGCTAACACCTGGGATCATCGCCACACATTGCGCTAGTCCCACCCCAATGACTTTCTTCACTGGAAGATCGGCGACGCTGCCATCTTCGCCCGGCTTGGAAACTTTTTCGATCCCCAAGATCGCGATGCCGCCTATTATGAGCGCCCAGGCCACCACTGACGGGCTGCCCAGCATAATGTCGATATAGTCTTTCAGCGCCAGTCCCAGCACTGCGGAAGGCAAGAATGCGAGGAGAATATTGCGCGCAAACCGCAATCCCTCTGATTCCAGTCTCAAAACACCTATTCCGGCGTTCCAGAAGGTGCTCCAATATTGCACAACCACGGCCAGAATCGCGCCCAATTGGATCACGACATTGAACATGGCCCATTCCGCCGCGTCATAGCCGAATAGTTCAGATGCGAGGATAAGATGGCCAGTCGAGGATACCGGTACGAATTCGGTCAGCCCCTCGACAATGCCGAGCAAGATTGCAGTGAGTGTTAGGTCCATGGGCGTTGCTCATGGCGAAGCGAGCGATCAAGTCAAATGCAAAAACCGAAAAAGCGCCCCCACTCGGCCGGAAGGGGCGCTTTCTTAAAGATCGGCCCGGATAAACTTACCAGATCGAGATACGTTCTTCCGGCGGCAGGTACATTGCATCGTCAGGGGTCACGCTGAACGCTTCGTACCATGCGTCCATATTGCGCACGACACCGTTAACACGGAACTCCTCCGGACTGTGCGGATCAGTCCGCAAACGCTGGCGAGCATTGTCTTCACGCTGCGCCGACCGCCAAACTTGCGCCCATGCCAGGAAGAAACGCTGATCCCCGGTCAGCCCGTCGATCACTGCATCTTCTTCGCCGTTCAACGACAATTTATAGGCGCGATAGGCCAAACTTAGCCCGCCCAGATCGCCAATATTCTCGCCCAATGTCAGCCGCCCATTGACGCAGGTTTCACCATCATCCAGCGGGCAAAATGCGTCATATTGCGCAACCAGCGCATCGGTGCGTTCGGTAAAGGCCGCCAGATCGCTTGGCTCCCACCAATTGCGCAGCAGGCCGGTGCCATCGCTTTTCGAGCCCTGATCATCGAAACCGTGGCCCATCTCGTGGCCGATTACCCCGCCAATGGCGCCGTAATTCACGGCCGCATCGGCGGTGATGCCAAAGAATGGCTGCTGCAGGATCGCGGCGGGAAAGACGATCTCGTTCTTGGTCGAATTGTAATAGGCATTTACGGTTTGCGGCAGCATTCCCCATTCAGTCCGGTCAATCGGACCGCCCAATTTGGAGATATTGTCCTGCCAGCCCCATGCAGCGGCTGCCATCCGGTTGGCGATGGGGTCGCCCGCCACAATGGTCAGGCTGTCATAGGTTTCCAGATTGTCACGGTAACCGATTTTGGGATCAAACGCCGCTAGCTTGGCCTTGGCTTCAACCTTGGTCTCGGCGCCCATCCAGTCAAGCTGGTCGATGCTCTCGCCCATCGCGGTACGCAGGTTTTCAACCAAATTATCCATCGCCGCCTTGTTTTTAGACGGGAAATTACGCGCGACATAGCTTTTGCCGAGCACTTCACCGAGATGGTCTTCCACCTCGGCAATGGCGCGTTTCCAGCGCGGACGCTGTTCTGGCGTGCCTTGCAGTGTCTTGCCGAAGAATTCGAAATTCGCCTCGTCAAAACGGGTCGGCAGGACAGATGAATTGCCGGACAAGAAGCGGGCCGCCGTCCATGCCTGAAGTGTGGCGACATCATAATCACCCAGCAATTCAAACATGCCGGGCGTACCCTTGCCAATCTTCGCGACATAATCCGGGGTCAGGCCCAATTCGGCCACTTCATCTTCGGTCGGCTGCATTTGCGGTACGACGAATTTTGTCGCCGCCGTCAGTCCGGCTTCCTCGATCATGGTCTGCACGGGGAAGTTCCCAGCCATGGCGACCATTTCCGCCGGGGTTACTGCATTGTAAGTCAGGTCGCGATTACGGCTGACCGCGCGGTCCCATGAAATATCGCGGGCAATCGTATCTTCAAAATCATACACTGCGCGCGCAGTCATTTCCGGATCGCCGAAACCGGCCTGGGTGAACAGGAAGGTCAGATAGTCGCGATATTTCTGTTGGATCTCGAAGCCTTTTTCGGTCTCGTCGAGATAATACTGGCGGTCAGGCAAGCCCAGTCCGCCGCTGCCAACATAGGTGACATATTGATCGGGCTGTTTCTGGTCGACCGTAACAAAGGCCCCGACGGGTCCGGGCATGCCCGGCTGACCCCACAATTTAGCCAGTTTGCCGAGCGAATTTGCTTCGTAAATCTGGTACAAATAGGGGTTGATCGGGGCCATGCCGGCAGCATCAATTGCAGCTGTATCGACATAGGACTGATAGGCGTCGACAATCCGCCGTTCGGACGTTCCAGGGGCCGGGCTTTCGGCCAGCAGATCATCAACCAGCGCCTTCACATCAGCGGTCGATTTCTCGCGCAGCAAATTGAACGCACCGAAGCGGGAAAATTCTGCCGGAAGCGGGTTTTCCGCAAGCCATTTGCCGTTCACATAGGCGAAGAAATCGTCACCCGGGTCCATTGCTGGGTCAAGCGCTGCAGGATCGACGCCCCAAGTGCCGAAGCTCATCGTAGGCATGGCAGCATCCGCGCTTTCAGCTTCCTGAGCGAGAGCGGGCGTGGCCAGGGCAAGCGCCAATGCGCTGCCCCCGATGGCGAGGATTGATTTGATCATTTAGTGCGACTCCCAGTCGAATGCGGCCCTGCTTGCAACTTACCTGCGGGCCTTATGGTAATCCGGCTTTGATATACGGATTTAGGCCGACTAGTTGTCACTAGTCGGTTTCATTTGCAACTTTATCGAAAAATAGCCGGTTTTACGCGAATGCGCCGGTTCAGAGAGCCTCGATCGCGCCGAATTGCAAAGATGCCAGCCGCGCATAAAGCCCGCCTGCGTCAGTCAATTCCGCATGGGTACCCTGTTCCACTATCTGCCCGCGATCCAGTACCACGATCCGGTCCGCCTTGCGCACGGTGGCGAGGCGGTGGGCGATGACCAATGTTGTCCGGTTTTCCATTAAATGGTCGAGCGCCTGCTGGACCAATTGTTCGCTTTCGGCATCCAGCGCGCTGGTTGCTTCATCCAGCAGCAGGATTGGCGAATCCCGCAGCAGTGCGCGGGCAATTGCCACCCGCTGCTGCTGGCCGCCCGAAAGACGCGCACCGCCTTCGCCCAGATATGTATCAAGCCCGTCGGGCAAATCGCGCAGGAAACCCTCCGCATTGGCGGCCCGCGCCGCCTCCCAGATTTGTTCGTCGCTGGCGTCCCATTCGCCGTAGCGCAGATTGTCGCGCGCATTGGCGGAAAACAGAACGCCGTCCTGCGGCACCAAAGCCATGCGGCGGCGAATTTCAACTGGATCGGCACTGGTCAGCGGCACTCCGTCGACCCGGATCGAGCCGGCCTGCGGATCATAGAACCGTTCCGCCAATTGGAAGATGGTCGACTTGCCTGCCCCCGATGGACCGACGATGGCGACGGTTTCGCCCGGCTCGACCTCAAGGCTGAAATCTTTGATCGCGGCCACTTCCAGCCGGGTCGGATAACGGAACGTAACATTGCGAAAAGACAGGCTGCCACGCGGCGGTTCAGGTAGGGCCTGCGGGCGTTCGGGCGCCGCAATTATGGGTTTTTCCTGCAACAATTCATTCAAACGGCTGGCCGCACCGGCACCGCGCAACAAATCGCCATACACTTCGGTAAGTGAGCCGAATGCACCCGCCACCAGCGCTGCTGTGAAGACAAATGCAGCGATTGTCCCGCCACTAATCTCGCCAGTTGAAACGCCGATTGCGCCGCGCCACAGGATCAAGGTGATTGACCCGAAAATGAACATGATAATGATCGAGGTCATCGCCGCCCGCAGCATGATGCGCCGCTTGGCCATAGTGAAAATCGCCTCTACCGCCGCGCTGAAACGGCTGTTTTCACGGTCTTCCTGATTGAATGCCTGCACGATTTTCATCGCGCCGAGCGTTTCAGTGACTATCCCGCCAACATCGGCCACGCGGTCCTGGCTGGTGCGCGAAACATTACGCAGTCGCCGCCCAAAACCCATGATCGGCAACATGATCAGCGGTATTGCTATCACCAGCCAAATAGTCAGCTGCGGGGCCAGAAAGAACAGATAGGCCGTGCCGCCGATGCCCATCAATATATTGCGCAAGGCAACCGAGACAGTTGTGCCGACGACTTGTTCGATCAGCGCAGTATCCGCCGTCATCCGGCTGGAAATTTCCTTAGGGCTGTTTTCTTCGTAAAAAGATGGCGCCAACCGCAGCAGATTTTTCTGCACCTTGAGCCGGATATCAGCGACCACCCGTTCACCCAGCCAACTAACATAGTAAAACCGCATCGCCGTGCCGATCGCAAGTACCACCACGATCATCAGCAAATATCGGAACCAACGCCCGATATCGCCCGCTTGTTCACCGCCAAAACCATTGTCGATGATCAATTTGAAACCCGCTGGAATCGCCAGCGTAGCGCTCGCCGTTATCGTCAGCGCCAACAATGCCAGCGCCGTTTTGCCGGGATATTTAACGATTTCCGTCCAAATCATTTTTAGCGGGCCAAGCGTTCTTGCGGGCTTGGGCTTGCTATCGGTCTGCGGGCGAGCGCCGACCTCGACGAATACGTCGTTGGGCCCGCCTTTGGCATCGTCTAAATTGCTACCGGCATCGGGTACATTGGCTAAAGTCTGGTCCATCGCCGGATGCCTAGACCCGCTGCGAGGCAAAATCTACACTTCGCTGGTCAGGAAGGCCCGATAAGCTTGGCGATAGGAAAAGTACGGACAAAGGTCCATTGCCATGGTCGGCAAACCCGTCCATTGTGCGTTGCAACAATTTGGGCAACAGTTTGGGCAAAAAATCGCCCAGTTAACGGGCCGCAGGAGAATTTAATTGCTTTATCATGCACATGAAATGCAGCGCGCTTGGCTGAACATCGCCAGCGCCTGGGCCTCCGTTGGGTCTGAAATGCTGGGCAAGCCGTGGATGCCAATGGGTTATCTTGGCCTTGGTCCGTCAGCTGCCTCTGCGCTCGAAGTGTTCGCCCATGCGTCCGCGCCGCGCGGAAAGCCTGCCTTCGGGATCGAAGATGTAAATATTGACGGTACCGATTATCCGGTGCTGGAAACACTGGTGTTGAAAAAGCCCTTTGGTGATTTGCTGAAATTCCGGCGCGAAGGGTTGGCGGCCGACGCACCCAAACTGCTGATCGTTGCCCCGATGAGCGGCCATTACGCCACCCTGCTACGCGGCACGGTCGAACGAATGGTGGAAAGCTGCGAGGTCTACATCACCGATTGGGCCGATGCGCGTACCGTTCCGGTCAAGGAAGGGCTGTTCGATCTGGATGATTACATCGACTATCTAGTCGACTTCCTCGATTTCATTGGTCCCGGCACGCATATGATGGCGGTTTGCCAACCATCGGTCCCCGCCCTGGCGGCCACAGCACTGATGAACGCCGATAATCACCCTGCCAGTCCGGCCACTCTGACCATGATGGGCGGCCCGATCGATACCCGCAAAGCACCGACCACGGTCAACGATCTGGCGATGGAGCGCCCGCTCAGCTGGTTCCAGCAGACGGTAATCGCGACCGTCCCGTTCAGCTATCCTGGTGCAGGCCGGAAAGTCTATCCCGGCTTCCTCCAGCTCGCCAGTTTCATGAGCATGAACCTAGGCTCACACATGATGAGCCATTTCGAGATGTTCAAACACCTCAATGCTGGCGATAAAGTCGGCTCACAGGCCAGCGCACAGGCGACCAAGGATTTTTACGAGGAATACCGGTCAGTCTGCGACATGACGGCGGAATTCTATCTGCAGACGGTCGAAGAAGTGTTCCAGAAACACTCGATCCCCAATGGTTCCTTCGAACATCGCGGCAAAGTGGTAGATCTCGGTACGATCAACCAAACCGCGATTCTTTGCATTGAAGGCGAGCGGGACGATATCTCTGGCATCGGCCAAACCAAGGCTGCGCTCGATCTGGCGACCGGTCTGCCGGAACGAAAGAAGCAGTATTACCTTGCCGAAGGAGCGGGACATTACGGCATCTTCAATGGCAGCCGCTGGCGCGACAAAATCGCCCCCGTGGCAGAGGAATTCTTCGCCAAACATGGTGCAAAAGCCAAAGAGTCAGGCCTAAAAGCGGTCGCCTGAGTCGGCGCGCCTAAACCCCGCCCGTTTCCTTTGGCTGTCCGAAAATCCGCTTGATGATCCGGCGGGCCAGTAACAACAGCCAAATGGCCAAGCCCAGCAACACTAGCGCAATTGCGCCTGCCGCACAGGGGTATTCGTAGACGGCATAGAGCAGCCCTGCGGTCGCCACATCCTCGACCGTTGACATGGCGACATTGGTCACCGGTTCCGGGCTGGTGTTGATCACTGCCCGCGCGCCCGCTTTGCCGCCATGCGCCAACAGCGCGCCCCCAACTGGCCGGATGAAAGTGTGGACACCGTCCCAAACACTGTCCAGCCAGGCCACCTTGTCTGCAAAGAATTCCACCACTGCGGCAATTCCCGCAGCGCCCATTACCCACGGGTTGGCGAGTACTTGCAGGCTTTGTAAATGTTCGGGCAGGTCAATCACACCGGAACTCATCGCGATGCCGGTCGCGAGGATGCTAAGATTCAGCCGACAGCCTAATAACAGACTGACGCTGCCAGCGATTCCCAGAATTTCAATGATGCCCGTGGAGCGCAGGATGCGCGAGATTAGCCGTTAGGGCAAGTTACCCTTCCCGGACGACAAATCCGGGGAGGGTTATCTCAGTTAGAAAATTTCGAACAAGCCAGCTGCGCCCATACCGCCGCCGACACACATGGTGACGACTGCATATTTCGCGCCGCGACGCCTGCCTTCGATCAATGCGTGGCCGGTGCAACGTGCGCCGGTCATGCCGTATGGGTGCCCGATCGAAATCGAGCCGCCATTGACGTTGAGCAGGCTGTTATCAATGCCCAGTTTATCGCGGCAATAGATAACCTGCACGGCAAAGGCTTCGTTCAATTCCCACAGGCCGATATCGCTCATCTTCAGATCGAAACGTTCGAGCAGCTTGGGAATGGCGACAACCGGGCCGATGCCCATTTCGTCAGGCTCGGTTCCGGCAACTGCCATGCCGACATAGCGGCCCAACGGGGTCAGGTCGCGCTTTTCAGCGGTCTTGGCTTCCATCACCACGCAGGCGCTGGAACCATCGGACAATTGCGACGCGTTACCGGCCGTGATCGTCAGGTCGGGGCCCATAACTGGCTTGAGGCTGGAGAGCCCTTCCAAGGTAGTTTCCGGCCGGTTGCCCTCGTCCTTAGCAATGGTCACTTCGACGTCGCTGATCTCGCCGCTTTCTTTGTCCTTCACCTTGTGGGTGGTGGTGACGGAGACGATTTCGTCGTCGAATTTGCCAGCAGCCTGAGCGGCGGCGGTACGCATCTGCGATTCGAGCGCATATTCGTCCATCGCTTCGCGGGTGATCCCGTAGCGCTTGGCAACCGTTTCAGCGGTTTGCAGCATGTTCATGTAAACATCGCCGTGCATCGCCATCAACTCGCGGTCGGGCGCAACGCGCATTTCCGGGGTCTGGACCAGGCTGATCGATTCCTGACCGCCTGCTGCGACGATATCCATGCGGTCAACGATGACCTGCTTGGCTGCGGTGGCGATGGACATCAGGCCGGACGAACACTGACGGTCGATGCTCATGCCCGAAACGGTTACGGGCAGACCAGCGCGCAAGGCGACCTGACGGCCGATATTGCCTGCCTGGGTGCCTTGCTGGAGCGCGGAGCCCCAGAGTACGTCGTCAACTTCGGCGCCTTCGATCCCGGCGCGCTCCAGCGCTGGCTTCAATGAATAGGCGCCGAGCGTTGCGCCCGAAGTGGAGTTGAAGCCGCCTTTGTAGGCGCGGCCAATGGCCGTCCGGGCGGTCGATACGATGACTGCGTCACGCATGGGAATTTCCTTGAATTATTGTTGGTCCGTTACCCGGGGAGGAAAGGGTAATTAGACGAAATAGAGTGAGATCCACTCACAGATAAACGCAGGCTTATCTTCTCCCTCGATCTCCATCGTGATTTCGCTGGTCTGCTGCCACTGGCCGGGCCGCTTTTCGACCATTTCGAGCAATTTCCAATGGGCGCGAATGCGCTTTCCGGAACGCACCGGCGCGATGAAACGGGTTTTGTTGCCGCCGTAATTGACCGCCATCTTGAGCCCGTCGAGATGCGGAACATCGCTGTTTGCGGTAAGATAGGGCATCATCGACAAGTTCAGGAAGCCATGGGCAATCGTGCCGCCAAATGGCGTCATCTTCGCCTTTTCTTCATCGAGATGGATGAACTGCTTGTCACCGGTGGCCTCGGCAAAGATGTTGATCCGTTCCTGGGTCATTTCGACCCACTCACTGCTGCCGATTTTTTCGCCAACTTTTTCTGCCATTTCTTGCGGGCTCATGTGCCTCTCCTCTGGTCGCTAATACGATAGGAATGGCGGCTTCATGGCCGATTCCGCCGCTTAGCGCAACGCGGGAGAGCCTGCCGTTACGGCATCCGAGGACGTGGCGGGGGCGGCAGCGGCCAGCCCCGCCGCCGACCGGCGCTTGGCGGGCGAATCATGCAGCTTGCAATAGCTCCACAGCGCGCATTGCAGACCGATCAGCATCAGGATGAATGGCTGGTGCGCGATGCCCTGGAACAGCGAACCGACCAGATAGATAATTTGTCCGAATTGCAGCGCGCTGGCGAGCGGCGCCTGCCATTGTTCTTTTGCGCTATCGGGGGCAGCTGCGCGCTTACGCCAGCGCCGACGGAGCCGCTCCATCTGCCACACGCCGAGCAATTGCAGCCACAGCCACAGGGTCAGCCCGGGCCAGCCCTGCTCGCCCAGCATCTCGAAAATCGCCGAATGATAGGCCCGCGCTTCGTCGGTCACTTCGCGATATTCAACCGCGACGGTGTTCCCGATCTTTTCCGTGACCGGGATGTTGTAAGTGAATTTATTGCCGCGATAGGCATCGAACCCGCCGCCCATCGGGTTGTCCGACACGTAATCCAGCGTCCATTTCCATACCGCGACCCGGGTCGATGCCGATTCGTCACCCGAAGGGCTGTTGATCGTGGCCATCCGCTCGTAATAGCTTTGCGGCAGGAACGGCAGCGCGACCACCACCAAGGCAGCCCCGGCAACCACAAAGGTCATCCGCCGCTTCACGTCACGCAGCATCAGCAGGCCGAGCACTGCGATGCACAGCAGGCCCGTGCGCGCCTCCGTTCCGACCGGAATCAGCAGGCAGGCGAAGATCAGCGGGAAGGCGAACGCCTTCACCCGCCAATCGGGCACGAACACCGTGCCGTGGCGGGTGAACCACAGGATAAGGGGAATGATCGCCACCGCTACCTTCGCCAGAGTGGAGCTTTCATACAGCCCGCTACTGTCATTGACGAAGAAATACAGGCTTTCATATCCGCCCCCCCAGCGCGGTCTTTATGCTCGCGCTGATGATAATGGCCGATGCAGTCAGAACCATGATCAGCGCTGCGCCCTCGATCCGCAAACGCGTGGTCAGGGTCAGCGGGAAAAAGATTGCGAAGACCAATGCTTTCCACACCCAGCCCCACTTGGTTGATGCCTCCAGCGGGAAATCAGCCATGCTGGTGGTGATGCCGCAATAGATCAGCAGGCAAACCATCAGGAACTGGCGGAACGTGAAACGGCTACCCACTTTCGGGTCGGCCAGCAGCCACCCGGCAAACGCCGCGCAAAAGGCGATCAGCGAAATCGGCAGGGCCGGGGTTAGCGTCCAACCGATCTTCTGCGGGGAAAGAATATCGATGTACAAATAGGCCAGCACCCAGACGAAGGGTCGCCGAACGCCCATCGCCAAAAAGGCTAGCACAAAGGTAAAGAGCGCAAGATCAAGCATGATGCTTAGGCTCGCCGCCCGTCAGGTGATGGGTAATCCACCTCTGGCGTATCATCACGATCAAGATCCTCACGGCCCTGCATTCGGATCAGGGCGACCACGATCAGGACATGTGACAGGGCAAGGGCGAAATAATCGATCACGGAGTAAAGCGGCCTTTCGGCCGGTTAATTTCCGCGTCCTAACAGGGCTCGGTTGACGGCGCGTTAAGGGTGTTGTGGCAAATGATCATCTATGACCCGCGTTCTCCACGTCCTTGACCATTCGCTGCCCCTGCAAAGCGGCTATACTTTCCGGACGCGTGCGATCCTGAAAAGCCAGCAGGCAGCCGGGATCGATGTGCGCGCAATAACCGGGCTTCGTCATGGACATGATGGTCCGGCAGTAGAGGTTTACGATGGCCTGATGTTCCACCGGACAGCAACCGAATCGGGCGGGCGAACCAGTGGATTGGCTGGTATCCGCGAATGGCGTGAAATTGCCCGCTTTGCCGAGGCAATCGAAGCCTTGGCCCGCGAATGGAAACCCGATGTCCTGCACGCCCATTCACCTGCAATATGCGGGCTGGCAGCGATGAAAGTCGCGCGCAAGCTGGGTATTCCGCTGGTCTATGAAATTCGCGCTTTTTGGGAAGATGCCGCGGTTGGCAATCTGACGGGCCGGGAGGGATCGATAAAGTATCGCGCCACGCGGGCACTGGAAAACCGGGTGGTGGCCGGCGCGGATGCGGTTTTCACCATCTGCAGCGGATTACGAGACGATTTGATTTCCCGGGGCTTCCCCGGCGGCAAGATCGGGCTTTCGCCCAATGGCGTTGATCTCACCCTGTTCGGTGATCCACCCCCGCGCGACGATGCGCTGGCGGCTGAATTGGGAATTGGCGATGGTAACGGCGGGCCGATTATCGGCTTCATCGGTAGTTTCTACGATTATGAAGGGCTGGACGATTTGATCGCAGCCATGCCGCTGTTGCGGGCGCGCCAGCCGGACGCTCAATTGCTGCTGGTTGGCGGCGGTCCGATGGACGCTGCCTTGCGCGCGCAGGCCGCTGCCTCGCCGGCAGCCAATGCGATTACCTTCACCGGCCGCGTGCCCCACACGCAGGTTGAACGCTATTATTCGCTGGTCGACATCCTGGCATATCCGCGCAAACGCAGCCGCCTGACCGATCTGGTCACTCCGCTGAAACCGCTGGAGGCTATGGCTCAGCGCCGGATCGTGGCTGCGTCCGATGTCGGCGGGCACCGCGAGCTGATCGTCGACGGTGTCACCGGCAGCCTGTTCCCGGCAGACGATCCGCAGGGCTGCGCTGATGCCTTGGCCGAACTCGCGGAAATAAAACCGGAATGGGATGCAATGCGCACCCGCGGGGTAGAGCACGTTAAGCGCAATCATGACTGGGCGCTCAACATTCGAAATTATCATTCCGTTTACCAACATTTGTTAGGCAGGGGATCGAATGTTGCTGTTTCCAAAGCCGCATAAGGCACCTTGGACCAGTCAAAAGCACATGAACCTGAAACATCAGGCCAGAATCAGCAAAGGCAGCCCATCGTGGTAACCAGTTCCAGTCATCAGACCCGGCAGCAGCCGGGACGAAAGGCTCCGATCAGTTCGCATCCGGCATTTCCGGTCATTGTCGTCCTATGGTTTGCCGCGCTGCTGGGTATCGGCAGCCTGATTGTGCCTGCTGCGCTGCTCGAAAGACTGGTCACAGTGACCGGATTGAACGCCATCCTATCTTCGGCCGAACCCCCATTGGGTGATACCGCACGAACAATTATTACACTGATTGGGGCGGGCGTCGGCGCTGTTTCGGGGCTGCTTATTGCTCGCAAGGTTATCGGCGCACATGCGCCATCTGGTCTGGCCCCGGTGCACGAAGTGAAAGTCCCGATTTCTGCTATGGAGGAACTGGGTGCGCTAAGTTTTGACCAGGCAGTCGATGAAGACCCGTCCTTGGCACCGCAATCCACCAGCCCGGTCAAAAAGCGGCTGCGTGCGCTCATAGCTCCCGGCGATCTGTCGGAATCGACCCCGCCACAGGACTCGCCAAATGAACCGGCAGAAAAAACGCTGGAAGAAGCGCTGGAAGAATTCGGCAGAGCGGCGAAAATACAGGCTGAACCGGCAAGCCATCATACATTGACCTCAGGCCCTGTTGCCGGAATGACCACTCAGCAATTGATCGCTGAGCCGCTAAACCAGCTTGGGATTGTTCAGCTGGTGGAGCGATTTGCCCTATCATTACAACACAACGCACCAGCTGCGGCCAAGCAGCTGCCGAAAGCTGAAATGGCAGAGAGCAAGAACGCCGCTCCGGAGGTCATAAGCCAGCCTTCATCTCCAATCCTGCCATTGTCAGGCGCCATGCGCCCGATTGAATATGATTTCGACCCCGGCACCTTGGGCAATCAGGATGCCAGTGAAAGCGTGGGCGAAAATGAAGATGAAAATTACTCGCTTGCGCTGGATCTAAAGGCCGTGCTTGCCAAGCAAGATCAGACGCCGAAAGACACCTCCCAAGACAAAAACACGGCCCAAAACGATGATGCCGATTTTGATGATTCGGAATCAGACGGCGATTTCAGCTCATTGTTGGGAATGAAGAAATCCCCTGATCGCCAAGACGAATCCGCCGATCTGGTTGCCGTTTTTACCAGCCAGAATGAACGCCGGGCAGACCAAGCCGATGCCGGATCAGATATTGAAGATCAGAGCAGTAGCTTCGCGCGCCGCAGATTCGATCCTCCGGCCGTGGTTTCTGCTGCGGAGACACCGATTGTAGCTGAAATCAATCCAGCAGCAACAGAACGCGCTTTGCGTGACGCCTTGGAAAAACTACAAAAAATGAGCGGCGTCGGCTGACCCGTTTGCGCTTGTCGGACCGAGATAAGCGATCGATTTCCTAACCTAATCAGATAGTAACACACAACTTTGGCCTGTCGGAACAATCCAGCGGGCCTGCTTTTGGTCTATATTGCCGGGCCCAGACGGCAGGATAAACTATATCCTGGCGAAAGATTAGTTGCTGCTTCGCAGTTGCAAAAATCATTTCACGTCGCCAATAACGTTGAAAGCGACATTTATGCCAAGGCTGATACCAGCAAGAGTCGCGTTTCATTGCCGGGCGAGGTCCAGCAACCTCTGGTTCGGCACCTGACAGAATTGGAACTTGAATGGGCAACACTCCGCCTCTGCATTCGCTTGAAATCGGCCAAAAGCAAGGCTTGTATGATCCGCGTAACGAACACGATGCCTGCGGCGTCGGTTTGATTGCGCATATCAAAGGCAAGAAAAGCCATTCAATCGTCACGCAGGCGTTGGAGATTTTGCACAATCTCGATCATCGGGGCGCGGTGGGCGCCGACCCTTTGCTGGGCGACGGCGCCGGCATTCTGCTACAAATTCCCGATCCGCTGATCCGTAAATGGGCTGACAAGGCCGGCCACGATCTGCCGGCACCGGGCGATTATGCGGTGGCCATGTGCTTCATGCCGCAAGACGGTCCAGCCCGCGCATTCGTAACCGAGCGACTGGAAAAATTCATTGCCAAGGAAGGCCAGGTACTGGTCGGCTGGCGCGATGTGCCAGTGACCCAGACTGGCCTTGGCAAGACGGTAATCGCATCAATGCCCGTAATGCGGCAGTGCATCGTCGCCCGCGGCGAAGACTGCGCCGATCAGGATGCCTTCGAACGCAAGCTGATCGTGATCCGCAAGCAAACGCTCAACCCGCTGAAAGTTCTGGCGGAAAAGCACGAATTACCAGGCCTCGCCAGCATGTATATCCCGAGCTTTTCCAGCCGGACGATTGTTTACAAGGGCCTGCTGCTCGCAACGCAGGTCGGCTCCTTCTATGACGATCTTCGCGATTCCGATTGCGTCAGTGCATTGGGCCTCGTGCACCAGCGTTTTTCGACCAACACTTTCCCCAGCTGGCGGCTGGCGCACCCGTTCCGGCTGATTGCACATAATGGCGAAATCAACACGGTTCGCGGCAATGTGAATTGGATGAATGCGCGGCGCCGCACGATGGAATCCGACCTGCTCGGCCCCGATCTGGACAAGATGTGGCCGCTGATCCCGCATGGCCAGTCCGACACGGCATGCCTCGACAACGCGCTCGAACTGCTGCTGGCGGGCGGATACAGCCTGGCCCATGCGATGATGGTGCTGATGCCAGAGGCGTGGGCCAAAAACCCGCTGATGGACCCGGCGCGCAAGGCGTTTTACGAATATCACGCTGCGCTGATGGAGCCGTGGGACGGTCCCGCAGCAGTAGCATTTACCGACGGCCGTCAAATCGGCGCGACGCTGGACCGCAACGGTCTGCGCCCCGCACGTTTCTGTGTGACCAAGGATGATCTGGTGTGCCTCGCTTCGGAAAGCGGCGTATTGCCGTTCGCCGAAGAAGACATCACTCGCAAATGGCGCCTGCAGCCCGGAAAAATGCTGCTGATCGATCTGGAGCAGGGCAGGATTATCGAAGATGAGGAGCTGAAAGCTGACCTCGCCGAAGCAGAGCCATACGAAAAATGGCTGGATCAAGCGCAGTATAAGCTGGAAGATCTGGACGTAGTCGATCCCGAATTCGCGGAACTGCCGCAGGATGAAAACCTGGACACGCCAACGCTTCTTCAGGCGCAGCAGGCGTTTGGCTACACACAGGAAGACATCACCAAGTTTCTTGAGCCAATGGCGCGCGAGGGCGCTGATCCGATCGGCTCGATGGGCACCGATACACCCATTGCAGTTCTGTCAGACAGGAGCCGGCTGCTCTATGATTATTTCAAGCAGAACTTCGCGCAGGTAACCAATCCGCCGATCGATCCGATCCGCGAAGAATTGGTGATGAGCCTGCTGTCAATAATCGGACCGCGCCCCAATTTGCTGGGCCGTGACGCCGGTACCCACAAACGGCTGGAAGTTAGCCAGCCGATTCTGACCAATCAGGACCTAGCCAAAATTCGCTCGGTCGAAAGCGGTTTGGATGGCGCATTCCGGACTGAAACCATCGACACTACCTGGCGCGCGTCCAAGGGTGCCAAGGGCCTGGCCTTCGCGCTAAAGGAAATGTGCTGGGCCGCGACCGAAGCGGTGCTGCAGGATCACAATATTCTGGTTCTGTCCGACCGCGCTCAAGGCCCGGACCGGATTCCAATTCCGGCTGCCCTGGCAACTGCTGCCGTGCACCATCACCTCGTCCGCCAGGGTTTGCGGATGCAGACCGGCCTAGTGGTCGAAACCGGCGAAGCGCGCGAGGTCCATCATTTCTGCGTTCTCGCGGGATATGGCGCGGAAGCGATCAATCCTTACGTGGCGTTCGAAACGCTCGAACAATTGCGTGAGCTGAAATACTCTGACCTGACTGCCGCTCAAGTCGAGAAGAATTACATCAAGGCGGTTGGCAAAGGTATTCTGAAGGTCATGTCCAAAATGGGCATTTCGACCTACCAATCCTATTGCGGCGCGCAGATTTTCGACGCGGTTGGACTCAGCACGAAATTCGTCGATGCTTATTTCACGGGCACTTCAACCACCATCGAAGGCGCCGGCCTGATGGAAGTGGCTGAAGAAGCCGTCAGCCGCCATGCCATCGCGTATGGTGACAACCCGCTCTACCGATCCATGCTGGATGTCGGCGGTATCTATCAATACCGCTTGCGCGGCGAGAACCATGCGTGGACGCCGCAAAATGTGGCCGATCTGCAGCATGCTGTACGCGGCAACAATCCTAAGAATTACGCCGAATTCGCCAAATCAATCAATGAACAGGCAGAGCGGCTGCTGACCATTCGCGGGCTAATGGAACTGGCCCCTGCAAACGATCCACTCGATTTGGATCAAGTCGAAGCAGCGGCAGAAATCGTCAAGCGTTTCTCCACCGGCGCAATGAGCTTCGGCTCCATCAGTCATGAAGCGCATTCGACGATGGCCATTGCCATGAACCGCATCGGCGCGCGTTCCAATACCGGCGAAGGGGGCGAGGAAGTTTTCCGCTACACCCCGCTGGACAATGGCGATTCGATGCGCAGCCGTATCAAGCAAGTGGCTTCGGGCCGGTTTGGTGTAACGACCGAATATCTGGTCAATGCCGACGATATCCAGATCAAGATGGCGCAGGGCGCAAAACCCGGCGAAGGGGGCCAATTGCCCGGTCATAAGGTGGACAAGCGGATCGGTGCGGTGCGTCATGCAACGCCAGGTGTGGGCTTGATTTCGCCCCCGCCACATCATGATATCTATTCGATCGAGGATCTCGCGCAGCTGATCCACGATCTTAAAAACGTGAATACCGGCGCACGTGTTTCGGTCAAGCTGGTGTCCGAGGTAGGTGTTGGCACCGTGGCCGCCGGCGTATCCAAGGCGCGGGCCGATCATGTGACCATTTCGGGTTACGAAGGCGGGACCGGCGCATCGCCGCTGACCAGCCTGACCCATGCCGGTAGCCCGTGGGAAATCGGCCTGGCGGAAACACAGCAGACCTTGCTACTTAACGATCTGCGCAGCCGGATATCAGTACAGGTCGATGGCGGCCTGCGCACCGGGCGCGATGTCGCGATTGGCGCTTTGCTGGGCGCGGACGAGTTTGGTTTTGCCACCGCGCCGCTAATTGCGGCAGGCTGCATCATGATGCGCAAATGCCACCTCAACACCTGCCCTGTGGGTGTGGCGACGCAGGACCCTGAATTGCGCAAGCGGTTCACCGGCCTGCCAGAACATGTGATCAATTACTTCTTCTTCGTGGCCGAGGAATTGCGCGAAATCATGGCCGAAATGGGCTTTGCCACAATCGACGAAATGGTCGGCCGGGTGGACCGGATCGACATGCGCCGCGTGCACCGCCATTGGAAGGCGCAAGGGATCGATCTGTCCCGCCTGCTGCATCAGGTCGAATTGCCGGAAGGCACCCCGATCCGCCACACGATGACGCAGGATCATGGCCTCGAAGCGGCGATGGACAATGAACTGATCCTCGCCAGCGAGCCTGCTTTGACACGGGGTGAGCCGGTTCAGCTGACCCGCGAAATTCGTAATGTGAACCGCACTGTAGGCGCGATGCTGTCAGGCGAAATCGCCAAGAAGTACGGCCATGCCGGCCTTAAGTCCGACACAATCCGGATCAATCTGAACGGTGTTGCCGGACAAAGTTTTGGCGCTTGGCTGGCCCACGGGGTTACGCTGGATCTGACCGGTGATGCCAATGACTATGTCGGCAAAGGCTTGTCTGGCGGGCGCATTATTGTTCGCCAGCCAGACGGTGTGGACCGCGATCCAACGCAGAACATCATTGTCGGCAACACCGTCCTTTATGGCGCGATTGCAGGCGAGGCATATTTCGGCGGTGTCGGCGGCGAACGCTTTGCAGTGCGCAATTCGGGTGCGATTGCGGTGGTCGAGGGTACTGGCGATCATGGCTGCGAATATATGACCGGCGGCGTGGTGGCGGTGCTGGGCAAGACGGGGCGCAATTTCGCTGCGGGCATGTCTGGCGGGATCGCCTATGTCTATGACGAGGCAAGCAATTTCGCCGATCTGTGCAACCCGGCGCAGGTCGATCTATTGCCGGTCTCTGCCGGGCCCGATGCGGAAGATGGTGCTGGCCGTCCGCAGCAGCGCGCGCGCAGTGTCGCCGATGCCGGGATGGGCGATATGCTCCGCCACGACGCCGAGCGATTGAGGGTGCTGGTGGAACGCCACAAGCTGCATACCGGCAGCGCGCGGGCTGCCTATATCCTGGATAATTGGGATGAATGTCTGCCGAAATTCGTCAAGATCATGCCGCGCGATTACGCCGCCGCGCTCCGCCAGCTAGAAGCTGAGCGGGACGACGCAGCCACCGTTGCAGCAGAATAGAACATCAGAAGGTAAGGGCTAATAGCATGGGCAAAGATACCGGCTTTCTGGAAATCGACCGCAAGGACCGCACCTATGCGGAACCAAAAGAACGGCTGAAGAATTACAAGGAATTCGTCATCCCGCATGACGAGCCAGCCCTGAAATTGCAGGCGGCGCGCTGCATGGATTGCGGCATTCCTTATTGTCACACTGGCTGCCCGGTAAACAACATCATCCCGGACTGGAATAATCTGGTCTATGAAGGTGATTGGCGAAATGCATTGGAAGTGCTGCATTCGACCAACAATTTCCCTGAATTCACTGGCCGCATCTGCCCCGCCCCGTGCGAGGCCGCCTGCACGCTGAACATTGTCGATTCTCCGGTCACCATCAAATCGATCGAATGCGCGATTGTCGATCGCGGGTGGAAAGAAGACTGGATCAAGCCGCTGGTTCCAAACAAGGAAACTGGCAAATCGGTTGCCGTAATCGGGTCCGGCCCGGCAGGCATGGCCTGTTCCCAGCAATTGGCGCGGGCTGGACACAAGGTCACTTTGTTTGAAAAGAATGACCGGATCGGCGGATTACTCCGTTACGGCATCCCCGACTTCAAAATGGAAAAGAACCTGATCAACCGTCGCGCGGTGCAGATGGAGGCCGAGGGCGTTACCTTCCGCACCTCTGCCGAGGTCGGCGTGGATGTATCATTCAAGAGCTTGCAGGAAAATTTCGACGCAATCGTAATGTCCGGCGGCGCAGAGGAAGCTCGCCCGCTGGAAATTCCCGGCGCGGAACTTTCCGGCGTGCGGCTGGCAATGGAATTCCTGACCCAGCAGAACAAGCGCAATGCGGGCGACGATGAATTGCGCGCCGCCCCGCGCGGCAGCCTGACCGCGACCGGCAAACATGTGATCGTGATCGGCGGCGGCGATACCGGCTCCGACTGTGTCGGCACCTCCAACCGCCAGGGCGCGGCCAGCGTGACCCAGCTGGAAATCATGCCTCAGCCGCCCGAACATGAAGACAAGGCACTGACTTGGCCTGATTGGCCGCTAAAAATGCGCACCTCCTCCAGCCATGAAGAAGGCGTGGAGCGCGATTGGTCGGTGATGGCGAAACGCGTGATTGGCGAGGACGGCGACGTCACCGGGCTCGAATGCGTACGTCTGTCATGGGACGACGGCAAAATGCAGGAAGTCGAAGGCAGCAACTTCGTGCTCCCCGCAGATCTGATCCTGCTGGCCATGGGCTTCACTGGCCCGAAAAAGCACGGCCTGCTCGACCGCGCCGGAGTGGAATTGACCGAGCGCGGTGCAGTTGCCGCCAATGAAGATGACTACGCCACCAGCGAACCGGGCGTGTTCGCCTGCGGCGACATGCGGCGCGGGCAATCTCTGGTAGTCTGGGCCATCCGCGAAGGTCGCCAAGCAGCGCGCAGCGTGGACATGGCACTAATGGGCGCGAGTGAATTGCCGAGGTAGGATTGCGTTGGAAGCGAAAAGCCGAAAGCTGGGCCTATGTCCGATACTGGGTGGAAAGCAGACGTTTCGATACGGTGCTCACACAGAAGCAGTGGCGCCTGCCTCCAATAACTCCATCACCCGAGCAAGTTTGGCCCTTACCTCGCCTGCGGCTCTAGTAAGGTCGGCATTTTCGATTTCTTGCATTGATGCAACAGGGTCAATCGCCGCCACCTCTGTATGTTGACTATCGATCTCTTGAACGACAACATTGCAGGGCAGCATCGTACCCACTTTGTCCTCGATCTGGAGCGCTTCATACGCCAGCTTTGGATTACACGCTCCAAGGATTGTGTAAGGCCGAAAGTCGATTCCGATCTTCGCCTTGAACGTCTCGCGTAGATCTATGCGTGAGATTACTCCAAAGCCCTCCACCTTAAGCGCTGCTTCGGTCTTGATGATCGCCTCACCGAACGAAGATGGCAGGGTTACCGGGAGATAGTAGGTCATTCGCTGTTCTCCACTCATACGCGCTACCAAGGGCAGGGCCGCAGGTGTTCACCAATCTTGCGGGACAGCACTTGAACGAGGATAGCACTTTGTTCGACGGGCGCCGAGTCCAGAGAAAATTCGTCAAGCAGCTGCGAACCCGTTAGGCTATCATTATGTGGATGTTTTTGGAGGCTGACCAATGAGCCGACTGCATGGGCATATTGAAATTCATGCAACCGATCGAATTGGGTGGCTTCGCGCGGCCGTGATGGGGGCAAATGATGGCATAGTTTCCACCGCCAGCCTGATTGTCGGCGTTGCAGCGGCAGATGGAACCCGCGGCAGTATTCTTATCGCAGGCATGGCAGCCTTGATTGCAGGCGCGATGTCGATGGCAGCGGGCGAATATGTGTCTGTCAGCTCGCAATCCGATACAGAGAATGCCGACCTTGATCGAGAACGCCGAGAATTGTCAGAACAACCCTAATTTGAGCTGGAAGAGCTGGCCCAGGTCTATCTAGAGCGAGGCGTTGACCGGGAAACAGCAATTGCGGTGGCCAAGCAGATGACAGCGCACAATGATCTCGCCGCTCACGCTCGCGATGAATTGGGAATCTCCGAAATCACGACAGCAAAACCGTTGCAGGCAGCAGCATCGGCGCTCACATTCATAGTTGGAGCCGCTGCTCCCTTGCTCGTCGTGCCATTCGCTCCTGCAAACACGCTGATCCCAGCTGTGGCCATAATTTCGCTCGTCTGCCTGGCCGCTCTTGGTGCCTTGGGGGCAAAGATCGGCGGAGCTCCACTTAGCCCTGCTGTCTTGCGGGTCAGCTTATGGGGCACCATCGCAATGGCAGTGACGGCGGCAGTGGGCCAGGCCTTTGGTGCTGTGGTCGGTTAGATCTTTCGACTGCAATTGCTTCGCCTCCGAGGTGCACAACATTGAGCAAACACGAGATTTGGTAGTGGAGGAGTGTCTGGAACACCTGACACTCAGATCAAGGTTTTTGGACAGCCGAGTAACTACCGATTTACTGCGGTTTCTGAGCATCAGTCTGCCCAACGCTTGGATAATTATCATTGATCCAGATCAATGCAGACAGCGGCGCGATCAGGCAAATTGTACAAATAGCCTATGGTAACAACCAGCGCCTTTACGGCGCTGGGTATTTGGAGATTGATCATGTTCAAGGTCACTAAGCAATCAAACAGCCGGGTCGATATCGAATTTGAGGGCGCACTCGATGCCGACGGGATGCGGATCGCGATGGACGAGCTCCTTGAGAAATCCCAGAATGTTGAAGACGGGCGGATGCTTTATCGGATCGGTGATTTCAAAATGCCGACTCTCGGAGCACTGGCCGTTGAGTTCAGCAAGCTGCCCAAGCTGTTCAGCCTTCTTGGAAAATACGACAAATGCGCCGTTCTCAGCGATACAGCTTGGATCAAGAAGGCAACCGAAATCGAGGGTGCACTCATTCCTGGTATCGAAATAAAGAGCTTCGCTCTAAGCGAGCATGAAGCCGCCGAAGAGTGGCTAAAAATTTAGCGATACCGAAGGACGGACCAACGTCCGCTATTCAGTCCTTAGGCAACATCCTTACTTCCCCGCGCACCCCACACACGTCGCAACACTGGGATCATGTTCCAGCCGCCTGGCTGCGATTTCTTCGCCGCAGGTGAGGCAGTAGCCCCATTCGCCCTGATCCAGCCGGTGAAGTGCCGCAGCGATCCGGCTGCGTTCGGACTGGCGGCGCTTTTCAGCGGCCAGTGCCATTTGCTGCTGCTGCATTGCGCCCATCCGCGATAATCGCCCGACGCTGTCCTGCTGCAGCGTTACCGGACCGCGCGCCTCTGCGCTCATCCGGTCTTCCTCCGCCAATTCCGTCCGGCGGACCTCTAGCGCTATGCAGGCTTCTTCCTCGGTCATCCGCGCAGACTATCACCGGACCACGCAAAAGGCGAAGCCGCTTCCCTCATGCGCGATTTGCGGTAAGGGTTTATGCTACGGTTCCCGGCCAAGTCCGGTTGCTCGCGAGGGGTCGCGTAACCAGGGGGAAGATGGCGCTTTACGAAGTCGTTACCGCCCCGACTAGGACGGGGCCAATTCATGGCGACACTTGCACCTGAAAAGCGGCCTATAGGCCAGCTCCACAAAGTCCTGGGCCTGGCCTTTGCGCTGGCCATCGGATTGGGCAGCGTGATCGGTGCGGGGATCATGCGAACACCGGGTGCGGTGGCCGACGTGCTGCCAGCACTCGATCTCGTGCTGCTGCTGTGGCTGCTCGGCGGTGCGCATTGCCTGCTGGTAACGAACACTGCGTCAGAACTGGTGACGGCGGTCCCAAAAGCTGGCGGGCTTTATGTGCCGGTCCGGCTGGCATTTGGCGAATCCTTCGGGCTCTTGGCGGGCTGGGTGGACTGGCTAGCCTATGTCGCGGGCATGGCCGCGCTGGCGGTGGTTTCCGCCGAATTTCTGGCGCTGCTGGTGCCTGCCTTGTCCGATAAGATCGCGCTTGTCGCCGCGGCATTCGGCCTCGGGTCGGTGTTGCTCAATTTCCTTGGCGTAAAGGAAGGTGCGACTGTCCAGATTGCCGGCAGCCTGATGAAGTTTCTGTTTTTGGCCGGCCTTATCGCGGTCATCCTCCTGTCTCCGCCGCTGGCCGTAGCGGCGGTCGGTAACGCCTCTGCCGGGACTGCCGCGTTCGCCGAACCGATCAGCCTGTTCGCTGTCGTGGTGGCATATCAGCTGATATATGGCGCCTTTGCCGGGTGGACTGCCCCGATCTACTTTGCGGAAGAGGACGTGGCCGCGTCCAAGAACATTCCCCGCGGACTGGTGCTTTCACTGGTCACGATCACGGCGGTTTACCTACTGGTCAATGCCAGCCTGTTCCATGCCTTGCCGCTGGAACAGCTGCGTCAATCGGAACTGCCAGTTTCGGCCGCGCTGGCGAACATATTTGGCCCGCTTGGCGGCAAGATTGTAGCAGGCGGGGCTTTGCTGCTGGCGGCAAGCTGTCTTAACAGCACGGTCATGGTGGTGCCGCGTATCCTTTACGGGATGGGCCGCGACGGACTGTTTCCTAAGAGTCTGATTCGAAATTATCCTGAATGATTGCATGGTCTTGCGATGCGCCTTGTGAGCATTTGGACGGAAGCGGCGAAGAGCCAGGCGGTTGCGCTTTCGATGGTTCGTTCGAAGTCTTTGGCAAG
>Ga0209702_10001915_pt1 | contig 37969 bp, 22 predicted proteins | sample FRY01_FD_187210 | JGI IMG/M metagenome (GOLD analysis project Ga0209702, IMG submission 187210) | Freshwater microbial communities from Lake Fryxell liftoff mats and glacier meltwater in Antarctica - FRY-01 (SPAdes) (version 2) | ecosystem: Environmental > Aquatic > Freshwater > Ice > Glacier...
GTGTCTCAAGTCAACCAGATTGTTCAACATCAACAGGTACAATTACAGTAACTTCTCCAGCTAATGGAGCAGGAATAACTTATACAGTAACAGTAACAGGAACAGCTCCAGTAGTTGCAGGTGTAACGAATGGTACAGGTGTTTTTGCAGGTTTGGCTTCAGGAGATTATGATGTAACAACAACTAATAGTAGTGGTTGTGAATCTACTTCTTTATCATTAACAGTTAATGCAGCACCAATTGTACCTACAACACCGACAGGTGACGCAGCTCAATCTTTTTGCCCTTTAGATGCGCCTACTGTTGGAGATTTAACGGTAACAGGCACAAATGTAACTTGGTTTAATGCTGCTACTAATGGTGTTGCATATTTAAATACAGTTGCTTTAGCAGATGGTGTAACTTATTATGCTGCTGACGATAATGGTACTTGCGAAAGTGCTTCAAGATTAGCTGTTACTGTAACTATAATGAATCCAGCTACACCTTCAGGAAGTGCTAATCAAAGTTTTTGTGTTATTGATGCTGCAACTGTAGCTGAATTGGTAGCTGCTGGATCAAATATTCAATGGTATCCTACTTTAGTAGGAGGTGTTGCTTTAGCTACTAATACCGCTTTGGTTAATGGAGATCATTATTATGCAACGCAAACTGTTGGTTCTTGCGAAAGTGCTCCAAGGTTTGATGTAACAGTTACTATTAATGATAATGCTGCTCCAACAGGGAATGTAAATCCAAATTTCTGTTTAATTGATGGAGCAATTGTCTCAGATCTAGTTGCTGTAGGTACAACGATTATTTGGTATGATGCAGCAACAAATGGTACTGCTTATTTAGGAAATGAATCTTTAGTAGATGGTCAAACTTATTATGCTTCAGATGATGATGGTACATGTGAAAGTTCAACACGATTAGCGGTAGTGGTAAATATTATTGATGCTCCAATTGCTACAGGAGGTACGACTCAAAATTTCTGTGTGATAGATGCAGCTGTAGTTTCTGATTTAGTAGCTTTAGGTACAACGATTACTTGGTATGATGCAGCAACAAATGGGACTGCTTATACTGGTGTTGAATCATTAATAGATGGTCAAACATATTATGCATCAAACGATGATGGAACTTGTGAAAGTTCTTTACGATTAGCAGTTTTAGTAAATGTTAATGATGCTTCTATTCCTTCAGGAGATGCAGCTCAAGCATTTTGTCCGTTAGATGCTCCTACAGTAGCTGATTTGGTAGTAGCAGGTACAACAATAACATGGTATGATGCAGCAATAAATGGAGTTACATATTTAAGTACAGATGCTTTAATTGATGGATTAACTTATTATGCATCAAATGATGATGGAACCTGTGAAAGCTCTTCCCGATTTGCTGTTAGTGTAACAATTATGAATCCAGCTACACCTTCCGGAAGTGCTAATCAAAGTTTTTGTGTTATTGATGCTGCAACTGTAGCTGAATTGGTAGCTGCTGGATCAAATATTCAATGGTATCCTACTTTAGTAGGAGGCGTTGCTTTAGCTACTAATACCGCTTTGGTTAATGGAAATCATTATTATGCAACGCAAACTGTTGGTTCATGTGAAAGTGCTCCAAGGTTTGATGTAACAGTTACTATTAATGATAATGCTGCTCCAACAGGGAATGCAAATCCAAATTTCTGTGTAATTGATGCAGTAATTGTTTCTGATCTAGTTGCTGTAGGTACAACGATTACTTGGTATGATGCTGCAACAAATGGAACTGCTTATGTTGGTAATGAATCTTTAGTCGATGGACAAACTTACTATGCATCAGATGATGATGGTACATGTGAAAGTTCAACACGATTAGCTGTTTTAGTTAATGTTAATGATGCACTAGTACCGACAGGTAATGCAACTCCAAATTTCTGTTTAATTGATGCACCAGTTGTTAATGATCTTGTTGCTTTGGGTACAACAATTACTTGGTATGATGCTGCAATAAATGGTACTGCTTATTTAGGAAATGAATCTTTAATAGATGGTCAAACTTACTATGCCTCAAATGATGATGGTACATGTGAAAGTTCATCACGATTAGCAGTTTTAGTTAATGTTAATGATGCATTAGTACCGACAGGAAATACAACTCCAAATTTCTGTTTAATTGATGCGCCAGTTGTTTCAGATCTTGTTGCTTTAGGTACAACTATTACTTGGTATGATGCAGCAACAAATGGTACTGCTTATTTAGGAAATGAATCTTTAGTAGATGGTCAAACTTACTATGCTTCAGATGATGATGGTACATGTGAAAGTTCAACACGTTTAGCAGTTTTAGTTAATGTTAATGATGCATTAGTACCGACAGGAAATGCAACTCCAAATTTCTGTTTAATTGATGCACCAGTTGTTTCAGATCTTGTAGCTTTAGGTACAACTATTACTTGGTATGACGCAGCGACAAATGGTACAGCTTATTTAGGTACTGAATCTTTAGTAGATGGCCAAACTTATTATGCCTCAAATGATGATGGTACATGTGAAAGTGCAACTCGTTTCGCTGTTTTAGTTAATGTTAATGATGCATTAGTTCCAACAGGAGATGCAACTCCAAATTTCTGTTTAATTGATGCGCCAGTTGTTAATGATTTAGTTGCTGTAGGTACAACTATTACTTGGTATGATGCTGCAACAAATGGCACTGCTTATTTAGGAAATGAATCTTTAGTAGATGGTCAAACTTACTATGCTTCAAATGATGATGGTACATGTGAAAGTTCATCACGATTAGCAGTTTTAGTTAATGTTAATGATGCATTAGTACCGACAGGAAATACAACTCCAAATTTCTGTTTAATTGATGCGCCAGTTGTTTCAGATCTTGTTGCTTTAGGTACAACTATTACTTGGTATGATGCAGCAACAAATGGTACTGCTTATTTAGGAAATGAATCTTTAGTAGATGGTCAAACTTACTATGCTTCAGATGATGATGGTACATGTGAAAGTTCAACACGTTTAGCAGTTTTAGTTAATGTTAATGATGCATTAGTACCGACAGGAAATGCAACTCCAAATTTCTGTTTAATTGATGCACCAGTTGTTTCAGATCTTGTAGCTTTAGGTACAACTATTACTTGGTATGACGCAGCGACAAATGGTACAGCTTATTTAGGTACTGAATCTTTAGTAGATGGCCAAACTTATTATGCCTCAAATGATGATGGTACATGTGAAAGTGCAACTCGTTTCGCTGTTTTAGTTAATGTTAATGATGCATTAGTTCCAACAGGAGATGCAACTCCAAATTTCTGTTTAATTGATGCGCCAGTTGTTAATGATTTAGTTGCTGTAGGTACAACTATTACTTGGTATGATGCTGCAACAAATGGCACTGCTTATTTAGGAAATGAATCTTTAGTAGATGGTCAAACTTACTATGCTTCAGATGATGATGGTACATGTGAAAGTTCAACACGATTATCAGTTTTAGTAAATATAAATGACGCAACAGTTCCTTCAGGTAATGCTAATCCAGAATTTTGCCCTTTAGATAATCCTTTAGTATCTGATTTAGTAGCTGTAGGTTCAACTATAACTTGGTATGATGCCGCAACTAATGGAACGGCTTATACTGGTGCTGAATCTTTAGTTGATGGACAAACATATTTCGCCTCAAATGATGATGGAGCATGTGAAAGTTCTACACGATTTGCAGTTACAGTAAGCATAACTAATGTTGCAGTACCTTCAGGAAACGCTTCACAATCATTTTGTTTGGCTAACAATAGTTTAGTTTCTGATTTATCAGCTACTGGTACAACTATTACTTGGTTTGATGCAACTACGAATGGAACAGCCTATACAGGTACAGAATCATTAATCGATGGACAAACTTATTATGCTGAAAACTCTAATGGAACTTGTACAAGTACATCTAGATTAGCCGTTACGGTTGAGATTAGTAATATGCAGTTTCTTGTAACAAATCAAGTTATTCCAACATGTGGAGAAACTGACGGTGCAGTATCTATTGATGTTACAGGAGGTATAGGTACTTATACTTATCTATGGTCAAATGGAGGAACTTCTAATTCATTGTCCAGTATTACCGAGGGAGCATATACGTTAACTATAACTGATGGAGTAAATTGTACATTAGACACACTGATTCGTTTGGATTGTAATTCAATAAAAATCCCTCAAATTATTACGCCAAATGGTAATGGTAAAAATGATAAATGGGTTTTACAATTAGATACTGATACTCAAGTGCAGATATTCAATAGATGGGGTAATTTAATTTATACTGCAAAACCATATCTAGATGATTGGGATGGTAAAGCAAATGAAGGTGTTACAATTGGAAATAATTTTTTACCTAGCGGTACGTATTTCTACATCATAGACAAGAATGATGGAACTAAACCGCTATCTGGTTATATTGAATTAGTACGATAATTTTTAGAAGATCATGACAAAAAAAATAAATTTATTATTAGTTTGCTTATTAGTCACTTTAAGCTTTTCAACTTTTTCTCAACAAGATGAGCAAAGTAGTTTGTACATGTTTAATCCTTTGCAATTTAACCCTGCGTATGCTGGGAGTAGAGGTGATTTAAGTGTTACGGGAATTATCAGAAGTCAATGGGTTGGCATTGAAGGAGCTCCTAAAAGTCAGTTTCTATCTATGAATACTCCTCTTAAATATAAAAACATGGCTATTGGAATGCATTTATCTAACGATATGATAGGTGCAAAATCAAGAACTAGTTTTTATGGAGATTATGCATATACTTTAAATTTTAAAAATGGGCATAAGCTAAACTTAGGTTTATCTTTTGGAGGGGAACAAATTGCTGTCGATTTCATGAAGTTATTAGCTCAAGATCCAACAGAAACTGATTACCTTACTAATTTCTCTCAGTTTAAAGTTAATTCAGGATTGGGTGCTTACTATTTTGCAGAGAAGTTTTATGTTGGTTTAAGTAGTCCTCGTTTATTTGAAACAAGATTAGAGAACAATGGAATAGTTTTATCTGAAAATTTCATAAAACGCCACTACTTTTTAGCGGCAGGTTATGTACACCCTTTAAACTCAGTTATTGATTTAAAAACAAGTACATTAATTAAGATGTTACCAAATGCTCCTATTACTGTTGATTTAAATGCTAATTTGTTTTTATATAAAATGTTTTGGGTTGGTGGTATGTATCGTTTTAACGAATCGTTTGGTGTAAACCTAGCATACCAAATTAAAGAATCATTTATGTTTGGCTATGCATTTGATTATCCAATTAATGCATTAAACCGTGTCGACAATATGGGGTCGCACGAATTGATGCTGAATTATACAATCTCAAACCGTAAAAAGGCTTTTGGTTCTCCAAGATATTTTTAATACTGAATATTTAATTTTTAAAAGATGAAATTAACTCTATTGTTAAGTTGTTTACTTATTAGCGCAACTTCTTTATTTGCCCAAAATTTAAAAACCAAACAAGCTGAAGGTTACTATGCTACTTATAGGTATTCTGAAGCTACGCCTATTTACAAAGAATTAATTCAAAAGGACGGAATCAGTTTTGATGAAAATCCAACTGTATTTAGGCATGCAATTATTTCTTCAGAGAAAAGTCGTGATTTTCAATTCAAATATGAATTATGCGAAGTTATTAGTTTAAGTAATGGTTATCAGTTTGAAGATGCTTTTGAATTTTTTCAAACTAGTATTTTTCTTGGAAAGTATGATCAAGCTAAATTGATTTTGGCAAGTGAGATTGTTAAAAATTCAAATGATCCTAGAAAATCTATTTTAGATAATTATCAGAATGGTGCTATTTGGGATGAACTTTTAATGGATACTTCTAGCTATTTAACTTCAAGTGTAGGATTTAATTCAGGACATGGTGATTTTAATCCTATTTATCATCCTAAAGGTATTGTTTTTACTTCTGGTAGAGATCGTGCTATAAGAAAATCTACTTTAGACAATTCAGCTTACCTTAATTTATATTTAGTGTCAAAAAATGATATGACGGTAGAAGAAATAAAGTTTTTAGAAACGAATAAGCATGATGGTACTGCTTACTACGACAGTGTTAATTATTTATGGTACTACTCTAAAAACTTACCTTATTTAAAGGAAGTTGGATTAACAAGAACGGGTATTTTTATTTACAATGAAGCTACAAAGGCTGTAACTGAGTTTGCCTATAACTCTAAAGATTATTTTGTAGCACAACCTTTTTTATCTGAGGACAGAAAAACGTTGTTTTACAGTTCTGATATGACTGGAGGTTTTGGTAATTCAGATATTTGGTACTCAATTAAAGAAGGTGAATCGTGGTCTAAGCCTATTAATGCTGGAGACTTCATAAATACCTCAGAGAATGAAATGTTTCCATTTTTTCAAGATAACAAGTTGTACTTTTCTAGTAAAGGGCATCCAGGCTTAGGAGGTTTAGATATTTTTTCTGCTGATTTCAGAAATTATACAGCTTCAAACATTAATAATATGGGAGCTAATTTAAATTCAAATTCTGATGATTTTTCTTTGGTGCTTGATAAGTCTAAAAAGGCTGGCTACTTTGCAACAAATAGAAATGGTAATATAGATAATGTATATAGCTTAATTATTAATAAATTAGATTTTATTTATGTTGGAGAACTTGTTGCGTCTTTAGGTGAAGATGTTTCAAAAATCCCAGTTCTTCTTAAGAAAGATGGTTTAGTGATAGATACTCTTTATGCGGATGCTTCAGGGAAGTTTGTTTTTGAAGGTGATAAAAACAGTAACTATTTGTTTGAAATTAATGATGCTGTTTTTGCACCTGTGTCAAGTGATTTCTCAACAGTAGGAAAAACGAAGAGTGATACTACTTTTAATACGTTTGATTTATTACCAAAGTATATTGATATTGTTTCTACCGTTTTTGATGATAAAACAAAAGAACCATTGGCAAATACTAAAGTAGATTTTAGAAACACTAAAACGGGTGAAATTGTTTCTTTTGTTTCAAATGATAAAGGAGAAATTAATGCTAAATTATTAAGAAATGAAGACTATGAAATCATTTCAACTCAAAAAGGTTATAAAGATCATTTAGCTAAATTATCAACTAGAAGTAGAGAGAAATCATTAGATGTACCAGTTCCAATGAAAGTGATGGAGTTAGCTTCTTATTTGAAATTGAATATGGAATTTGTTCGTTTTAAATATGATAAATGGGATCTATCTCCTCAGTTTAAAGGTGAACTAGATAAAATAGCTAAATATTTGAAAGAAAATGCGGATATTAAAATAGAACTAAGTTCGTTTACAGATTCAAGAGGTACTAATGATTACAACATGAAGCTTTCAGAAAAAAGAGCAAATGAGTGTGTGAAATATTTAAAGTCTAAAGGAGTTGATAAATCTAGATTAGTAAGTAAATGGTATGGTGAATCGCAATTAGTGAATAATTGCTCTGATGGTGTTGAATGTACAGATGAGCAGCATCAAGAAAATAGAAGAACAGAGTTCTTAGTTATTTATTAATTGAACTAACAGTATAAATAAGAAAAGCTCAGAGTAATCTGAGCTTTTTTTGTGTTAATATTTTTTATCCTATTTTAACTTATTAAAAATACTTGAAGTTGCTTGAGCGGTTGGCATTATTGTTAAATCATTTATGTTAACATGCTCAGGTAGGGTAGTAGCAAAATATACCGTTTCAGCAATGTCCTCAGCTAATAGCGGTTTAAATCCATTGTAAATAGATTTAGCTGTTTTTTCATCACCTTTAAAGCGTACAATTGAAAACTCCGTCTCCGCAGCTCCTGGTGAAATATTTGTAACTCTTATATTGTGCTCTACTAGATCTATTCTCATCCCTTTAGAAAGTGCTTCTACCGCATGCTTAGATGCACAGTAAACATTTCCACCCGGATAAACTTCCTTGCCCGCAATGCTGCTTATGTTGATGATATGCCCTTTTTGATTTTGTTTAAGCCAAGGAATTACTATTTTTGAGATATATAGTATTCCTTTAATATTGGTGTCAATCATTCTTTCCCAGTCGTCAGTCACACCATCGTCAATAGAACCTCTTCCAACTGCAAGTCCAGCGTTGTTGACTAAGATTGATATTTTTGATTTGATTTCTAATGGAATTGTTTCACAAGCTGCAATAACTTCACCTTCTTTACTAATATCAAAATTTAAAGAAATAATATTGATATTATATTCCTGTTTTAGTGCTGATGATATTTGTTCTAATTTTTCTTTTCTTCGTCCGGTTAAAATTAAATTCCAATTGTTTGAAGCGTATTTTTTTGCCATCGCTTCTCCGAAACCAGATGTTGCCCCTGTTATGAAAATGTAATTATCCATTTTTTGTTTTTATTAAACGTTTGTAGTCGATAAGAATCATTGATATGATTAAAATTGCCAATTGGGCAGGGAATCTAAATCGAACAATTGCACCTGAAATTGGAGTTGTCCAACCAATTAGTAACAGTAATAATAATGAGAATATTGCCAGTGAAGATATGATTCCAAGTTCTTTTTTTTGAATGTTTTTTCTTTTAAATATAATTGATATTATAAGTAGTATAAAAACACTCCAAGCTTCAATTATTAATGGGAATTTCAGCGTACTTCCTTTGTCATTAATAAAAGGTCTAAATAAGGCATTGATTAAAGCTTCAGGTATGTTTCTGATTAACTGAGTAAAGGAGTTATTAATTAATGTTGATCTAAAATAGCTTTCTGTTCCAGGCATGATGTTATGAATTTTCCATTTCTCTCCTGTCGGTTGAATGGTGATTCTATAAGGAACCTGAGTTGTGTTTACTGATAAGAAATAAACGTCTGAAGGTTTTGTCATCAAGATAGAATCGTAGACATATGAAAAGTTTTGGTATTGATTCGGTTTAAAATAATAATAACCATTATCTACATATCGACCAATATAGGCGTGAACTCCTCCTTCACCAACATTTTCTAAATCAAATTGTTTCCTTGAAATATATTCTGTAAATTTTTTTCTTTGATTATTGAAGCTAACAAGAATAATTATTGTTGTTATTCCAGTGAAAAGAAATGTTTTTATAATCTTAAATTTGAATATGTGTTTCAAAAGTAAGTAAGATATAAGAGCAGGAATTAAGCATACAAATATGTAAGGTTTGAAAAGTATTAGAAATATAATCCCTACTAATATTAAGATATATCTTTTTTTATTCTGTATTTCATTACCAAGTATTCCTCTCGAAAATAAACCAATACCTAATATTAAAAATGGCTCTTTGAGAATGCTTGAGCTCCAGAAAATTAAACTAGGCAAAAGTAATATTGCATAAAAAATATAAATAGGTTTTACTGAACTGTATGATTTAAATGCCAAATAAAGTTGTTGTAAGCCAATTAATGAAATAACGTTTAGCGCGAGGAAATGTATGAGTATATTGTTATTTGAAAAAAAGTGTAATAAACTATGAAATCGAATGGTGTTTCTAGAATCATTAATTAAAGTGAAGTTTCCTGCGTCCCAAATAAAAGTATTGTCCATGTGTTCATGAAGCATTCTTGCATTATCTCCAAAGCCTGTAAAAAGGGCGAAAAAATCACTTTTAGACTTCCAGAATACTGTTTGTAATTGTTTGCTTTCATTGAAGAATCTTAATGCATCTGAAGGTTCAGAGTTGACTCCTATTTTATAAACATAGATGTAGTAAAAGAATAAGCCAGCTAATAATTTCACGCTAAAAGCAATAGTCATTGTCCATTTAGAACAATTTTCTATGTGAAAGACTTTGAACGTTCTTAGAGAAAATAAAATCAAAAACAAGTATATAAAGAATAGTATCATTTTATGAGTTTAATTTTAGTTGGATCTATTATTAATGCAGAAATGAGAACTATACCTAAATAAGAAAGAAAGCGATACCTGAATATAGCACCAAGTACTGGAGTCGTTAATCCGATTACGACTGATAGACTTATTGTAAAAAATAAACAATAGATGATTATTTTAAAGGGTATTGTGTTGTTTTTCCGCTTAAAGATAATCGCAGTTATTAAAAACAAATAAACTAGCCATAATTCAAGTAGAGCAATATGTTTTAGGCCACTTCCAGGGTCATTAGGGAATGGTCTGAATAATGAGTTTATTAATGAATCTGGTATGTTTTTCAATAATTGATCAAATGAATTATTAATCGGTTCCGTTTTTATATAGCTTAAAGCACCTCCGACATTATATGTAACGTCAAAAATAGAGTGATTTGGTATTTCTATTGTAAAGTTTTCAAATGAGTGACTTTTAGAAACAACTTCAGCAGAACAGGTCTCGTTTACTTTTAATGTAGAATCTTTCATGTCCACATCAATGTATTCATAAGTGTCCATCTTAAAATAAAGTAAAGATGAATCATTATAATTTGTAAAGACGCCTCCTTTTCCTATATGATCAAAATCAAAATGTTTTCTTGATAAATATTTAACGACATGATCTCTTTTCGTTGGAAAAATTATTACACCGATGGTGATTAATGAAAAGGTTAGTAATAACGATTTGAAAATTGATTTTTTAAAATAATGATAATGAATGAAGCCAAATAATAAAGAGGGGATAAGGCATATTAAGTTATAAGGTTTGAAACTAATGAGTATTAATATACTAATTGTGAAAAAAATCAGTTTTTTATTCTTGGAATCATTCGCTAATATAGCTCTTATAAACATTGAAAATCCAAGAAATAAAATCGGTTCTTTTAAAATGCCAGATGTCCAAAAAGCAACACTAGGAATTAGTAAAATAATAAAAAAGAAAATGCGCTTATCAAGTAAGGAGTATCTTTCAAAAGCTATGTATATATATTTAACTCCTAGTAGTCCAAATAAACACATGAAAAGATTATGGATAAAAGGAGAGTTAAAAGAAATGAAATAAATTAGACTATTTAGTCGAATAAGATTTCTTGAATCATTTACTAATGTGTAACTACCCGCATTCCATAGAAATGTATCGTCTAAATAGGTTTTTATTAATTGTTTGTCTTCATTAAAGCTGAATAGTAATTTAAAGTAATCAATAGGTGATTTGTAAAATACAGAGTTTAGTATTTTACTTTCTTCCATAAAACGCATGGTATCTGATGGAACGCTATTATTTGTATTTGGATGTAGATAGATAATTAAAAAAACGATACCAATGAGTACTTTGAGTGAAAAACCAACAGGTATTACCCATTCAGGTAACGATTCTATTTTAAAGACCTTTATTTTTTTTAAAAGGAATATAAAAATTATAAAATAGATTACTTCAATTATTACCACTTATCTCTTTTTATTCAAAATTAACAAAATTAAATCAGGTACTATCTGTCAGTAAGGTATTGTTTTTACTGTCAATTTGTCCTTTTTTTTAAGTGGCATAAACATTGATTAATTTAGATCATAATTTAAATTAGTTATTTATATATTATGAGAACAGGTCAAATTAATGTGCAAACGGAAAATATTTTTCCAATTATCAAAAAATTCTTGTACTCAGATCATGAGATTTTTTTGAGAGAGTTAGTATCAAATGCAGTTGATGCAACACAGAAATTAAAGTTTTTCGCTTCAAATGGTGAATTTAAAGGTGAGCTAGGTGACTTAAAAGTTGATGTTTTACTTGATAAAGAAGCTAAAACTTTAACAATTAGAGATAGAGGGATCGGAATGACAGAAGAAGAGATTGATAAATATATCAATCAAATTGCTTTTTCTGGTGCTGAAGAGTTCTTACAACAATATAAAGGGCAAGAGGGTGTTGAGCAGATAATCGGACATTTTGGGTTAGGTTTCTATTCAGGTTTTATGGTTGCTGAAAAAGTTCAAATTAGAACTTTATCAAGACGAGATGGAGCAAAAGCTGTGCAGTGGGAAAGTAACGGTTCACCTGAATTCACAATTACAGATATTGAAAAAGAAGATAGAGGAACAGATATTGTTTTGTTTATATCTGAAGAATCAATTGAGTTTTTAGAAAAAGGACGAGTATCTGGAATACTAGACAAATATTGTAAGTTTTTACCTGTTCCTGTAATTTTTGGAGATAAAACAGAATATATTGATAGTCCTACTGGAGAAAAAGATGATAAAGGAAATGTAAAAAGAGAAGCAATAGAAGTTCCTAATCAAATTAATAATCCTGAACCAGCTTGGACAAAAGCTCCAGTTGATTTAACGAAAGATGATTATGATTCTTTTTATAGAGAATTATACCCTTCAACTTTCGATAGTCCTCTTTTTCATATTCATTTGAATGTAGATTATCCTTTTAATTTAACTGGTATTCTTTATTTTCCTAAGATTAAAGAAAATGTTGAGGTTCAAAGAAACAAGATAAATCTTTACTCTAATCAAGTATTTATTACGGATAGTGTTGCTGAAATTGTTCCTGAATTTTTAACACTTTTACATGGTGTTATTGACTCTCCTGACATCCCTTTAAACGTTTCTCGTTCTTATTTACAAAGTGATGGAAATGTGAAGAAAATTTCAGCTCACATAACTAAAAAAGTAGCTGATAAATTAGCGGAGATGTTTAAAAAAGACCGTAAGGACTTTGAAGACAAGTGGGAAGATTTACAAGTATTCGCTCAGTATGGAGCCTTATCTGATGAGAAATTTGCTGAAAAAGCTAAAACTTTTTCTTTAATCAAAAATACAGAAGGTCATTTTTTTACTATTGAAGAGTATAAGGAGAAAATTAGTGCAGTTCAAACGGATAAAGATGGAAAAGTAATTGTTCTTTATACAAATAGTTTAGATGAACAATTTTCTTTTGTGAAAAAGGCTAAAGATAGAGGGTATGATGTTCTTCAATTAGACGGACCATTAGTTCCTCATTGGGTTTCTAAGATGGAGCAAGATTTCGAAAACCTTTCTTTTGTTCGTGTTGATGCTGATACTTTAGATAAATTAATCAAAAAAGAGGAGGAGTTACCTTCTAAATTATCTAAAGAAGACGAAGAAGCATTGTTACCTATTTTTGAAGGAACAGTAAATAAAAATAAATTTAAGGTTTCTTTTGAAAGTATGAACGCACAAGAAGGTCCAATTATCATTACTCAACCTGAGTTTATTCGTCGTATGATGGAACAACAGAAAATGGGTGGAGCTGGTTTTATGGGAGCTTTTCCTGAAACTTACAATCTTGTAGTAAATGGTAACCATGCTAAGATTGATGAAGTGTTGAAAGCGTCTTCAGAAGATGATAAAAAGAACAAAGTTAGACAATTGACAGATTTAGCTCTTCTTGCACAAGGAATGTTAAAAGGTGAAGCACTTAGTAAATTTATCGAAAGAAGTGTTGAATTAGTTTAATAGATTATTATTTTTACATTATAGTTAATGCGGAACCTTTAATTAGGTTCCGCTATTTTTTATCTAATATTTTGAGTTTTGTTTAAGTGGGTTTTAGCTGTTGGAGGATTTATTCTTTTTAATAAAAGTTTTGGAGGTGCCATTATCGGTTACGTAATAGGTGGTTTTATCGATAATTATCAAAAAGTTATTGGGAAAGCGAAAGAACAAGCAAAAGCGGAGGGGCGTTCTTTTTCTCATGAGGACTTGTTTCAATATTATCAACAAAGAACCTCTCAACATGATGTGCCAACAATGTTGATGGCGCTTTCTGCGGCAATAATGAAAGCAGATGGTAAAGTATTGAAAGCTGAGTTAGATTACGTTAAAAAGTTTTTAGGCAATCAATTTGGAGAGCAATTTTCTGTTAATCACTTGCAAACACTAAAGCATTTTTTAGATGGTGGAAATATACCACTAACTGAAATTTGTGGTGATATTAAACTTCGAATGCAACTCGAAGTTCGAATTCAGTTACTTCATTATTTATTTGGTATTGCAAAAGCTGATGGGGAAGTATCTGTTTTAGAGTTAAGCGAAATTAATAGAATTGCTTCTTTAATGGGAATTTCATCTGTAGATTTTGAAAGTGTTAAAAACATGTTCTATAGAAATCCCGATTCTGATTATAAAATACTTGGAATTGAATCTTCAGCTACTGACGATGAAGTGAAAAAAGCATATCGTAAAATGGCTGTTAAATACCACCCTGATAAAGTGGCTTCTCTTGGAGAAGAGTATGTGAAAGGAGCACAAGAAAAATTTCAAAAAATTCAAGAGGCTTACGAGAACTTGAAGAAAGTAAGATCAATTAAATAGTTAATGTCTGGTCGGAAATTGACTGTTTTTAATTTGTCACACCAACGATTTGGAACAAGTATATGGAATACGTTATTTTACAATTTTTCAGCAGTAATTAATTAACTACATCGCTTGCTTCTCAGTTTTTTTTTGTAATCATGGCTTTTTCAGAGTTATATCAAATACATTCTAAATCTAGAATAGTTGCCTGACTAATAAGCCTGAAGGGCTTAAACATCATTGAAAATTGGAGTATCCAATTGTTAATGATAATACACATTACCCAACTCTGAAGGAGTTGAACTATATCCCCAGAAAATGGATGTGATCCAATTTTCGTCCTGAAACTAGTTAGATTCCTACTTGATAATAATAGTATTTCTAGGCATAAAAAAAGGCTCTAAGTAAATAACTTAGAACCTTTTTAATGTCTTTTTAATATTTATTAGCCTTTAACTTTCGTTACATAACCAGTAGCTTCAAAAGGCGATAAATCTTTAATAGTACCAACTACTTTAAAGAAGTAAACACCATCTGTACACTCTTTACCATCATTGTGTATGCCATCCCAGATATAAGTTCCAGTTACTGATTTTTTATCGTAAACTACATTTCCCCATCTGTTTAAAATCAATACGTCATATTTGTCAAAAATATCTTTGTCAAACTGAAATACATCATTGATTCCATCAAAGTTAGGTGTGAAAACATTAGGTGTTTGAAATTTACCATTTATTTTCACTATTACAGTATCACTAGATGTACATCCGAAATTATCAGTTACGGTTAATATTGAGATATAAGAATATGGATACAGGTATTTATAATATTGGTCATTACCGTTGTCGCTTGAAAGAATCGAATTGTCAAAATCTCCAAACTCCCATAGCCAATTTGTAATAGTGCCCTTAAATAAAGATTGGTCAGAAAATGTTATTAATTCATTTGTTTCTCCTGGATTTGGACTAACAGTATGAATAGCTGTTAATTCATTTAAAACAGTAATGGTATCACCATTGTATTTCACAGAGCAATTTTCTTTATCATAAACAGTTAATGTTGGGTAGTATGTTCCTGCAAGCGGGTATCTGTTGGTTAATGAATCTAGTGTCGAGCTTGTGTTGTCTCCTAAATCCCAGTAATAGGAAAAGATTTCAGCTGTGTCAGTTACTGAAAATGTGAATATGTTTTTACAAATGTCTATTGGTGGTGTAATGATCGGAGTTGCTTTTGGACCGCCAATAAATAGATAATCAACTAAAACGAGTGAATCTTTACAATTGAATTGATTTGTAATCTTTAAACTTAGAGTATAAGTACCAGGTGCATAGTAGGTAGCAGAAGGGCTTGCGACAGCAGAAATGTTGCCATTTCCAAATATCCATGAACTAACACTTGGAGTTGATGATAGATTTACAACGGAAACTTGAACAGGTGGACAAGAAAATTCGTTAGCTGCGCTTTGGTTATCTCCTGTTAATGTATAAGTAAAGTCAGCATTAGGTATACTTATAGTTACAGTTCTACTTAAACTGTCCTTACAGCCATTAATATCAGAAGTAATTACTGTAACTTTATGCGTATTAGTGGCTTGTGTACTTGTTTCATTAAAAGTATGGTTTAAATCCTCTGTAATTGATGTGGATACATTATCAATAGTCCATTCATTTGAAACCCCTGTTGAATTGTTTGTAAAAACATATCCTGCATTGTTACATATTGTAGGAGGCTGATTAAAGCTTGCTATTGGTTTAGAAACGTTTATTATTAAGGTGTCTCTTAAAGAAACGCATCCAAAATCATCCGTTACTTGAAGACTAGTTAAGTAATTTCCTTGTGAATTTATATTATAAGGTACACTTTCTGTTACATTGTTAACTGTTGAATTATCAGGTAATATCCAACTTGAATTAGTAATCGAAGTGGCATGTACAGCTCCTGTAAAATTAGAAGCGTTCAAAAATGAAATTGCTTGAGGTGCACACGGCGTTAAATCATCTGCTGAAATATTAGCTAAAGGAAGTGATAAAATATTTACAGGTAGAGAGGTTGTACTTGAGCAGCCACTTAAATCTGTTGCAGTTATTGTAATATTAAAAGTACCACTTGTACCATAAGTGTAGTTGGTTTGTGAGAGTACGTTTCCCATGATGTTGTTTTCAGTTACATCATAGCTTACAGATCCGATAGGGCCGGTTACCGAGGATGACGCATCAGTCATAGTGATCATACCTCCAAAGCATACTGAGTCTTGAACCAAACTAAAATCAGGGTCAACTCGACTAATAACGATATCATTCGTTGTAGAGTCACTACATCCAGTTGTATTGTTATAGACTACTTGTTTAATAGTGTAAGTTCCATAATTGGTATAGTTAAAACTACTTGACCATTGGTCTGAGTTTGGGTCAAAACTAGCACTAGTGAAATTTGTCATAGAATTTAAAGCGTCCCCCCATCTATAAATCATCTCTACATCGTCTCCATTTCTTCCAATTTTAGCTGCGTCAATAACTATGCCTTCAGCTGGAAAAATAGCAGGATTACAGATGTTTGACACTGTGAAATTTGATATTGGTGACCAAATAAAAACAGCGCTATCCTTTTTGTAAGTGTCTATACAACCTCTAAAATTAACAGTTAATGTTACATCAAAGCTCCCAGTATCGATTGGGTAATTGTAGACAGGGTCTTTAGCGCTATCTGTTCCTGTATCTCCAAAATCCCATTCATAGATAATTTCACTTGGATCATGTGGTACGGTAATGTTTGTTGTGTTTGTAAAGGTTATATCGCTTTTAGCACATGATGTGTCTGGAGTATTCGTAAATCCTACAGAGTCAATCTCCCCAACTTTAATATATTCTAAATTATTTATTGTGGCTGTACAGCCTTTACTAGTCGTTATCGTTAAACTAACATCGTATTTTCCTGTAACAAAAGTTTCTATAGCAGGATTTTGACTAGTTGAAATGTTACCGTTTCCAAAATCCCAGCTCCAGTCTACAATAGGGTCACTAGCTGAATTGGAAGCGACAGATGTGTTCGTAAATTGAACATCAATAGGAGAGCAACCATCAATAATGTCGCTGGTAAAGTTCGCTACTGGTGGTCTAACCTGAATAACGGTGATATTTCCAGATTGTGTACATCCAAAATTATTCGTTCCAGTTAGACTTACTGTGTAGTTTCCATCAATTGTATAAGTGTGAAGAGGTGGTGTAACTCCATTGTAAACTGCTGATCCATCACCAAAATTCCAAGCGTATGTATTTCCATTCGTTGAGTTGTTTGTAAAGGTTACGTCTAGTGGAGCGCAACCTGAATTAGGGTTTGCAGATACAGAGAGTATTGGCTTTGAAAAAACAACTATTTGTTTGGTTATTTGATCTGTGCAATTATTTGAGGAGTTAGTTGCAGTTAAACTTATTGTATAGGTACCAGAATTATTGTAATAAAATGTATTGTTTTGACTTGTATTAGTTGTTCCATTTCCACTATTCCATAACCAACTAGTTGAACCGGGAGAATCATTAGTAAGTGTTACTGAACTGTTTTGACAAATACTGTCCTTAGATAGTGTGAAGTTAGCTTCAAAATCATTTACAATAATGTTTTTAGATAGAGTAGAACTACAATTAGTAGAATTATTTGTTACTATTAAACCAATAGGAAAAGTTCCTGCTGTTGCATAGGAAATACCAGTGGGTGTATAACTTGATGAAGTTTGCCCATTCCCAAAATCCCAATCATAAGTGTAATTTCCAGATACTGATGAGTTCGTTATATTAGCGGTTACGGGTAAGTTACACGATGCCGGATTTGCTGTGAAATTGATTGAAGGGTTAGAGGTAATAGTGATAACGGTAGAGGTTGCAACAGGAGTAGTTCCGCTACTATTTGTAGCATAAAAAAACACAGTATAACTTCCTGTCGAATTATACGAGTGGCTAGCAGTGTTGTTAGGTGCGAATACTTCTTGTACATTACCATCGCCAAAATCCCATTTTACAGAAGTTATTGCTGCTCCAGAACTGCCTGGTGTAGAAGTACTGGTAAAAGTGATACTTTCTCCTACACAACCATTGTTTTTAGAAGTTGTAAAAGTATTATTAGGATATTGTGCTAATGAGTTAAATGATAGCACAATAAATTGAATGAAAATGATTTTTTTAAGCATGTTTTTGTTTTAAGTCGTCGGGATTTAAATTTAAGTAAGTAGGTTTAAAAATTATAATTTAAGCTGATTTAATCCAATTAAGAACATAGTTGGGAATTTTTCTAAATCAAAAGCTTTTTCCCTCCAGTCCTTAACAGTATATGATCGAACCGATGCATTTGGAAGTGTTAAGTTGTGAGCAATACAAACCATTGTTTGATCTGCTAATTCATTTAAAAGATCTTCTAAAACATTCATATTTCTAAAAGGAGTATCCATAAAAATGTGAGTTCGATTGTTTCTTCTCGCATCTCCTTCAAAATCTTTCAATTTTTTAATTCTATCTTTTCGCTCTTTTGGTAGGTAGCCATGAAAAGTGAAGTTTTGACCGTTAAATCCACTTCCCATTAGTGCTAACAATATAGAAGAAGGTCCTACTAAAGGAGTAACATGGATTTCTACTTCATGCGCTGCTGCAACAAGTTCAGCTCCTGGATCTGCTATGCCTGGACATCCAGCGTCTGATAATATCCCTAAATCATTTCCTTGAAGAACAAATTGAATCATTTTTTGGATCTCATCAATTTTAGATTTTTTGTTTAAAATAAAAAACTTAGAATCATCAATTGGGAACTCGCGATCTAATTTTCTCAAATATCTTCTTGCTGATTTAAGGTCTTCAACAGCAAAAGTTCTAAGTGATGTTGTTTTTTCTGCAACATCTTTTGGTATAATGTCACTTGTTGTTTCACCTCCTAAAGTCGTAGGTAGTAAGTATATTTTTCCTTTTGCTATATGTGACATAATTTTATATTTTATGAATGAGTTGTTCTATTAATTTATCGGTAGCTTCGTCGAGTAGTTTATATACATCAATAAAACCTTGTTTCCCCCCGAAGTAAGGATCTGGTACTTCTGTAATCGTATTGTTTTTGGTGTATTCTAGAAGTAAATGTATTTTGTTTTTGTCTTTTTGAGTTCGCGCAAGTTTTAAAACATTAGTGTAGTTACTTTGGTCCATCACAAAAATAGTGTCAAACTCTTCAAAATCACTCACTCTAAATTGTCTTGATCTTAAATCGTTTATAGGTGTCCCAAATGAAGCGGCTGTCTCCTGCATTCTATTATCTGGTGACTCGCCAGCGTGATGCCCTGAAGTTCCTGCTGAATCTACAATTATAGGAAGCGATTTTTCTTGTGTTTTTCTACGTAACAATCCATCGGCCAAAGGAGATCTACAAATGTTTCCAAGACAAACCATTAATACCTTCATTTATTAAACTTTACCACAAATTTAATGAAAGATTTTAAGTTATAACCCGAGTTCGTTTAATAAAACAGAGTCAAAATTAATTTTTTCTTGATAACAAGGCCTATTTTAAAGGAATAGTGGTCTGTAGCGTAAAATATAAGGCAGAAATAGAAATAGAAATTAATGTCATTTTTTTTATTTTTCACCATAATACAGCCATCTACTTCCCTTTTTATCATCGAAATATCCTGATTCAAAAAATGTCGGAGCTCCCTATTATATGATGTTTTGATAACGTTGAAATTAATAGAGCTTATGTTCAGTAATCGAATTTTGCGTTTATTGTGTATTTGAATGTGTATTTTTTTAGTATTCTTAGTTGAGAAATTCTTTTTAATCACTCATATGCCTACTTTAATCATTTTATAGTTATTAATCTATTGTTTTATTAGTTAAATACGTTACAAATCGTTAACTTAAGGTTATCAGTTAAGGACAAGTGTAAACTTTTAAACCTTTGAGCTATGAGACAGTTAAAAATCATAATACAAGTTACTAACAGAGAAACAGCTTCTTTGGATAAGTATCTTCAAGAAATTGGAAGAGAAGATATGATTAGTGCTGATGAAGAAGTTGAATTAGCTATAAAAATAAGAAATGGTGACCGTCAAGCACTCGAAAAACTTACAAGAGCGAACTTAAGGTTTGTTGTGTCCGTTTCTAAACAATATCAAAATCAAGGATTAGCATTACCTGATCTTATTAATGAAGGAAATATGGGTTTGATAAAAGCTGCTGAACGTTTTGATGAGACAAGGGGGTTTAAATTCATATCTTATGCGGTATGGTGGATCAGACAATCGATTTTACAAGCTTTAGCTGAACAAGCTCGAATTGTTCGTCTACCCTTAAATAAAATAGGTATTATAAATAAAATTAATAAAGCATATTCTGAATTAGAGCAACGTTATGAAAGGCCGCCTTCAGTAACAGAATTAGCTGAGGCTCTTGAATGTTCCGAAGAAGAGGTGCGCCAATCTATTTCAAATAGTGGAAGACACGTTTCAATGGATGCGTCTTTAGTTGAAGGTGAAGATTCTTCATTTAATATGTATGACTTATTGCCAAATGATAGTTTACCTGCTCCTGAACAAGAACTTGTTAAAGATTCTCTGAGAAAAGATATTGAGCGATCTTTAAGGACATTAACAAGTAGAGAAGGGGAGGTTGTAAGACTTTATTTTGGTCTAAATGGAAAATACCCGTTAACATTGGAAGAAATTGGAGTTCAGTTTGACTTGACAAGAGAAAGGGTTAGACAAATAAAAGAAAAAGCAATTAGAAGATTGAAACATACTTCAAGAAGCCGTATGCTGAAAACATACCTAGGTTAAGCGTAGAAGTGTATGTTATAAGTAAAGGCTATTCATTGAATAGCCTTTACTGTTTTTTGAGTCTGCTGTTTTTAAGCCGGATCGACATCAATACTAATGTAAGTGCTTTTGTTTCCGGGAGAAATGTAAAAGTTATTGATGATTTCCTGAAGCCGATCTTTCACCTTCTTTTCTGGAGCATCTCTTTCAATTTTCAATGTTATCTTTTTCAAATAAAAGTTTTTCACTCTTTTTACTACAGGGTACTCAGGCCCTAAAACACGTTCTTTGAATACATCTCTTAGTTTTGAACATAATTCATGAGCGCAAGCATCTAGTATGTTTTCATCTTTGTTTTTTAAAGTCAAATAAATGATTTTATAAAAAGGTGGATATGAAAAATTTCCCCTTTCGATTACTTCGCTTTTATAAAAACCTTCATAATCATGATCAATTATTTTTTGGATTACCCAATGGTCTGGGTCACCTGTTTGAATAACAACTCTTCCTCTTTTCTTTTTTCTACCTGATCTCCCTGCAACTTGTGACATAAGATGGTAGGAGCGTTCAAAAGCTCTAAAGTCAGATCGGTTTAGGAGCATGTCGGCATCTAAAACACCCACCAAAGTAACGTTGTCAAAATCTAATCCTTTTGTAACCATTTGTGTCCCTATAAGGATGTCCACTTGTCTTGTTTCAAATTGATGAATTAAATCAGCGTAAGCGTTTTTAGATCGAGTACTATCTAAATCCATTCGGCGAATAATTTTATCAGGGAGCATCAAAGAAAGCTCGTCTTCTATCTTTTCGGTACCAAAGCCGAGCATTTTTAAACGGTTACTGCCACAAGCTCCACATGACCCTACAGGAGGGGTGTGGTGACCGCAATAATGGCATTTTAAAGTGTTAGTCTGTTTATGATAAGTTAGAGATACATCACAGTTTTTACATTTTGGTGTCCAATTGCAAATTTCACATTGCCACATTGGGGTGTAGCCTCTTCTGTTTTGAAATAAAATGATTTGCTCATTGTTTGCAAGTACCTCTTTCATCATTTCCATTAAAAAAGAAGAGAAGTGTGAGTGCATACTTTTTTGCTTGCGCTCTTTTTTTAGATCAGCGCAAAATATTTCAGGTAATTGAATACCTCCAAATCTTTCTTTTAGACTTACAAAACCATATTTACCTGATTGAGCATTGTAAAAACTCTCCATGGCAGGAGTCGCAGAACCCAAGAGAACCTTTGCTTTATACATGTGACCTAAGACGATGGCGCAATCTCTAGCGTTATACCTTGGACTTGGGTCGTATTGTTTAAAAGAGCTTTCGTGTTCTTCGTCAATAATGATTAATCCTAAATCAGAAAAAGGAAGAAAGATGGATGAGCGTGCTCCTACTATAACACGAAATCGTGAAGGGTTATTGTGCAATACATTATTCCAAATCTCGACTCTTTCATTTTGATTGAATTTACTGTGATAAATGCCAATTAAATCCCCAAAATAGGCAGATAGACGTTCAATTAGTTGTGTTGTAAGCGCTATTTCAGGTAAGAGAAAAAGGACTTGTTTCCCTATTTCAAGTTGTTCTCTAATAAGTTCAACGTAAATTTCTGTTTTCCCCGAACCTGTAACTCCATGAAGAAGTGTTACTTGTTTTTGCAGAAAACTTTCTCTTACCTCGTTCAATGCTTTTGTTTGAGATGGAGCAAGTTCTTTGAAGTTAAAAGTGTCTTTTTGTTTATTATTAAATCTTGAAATATCAAGTCTTTTTTGATGGATAACAAGGTTCTTCTCTAAGGTGTTTAAAGAGGATAAAGAAGCTCCTAAATTCTCTAAATCTTTCCTTAATACAGGTTCGAATGATTGATCCTTGAAGTTCCCTTCGCTGAGAATCATTAATAAAGTTTCTAATTGTTTCGATCCAGATTTTTTAACTTCTAAGTGGTTGATGTATTCACCAATTTTGTCAGAATTCAAAAAATCATGCTGTAGTTCAATATAAATAGCCGTTTTAGGGATGAATTTTTCATTCATTTCTTCAAGGGAAAGAACAATTTTTAAATCAATCATTTTTTTGATGATTGGATGAATTGTTTTAATCCCTATAATTTCTGAAATTTCTTTTAAATCGAGAACTTCTTTTACTTCAAGTGCTTCAACTATTTGTTGTTGCCTGTCATCTAAAACATTTTTATAGTTTAAAGCATCAGGGTGAAGAACAATCTTTGTTTCACTAGCTAATTTGAAATTTGCTGGCAATGCAGCATTCATTACGTCTCCAATTGGAGCCATATAGTAGTTTGAGATCCATTGCCACAGTGAAAACTGATTTTTAGTTATAATTGGCGTTTCGTCAAGAATGAACTCAATGTATTTTGCCTGATATGCAGTAGGGAGTTCTTCGTGAATTTTTGTAACAATACCAGTTAATAACTTTGATCTTCCAAACGGAACAATAACCCTTATTCCTGGAATTACAAGTTCGTTCAATTCAAAAGGGATTCGGTAAGTGAAAACCTGATGAATAGGAACTGGTAAAATTATGTCAGCAAAAAGTGTTTTACGGTCACTCATATTGTCAAGAATCGGTATGAAATCAAATACCGAAGATAAGGATTATAAAGACCGCAATCAATTTATTGGCAGTAATAATTTTTATTGGCATCCATATTATGTTGACTACAAAAAAGTAACGTTCCTGTAAAGTCACCTGTACATAAGTAATCTCTAGATTTTTGATCCAAACAACTTGCCGTAGGAGCATTAGGAGCATACAAAACTTTCTTAATTGTTAAGGTCTGACGTGAAGTAAAAATTCCAACAACTGTATTTTTACTATTCGTAGATAAGTTGGTGAAATTAGGTTTAGATTGAGTTAAAGTGCTACTTGGTTTATTTGAATTAATATAAGTGTTTAAGTCTGAAGAACCTCCTGTTATAATAATTTCAATTGACTGAAATTGACGTTTATTTATAAGGTTATCTTGTGTTATATTCTCTTTTATTAATTCATAAAAACGTTGACCTTGAATAATAGCACTGTAGCTAGATGTTACTTCAGATTCACCCAGATTCCAATCAATAACTACATTGTTAGTATCATTATTTGTTTTGTATTCGTCAAAATTAAGTTTTAAAGAAATATTGATAATTGACGAATTCCCAATACTAGATGCAATTACAGGAAATGTTTTAAGTACTTTTTGATTGTCTAAAAATTGAAATGAACTATTCGTATTACTTAAACTTGAAGCTAAACCATTAACTAAATTTGTTTCACCAGTTACTTTAAACTCTTTAGCTGCACCTTCATTTATTACAATTTCTAAATGATAAATGGCATCTGTATTTAAACCACCTAAACTTCCATTCTCAAAATAGTAAACTTTCTGAGTAGGGGCATAGAAAATACCATTTTCAGATTTATTATCTAATAAAGTATCGTTTAATGTCCAGGATCTTACAACGTTCCCATTAAGTTTTTCAGTTATCGTAGCGGATAGATTTTCAAAATAACTAGAATCAGGTATTTTAGCAAATTCTAAAGCGTTTCCAGGACCTATAAAGGCACGATTGATTTTGATGAAGTGAACAGAATCTGCTTGGTCTAACACGCCATATACCAATGCTGTTTCTTTAAATTCTCCTACTAGTTCGATGTCTTCTTTACAAGAAAAAAGTGTTAAAAATAAAAAAATATAGAAGAAGGGAAAAAGTTTATTTGATTTCATTTTATTGGTTTTAATTTTGGTGAAATTAGTCATTATTATTTAAGTTGTAAGTGATGATGAATCAATAAAACCTACCAAAAACTAAATGCATAAAGTTCTTGGTAGGCCAATTTTAGTTATTAGTCTTTTGTTTTGTTTATTCCCATAGTTTTAATCATCCAATTAGGGAGTCTTTTTTTAGGGTCTTTGTTTTTTAAATTCAAATACCATCCAATTTTTTTCATAATTGGCACTTTATGCGTTTCAACAAATTCAATCAAGGTTCCATCTGGATCTTCAACGTAAGAAAATCTTCCTGCTGCCTCTCCCATGTCAAAAGAGTTTGAACTGTCAACAGTAAAAGGGAATCCTTTAGTGTTACATTCTTCTTTTAGAGCGTCCATGCCTTGAATATCAAAGCATAAGTGAATGAACCCCCAGTCTCCCCAAAATCTATTTTCAAATATTTTTTTACAATCATTTCTTTCAAGTGATTGTATTAGCTCTATTTGACTATGACCAAGTAGTTTTGAAAATGGTCCAACTCGTTCTTCTGAGTGAGTTAATATAATACGTCTTACTTTTTGCTTTCCACCTGGCAGAACACTTAAGTCTTCAAAAGTATCAGTTGTGTCACTTAATATCTTGTCGTAACCTAAAATGTCGCGATATAATTTTAAAGAATTATCAATGTTACTCACACCTACAACGCTTCCATAAACACCTCCGCAATTGGACGGGTGATTCGTGTTTGAAAAAAAGTTTGAACTTTCAAGAATTTCAAATATGTTCCCATTAGGATCTTCTACATAAAAGTGTTTAGTTCCATTTGGTGCAGTTTTTATTTCTGACAATAAATTTGCGCCATTTGTTTTCATATGCTGAAAACTAAGAGAAATGTTTCGTGATTTGATTTTACAAATGTATAAGCCGAAATCACCTAGTTGAACGTTAAATTCAGCTTTTTCAGTATTTCTTGAAGTGTATTGCCAAATCTCAAATCCACCACCGCCTTCCATACTTAATGCAAGTGTAGCGGTTCTTGCTTGTACTTTATCTCCTGTGTAGTCTATCATTAATGGAGCTTCAGCGGCTTCCTCAAAAATACGAACATTGATACCTAAAAATTTCCTGTACCATTTCCAAATTTCCTGAACGTTAGGGACTCCAATCCCCATCTGTTGTACTCCACAAATTATTTTATCCATTCTCAATTGTTTTCTTTACAAATATAATAACTATCATTCAAAAGAGGGGCAAGTGTAAATTCTTTCATTTTGACCTGCTTTTGAAATTGAACTATCTTACAGCTCTTTCGTTAAACAACACATAGCCGTAACTTACTTGAAAAGAAAGAGGCGAGGATTGTTGAGGGAAGTAGTTTAATGTAGCTCTGATAGGCCCGAAAAATGAATGGTAGATAGTTGAAAAAGAAGCTAGTATTTCATTTCCTTTAAAAGGTTTTGAATATCCAAAAGTATTATTCTCTTTATCTTGAACAAGTGTAACAAAAGGTTGGTAATAATAGGCATCTATTCTCAAATCTAATTTCTTTTTTACGCTAAAAATTATATTCAACCCTGAACCGATATGCTGAGGGGATCTGTATTCAGAAAGAAAAAAAGTTTCAATATCTGGTACGGGAGAAAATGAACTCATTGATAATAAGCTTGATGTATAGTTTGAAAATAACGATTGTGTATTGAATACTCCTTTTGCGTGAACACCCAAATGAAAAGTAGGTTTATCAATAATAAATGTTTGTAGTTCGCTGTTTATACTTAACCATTGGTGATGTTTACTTGTGCCTATTGGATTGTTTGTAGTGCTTGAGCCGTCGATATATCTTTCTTCGCCATTTATGTATTTGATTTTTATAGATAAAAAATGTCCTGCCGATGCAAATTGTTTTCTATTGAGACTGTTGTTCAGGAATTCTAATCTAATAGAACTTCCTAGGAAATATGTTTTATCAGTTGTGTCACTGTTCGAGAAATTTAGTGTTTGGTAGTAATCATCTTCTAGTGAAAAATACCTTCCATCAATTGTTAATTTTTGATTGTTCCCAATAGGTGTTTCTAGTTTTATTCCGCTATATATTTCATTTTGAACTAGAAAAGAAGGGCGAACCTTTTCAAAGAAGGTAGCAAAATTGCGAAAATAATCCCATCGATTCATTACAAAATAGCCTGATAAGGTAACGGGGAATTTAGAAGGTATTTCGAGTGCGGCTAATGTTTTTATTGAACCGTAAAATTTTCCAAAATAAGATTCTGCTTTGAGTGAACTACCTAATCTACCTAAATGTTTATAAGTTAAACCTAGATATCCAGTATTTACTGATCTAGACGAAAAATGTCCGCCAACATCTAATTTTAAATTTTTTTGTTTTCGAATATTTAAATTCATCTTAAATATTGAGTCGTTTTTGTGATATAGTGTAGGGAAAATAAAATCAATTAATTGAGAGTTATAAAGGTTGAAGTATCTTTTTTCGATATCAGCTAAAGTCAAATTCTCTTTTTTATTTTTATTAATCATTGATCTTTCGGCATAAACTATTCGTTTATCATTCTCGTTATTTTCTGTTGATATTTGATCAATATAGACAGTAGGTAGTTTTGATCTAAAGTTATTTCGCTCTTTTGTTATTTCTTCTTTTGTTGTGATGTTACTAATGTTTTTCTTAATTGAGTCGATTTGTTGAATGGTTGATAAATAGCCATCATTGATAGCTGTTTTTACATTTTCAAAATCAAATGTATGAACGTCTGTTTGAGGCTCAATGATAATGCCTGATTGACAAGGAAGACTGAAGTCAGTGTGAAAAACCAACATATTGATCACTTGACCAATTAAATCATCTTCAGAAGGCGCAGGGGCATTGTATGAAACGTTGCTGCCAATTATGTAATCAGCATTGAATTCGTCGTACATTACGTTAGAAGGGAAGTTGTTGTAAAGTCCACCGTCAAATAGTAGTTTTCCATCAATTTTAATGGGACTAAAGTAAAAAGGGAAAGTTATAGATGCTCTAACTACTTCATTTAGATTTCCCTTTGAATAAACTATACTTTCTTTTGCTGTAATGTCAGAGGCAACACATCTAAATGGAATAAATAAACTGTCAAAATCATTTTTTGCTTGAGCACTGGCAGGAGCTAAAAGTTTAAACATTTCAAAATCTAAAAAGGAAGAAGATGTGAAGTTTGTAGGGAGTGATTTATTTAACGGCTCGTTAGCTGAAAAATCTAAACTTAGTAAACTTGAAGTCTCTTCTTCTTCTCTGATTAAAAAACGCTGATTCGGTTTGTTTTTACCGGTTGTAATTAATTGAAAGTCTTCAGTTAATACGTATGCTTCAATTTCTTCAGGACTATATCCGGAGGCGTATAGCGCTCCAACGAGTGAGCCAGCAGAAGTGCCTGTAATGTAGTCAATTTTAACACCATTCTCTTCTAAGGCTTTAAGTACTCCAATGTGAGCTAAACCAGTTGCTCCACCACCACTTAATACCAAACCTATTTTTTGCTGACTGTATAAAAAAGTACAACAAAAGATAAACATGAAAATGAGAGAAGAAATAATTCTGATTCTTGGCTTCAATTTGATTACTTTTGTACAAAAGTAGTAATTCAAACTACTTTTTTTCTAGAATAATTAAAAAAAGATCATGAAAGAAGAAAAAGATAAGGCTTTGATTAAAATTACGATTAAAACTTTTTTTGGATTAGAAGAAGTTTTAAAAGAAGAATTAGAGGAACTCGGTTATAAAAATATTAAAGTTTTAAATAGAGCAGTTCAAATAGAAGGAACATGGAAAGATGTTTATTTCTTGAATTTACATGTAAGATGTGGTATCTCTGTTTTAGCTGAAATAGCAAATTTCAATGTAAAAACAGAAGAAGACTTATATAAGAAATGTTTAAAGATTGATTGGACGAGCTATTTTGATGTAGATAAAACATTTGCAGTAAAAGGTGCAATATTTTCTGATATTTTTAATCATTCACAATATCCTTTCTTGTTAGTAAAAGATGCAATTGTTGATACTTTTAGAGATAAATTAAAAGAAAGACCTGATGTAAACGTAAAGGTTCCTCAAGTTTTATTTGATGTTTACATCAACGATAATAATGTAATTATTTCACTAAATTCTAGTGGTGTTCCATTGTTTCAGAGAGGTTATAGACAATCAGCTGGTGAGGCTCCTTTAAATGAAGTTGTTGCTGCTGCTTTGATTAGAATGTCTGGATGGGATAGAAAATCTAATTTTATTGATCCTTTTTGTGGTTCAGGTACATTGTTGATTGAGGCAGGGATGTTAGCTGCTAATATTCCTTCTAATATTGAACGTCAACATTATGCTTTTAAGAATTTCGCAAATTATGACGCTAAACTTTGGGAGCAAGTGTACGAAGAAGCAAATAGCCGTTGTAGTTCTTTACCTTGTAAAATTTATGGTTCTGATATTGACCCTGATATGGTAATGAAAACAAAGCGTAACCTAAGAGGCGTAGCTGTTGGTCGATTTATTTCAGCTGAAATTTCAGATTTTAAAGATTTAAAACAAATTGAAGGTCCAGGGGTAATGGTTACGAATCCTCCTTATGGGGAAAGGATGGGAGATAATATTGAAGAACTTTATGAAGGACTTGGCGACTGGATGAAAGCGTCTATGCAAGGTTATGTTTGTTGGATGATTTCAGCTAGTGAAGATGGATTTAAGTCAATAGGCTTAAGACCTGAAAGAAGGATCAAATTATATAACGGTGATTTAGAGTGTAGCTTCAGAAAATTTAGTATTTATGAAGGTTCTAAAAAGGCGAAATTTCAAGTAGAACAAGAGGATTAAATTGAAGTTTTAATAGCCTAACTTAGGTTTGTAATTATAAGACATAAAAAAAGCGACTATTTAAGTCGCTTTTTTTATGAGTATAGAATTCAATTATCTTTTAGATACATCAGTATATTCTCTATTTACTGCACCAGTATATATTTGTCTTGGTCTTCCGATTGGTTCTCCAGCTTCAGTCATTTCTTTCCACTGTGCTATCCATCCTGGTAATCTTCCAATAGCAAACATTACGGTAAACATTTCTGTAGGAATCCCTAACGCTCTGTATATGATTCCCGAGTAGAAGTCTACGTTAGGATATAAGTTTCTAGATTTAAAGTAATCATCTTCTAAAGCTACCTGCTCTAATTTTTTAGCTATAACAAGTAGTGGATCTTTGATGTTTAATTTCTCTAAAATATCATCACAAGCTTTTTTGATAATTTTAGCTCTTGGGTCGAAATTTTTATAAACTCTATGACCGAATCCCATTAAACGGAAAGAATCATCTTTATCTTTTGCTTTTAAAACCCATTTGTCAACATCTCCTCCATCATTTTGGATTTTTTCAAGCATTTCTAATACCGCTTGGTTAGCTCCCCCATGAAGAGGCCCCCACAATGCTGAGATACCTGCTGAAACAGATGAATATAAATTTGTTTTTGAAGATCCTACAACTCTTACAGTTGCTGTTGAACAGTTTTGCTCGTGATCTGCATGTAAGATTAATAATTTATTTAAAGCAGAAACAACTACTGGATCAACCGTGTATTCTTCAGTCGGCATTTCAAACATCATATGTAAGAAATTAGTACAGTAGTCAAGATTATTCTTAGGGTACATAAATGGATGACGCATAGCATTTTTGTATGACCATGCTGCCAAAGTTGGCAATTTTGCTAATAATCTATGTATCGTTAAATCTTTTGCTTCTGAATTTCTATCTGGGTTTAAAGATTCAGGGTAAAAAGTAGAAAGAGAAGAAACCATAGAAGCTAAAACGCCCATTGGATGTGCTTTTGCCGGGTATGCTTCAAAAAATTGCTTCATATCTTCATGAACCAATGTATGTTTTGTGATGCTGTTAGTGAAGTCTTCTAATTCAGTTTTAGTAGGTAATTCACCATAAATTAATAAATACGCTACTTCGATAAAACTTGCTTTTTCTGCTAGTTGTTCAATTGGGTATCCACGGTATTTTAAAATACCTAATTCACCATCTAAATACGTAATAGCACTTGTAGTACTTCCTGTATTTTTAAATCCTGGATCTATTGTAATATACCCAGTCTTACCTCTTAATGAACTAATGTCAATAGCTTTTTCATTTTCACTTCCTTCAATTACAGGAAACTCATAAACCACTCCATTCAATTCTAACTTAGCAATTTCACCCATTATCGTATTTTTAAAATTCAATTCTTATTCGGTTACTAAATTAATAAACAAATTCTTTAATTAAAACCGAATGTTCAATAAAATTTAACTTTTTTATATTTTAAAAATTTATGAGAGGTATTTATTCAATTTATAGGTTGTCTAAAGTGAAGTTTAGCATCATGTTAAAGAGGTGGTTACGTGTGTTGCCACCATAAATACTATGATTCTTATTAGGATAAAGGAATGAAGTGAAATCCTTATTTGCTTGTATCAATGCTTCTATTAAATCAATTGAATTTTGTAAATGTACATTGTCATCCGCGGTACCATGAATTATAAGGTACTTTCCTTCTAAGTTTTTAGCGAAATTTATTGGTGAATTCTCAGAATATCCCGATTTATTTTCAGCTGGTGTCCTCATAAATCGTTCAGTATAAATGTTGTCGTAATACTCCCAGTTTGTTACTGGCGCAACAGCTATTCCTAATTTAAATAATCCATTTCCTTTAGTCATTGCTAATGATGTTAAATAACCACCAAAGCTCCATCCTTGAATTCCTAGTCGTTCAGAATCTGCAAAACTGAATTCTTTTACGAAGTTTTGAGTCGCAGCTATGATGTCTTCTAATTCTAATTTTCCAAGTTGTAAATAGGACGCTTTTTTAAAAGCAACTCCTCGGTACATGGTTCCTCTAGGGTCTACTGATAAGACAATGTGTCCTTTTTGAGCTAGTAATTGATGGTAAAGGTATTCTTGTCTTTTATATTGATTTAGCACAATGTTGTTCCCTGGCCCTCCGTATACGTGAACATATACTGGATATTTTTTTGTGCTATCAAAATCTTTTGGAAGAATGATTGAAGCGTTTAATAAATCAGTTGCTCCTTTTAGCTTGAAAAAAGTTTTTTCATTAAAACGATAGGAGGAAAGGGCTTCAGAAAGGCGTTGATTGTCCTCTAGTATTGATAGTTTTTTCCCTGTTTTGTCACATAAAGAGTAAACATTTGGGGAGTTAGCTGTAGAGTAATTCTTCACGAAAAAGTTCATGCCAGTTGAAAAAGTTGCTTCAGTATAGCCAACTGATTCTGAAATCGTTTTTTTGGTTTTACCGCTTATACTGATTGAATAAAGTGTTTTGTTTATAGCTCCGTTTTCAGAAGATGAGTAGAAGATTGTTTTATTCTTTTCTGAAACGCCATAAAAATCAATAACATCCCATTTTCCAGAAGTTATTTGATGTAATTCTCCATTTAAGTTGATTAGGTATAGGTGCTTGTAGCCATCTTTTTCACTCGAAAAAACAATAGAATTATTACTTAATATTTCTAAGTTGTCATCTATTTCTATATAGGTTTCACTCTTTTCGGAATGGAAAATTGCTGATTGATAAGTGTTTTCAGATTTATGTATTTTATGATAATCTAATTGATTTTGATGTCTATTTAAGGTTTGAACAATTAAAATATTTTCGGTTTTGGTCCATTTTAGCCTGGGTATATACTCGTAGTTATTTATTAAAACAGGTGTGATTTTTTTAGTGCCTTCTTCGTAAATATGAAGGGTAACTTTTGAATTGTCTTCTCCCGCTTTTGGATATTTAAATGTATTTAGCTCTGGGTATAGATTACCATATATTTCCATTGTCATTTCTTTAACGTTTGACTCATCAAACTTTAAAAATGCAATCGTTTTTGAGTCTGGTGACCAATAATATGCTTTTGTAATTGCAAATTCTTCTTCGTAAACCCAATCAGTAGTTCCGTTTATAATTTTGTTTTTTGCTCCATCAAATGTGATTTGTTGAATGGTATTAGTTTCCAAATATTTGATGAAAATATTGTTTTTATGAATGAAGGAAACTTTTGATCCATCTGGAGAATATTCAACCAATGTTTGAGGATAATATTCATTGGATAATGGTTCGAGTTTTTTGTTTTTTAAATCATACAAAAAATAAATAGCCTCATAACTTCTTCTATATATTGATTTACTATTTGTTGTTAATAAAAGTTTGTTTTCATTTTTATTAAACTGATATCCATCAATTTCTTGGTTGCTTAATTTATAATTATAGAAGCTTATGTTTAGTATCGTTTCGCCTTTTCCTTTGTAATCTGTAAATTTATGTTTAGTGATACACAATGAATCGTTTACTCTAGAAAGTTTACTGAAATGAAAACCATCTTCCATTGAATTAAATCCATAAATTGATTTAGAACTAAATTCTGGTGAATTCCATATTTTTTCATTTGTTAATTCTTGAGATAAAAACGTAAAACTAAAAGTAGTTAAGAGTAATAAAGTGAATAGATATTTCATATAATTGATGACTTTTAAAAAAGTGTTATTAAATTTGTTATTTTAAATTAACACGAAAATTACTAAAATTTGAATCAAAGTTCTAATTCTACCTTGTAAAAAGTTGAGATATTTACCTATTCATATCAGGTGTAAAATGAAATTAATGTTTTTTTTGCTAATTTTTGTTAGTCCAATTATTTCATTAAGTCAAGCTCAATTACCTACTTTTTGTGACTTTTCAAATCCCAAATTACCTTATGGTTGGACATCTAAAGGAACAAATTTTTATTCTAATTCTGGTTTTGTTCCTCCGGCAATTAAATTTGATCATTCGGGCGATTATTTGCTCATTTCTTTTGAAAATTCTCCAGATTCTTTAAGTTTTTATTTAGTCGGTAATTTGTTCTCAGGTGGTGAGTTTTTAGTTGAAGAGTCAAAAAATTCAGTTACGTGGATAGAACTTTCTTCGTTCAAAAATATCCCTTCAGTTTATACCTTGTTTGAGTTAACCCCTTCCAAAGATATTCGATTTGTAAGGTTTAGGTATAAAAATAAAATTACTGGAAATGTTGGCTTAGATAATGTTTTAATTTCACTAGGAGTAAGCTCTGAGACTCCAAAATTAAGATGTTGGATGGATGATGAGTTTGTTGAAATTCATTCAGATGTTTTTAATACGAATAATGAAATTGGTAAAGTCGATACTTTATTGTTAGTTCTTGAAAATATTGGAAATCAAGATTTAATTGTTGATTCAATAGTTATCGAAGGACTAAATAAATCTGATTACGCTATTTTAAATTCCATTTCTTCTATAAGTAGTTTGGGAAAAGATTCTTTGCGTATTGTTTTTAGTCCTGCATATAATGGATCTAGCTATGTTTTGGTGACTTTACATTCAAATGATTTTTCAGTGCCCAGTTATCAATTTAACCTTAAAAGTATTGTTGGTGATTTTGCTTCTGAGCCTGATGTGAAGCTTTCTAATTTGATTTTTTCAAATGTTAGTACGTTTACTTTTGGATTCTCTTTTAAAGCGGATAGTCTAGTGGATGGATTCTTAGTTTTGAAAAGCTTATCTAATGGAGCATTGAGTTTAGAAGATGGTTATCACTATTCAACAGGAGATTATATTGACAATTGGCAAGTTGTTTCGAATGATACTTCTAAAATAATTCTTCCAAAATCAATTGTTGCTAATACGAGCTATTATTTTAAAATTATTCCTTTTAACGGAGTAGGAGCGTTTACAAATCATCAATTAAGCGGGGCTTTGTCGAGTTCTATTTCTACTCCAGCTACAATGCAATCTATAGATTATTATGAGAGTATCAATGAGTATTCGTCCAATGTTTTAGATCAATTGACTGCTTTGACTAACCAGCATCAATCTTTTCAATATAATGATTATGCTCTTAATATGATTTACCCCTTTGAAATGAGGGATACATTTAATAATCAGTATGCCCTAACGTGTGTTTATAGTGGTGAAGTTGCTGTTTTTAATATGCCTTTTGATTGGTCTCAGACAGGATTTAGTAGAGAACATAGCTATTGTCATAATTGGATGCCCACCAATCCAGCTAACAATCCTGAAAAGCCTGAGTATCAAGATTTGCATCAATTGTTTCCTACAAGGCTAAATAATGTAAACGGTACCCGGAGTAATTATCCTTTAGGAGAGGTGATTACTGAATTGGAATCTTTTAAAGGTTGTCGCTTTGGTTATAATACTATTGGACAATTGGTTTTTGAACCTAGAGATCAGCACAAAGGTGATGTTGCTAGGGCAATAATGTATATGGCGACTTGTTATAATAAAACAAATGAGAATTGGGGACTTCGATCAATTATAAGTACAACGATACCTTATGGGCAAGATCAAGATGTCTTAAAAAAATGGAGCCTAAATGATTTGCCTGATAATTATGAAATAGCTAGAAATGATTATATAGCATCATTACAGGGTAATCGAAATCCTTTTATTGATAATCCAAATTATGCGTGTTTGATTGATTTTGTAGCTATGGAAAGAGCTTTAGAAGGTGATTGTCAAAAATTAAAAATAAAAGGTGTCTCTGGAAATAATTCTAATATTGAGGTCTATCCAAATCCAGCAATTAATAATCTTCGTATTCAATCTAAGAATACTGTTCAAAGAGTGATGATTTTCAACTTGTTTGGGGTCGAGGTGTTTTCTAAAGAATATAACTTTTCATCTATGGAAATTGATTTGACCGACATTCAAAGTGGGATGTACCAACTTTTCATAGTCTCTAATGATGAGGTTTCTGTTCTTAAATTGGTAGTAGCTAAATAAAAAAAAGCGAGCCTAAGCTCGCTTTTCAATAAAGAACTTTTAATCATTTTATAAATGAATCACTTCTCCATATGCAGCAGCAGCAGCTTCCATAATTGCTTCTGACATTGTTGGGTGAGGGTGAACTGTTTTAATAATATCATGACCAGTTGTTTCTAATTTTCTGATTGAAACAATTTCAGCAATCATTTCGGTTACATTAGCACCAATCATATGAGCTCCTAATAATTCACCATATTTAGCGTCAAAAATTAATTTAACAAATCCATCTTTTGCTCCTGCAGCACTTGCTTTACCTGATGCAGAGAAAGGGAATTTACCAATTTTAATATCTAATCCTTGTTCTTTAGCTGCTTTTTCAGTTATTCCAACTGATGCAACTTCAGGAGAGCAATAAGTGCAACCTGGGATATTACCGTAATCAAGAGCTTCTGGTGAATGACCAGCAATTTTCTCAACACAAATGATACCTTCAGCAGATGCAACGTGTGCTAATGCAGGACCAGGAACAATATCTCCGATAGCATAATATCCTGGGATGTTCGTTTGGTAAAAGTCATTTACTAAAACTCTTCCTTTATCTACAACAATCCCAACTTCTTCTAATCCTAAGTTTTCAATATTTGCTTGAATCCCAACTGCAGATAAAACTACGTCACATTCAATTTTTTCTTCTCCTTTGGCAGTTTTAACAGTTACAACACAACCTTTTCCTTTTGTGTCAACTGATTCTACTGATGCGTTTGTCATAACATTAACACCAGCTTTTTTGAAAGATTTTTCTAATTGTTTAGAAACTTCTTCATCTTCAACAGGAACAATGTTTGGTAAGTATTCAATAACAGTAACTTCAGTTCCAATTGCGTTATAGAAATAAGCAAATTCTACTCCAATAGCTCCTGAACCAACCACAACTAATTTCTTAGGTTGTGTTTTTAATGTCATTGCTTCTCTGTATCCAATTATTTTTTCACCGTCTTGTGGTAAATTTGGTAATTGACGAGAACGAGCACCTGTAGCAATAATTAATCCTTTACTTGCAGCATATTCTGTTACTTTACCGTCAGCATCTGTTACATCTACTTTTTTGCCAGCTTTGATTTTACCAGAACCTTTAATGACATCAATCTTGTTTTTCTTCATCAGAAACTGAATACCATTACTCATACCACTAGCAATACCACGACTTCTGTCAACCATCGCACCAAAGTCTGCTTTAGCATCCTTTACAGTAATACCATAATCGCTAGCGTGAGTTAAATATTCAAAAACATTAGCGCTTTTAAGAAGTGCTTTTGTAGGAATACATCCCCAATTTAGACAGATGCCTCCTAAAGACTCTCTTTCAACTATGGCAGTTTTTAAACCTAATTGTGATGCTCTAATTGCGGTAACGTAACCACCAGGACCACTTCCTATAACTATAATGTCGTAATTCATGTTATTTTAAATTTATTCAATTGCGAAGATAATGAATAAAATTATATTGAGGTTTATTGCAGATGGTTTTTATTTGAAGGTAGGTTCAACAAGCAAATGCGACTTTACCAGATACTAAGTTATAAAACATTTCTTTAGGAGACTCAAAACATAACTTCTCTCTTGGTCTGCTATTTATTTTATGCTGTATTTCAGTAAGTTGAGCCTGTGTATAATCGTTTAAATTAGAATCTTTTTTTACATATTGTCTGATTAATTTGTTTGCATGTTCAATCGAACCTTTTTCCCATGAACAATACGGGTGGACAAAATAGACTATTGCGCAACTCTGTGTTAAAAGAAATAAAATCAAAAAACATCCTCCATTTAAATTATTAGTTCTTAAATTAGATTAAACTTAATTAGATCACCATGAAAACAAATGAAATGACTCAAATCATTTTAAATTGCTCTTATAAAGTTCACACCGCTCTTGGACCTGGTTTACTTGAAAGCGCATATAAAGAATGTTTGTATTACGAATTGACATTAGCAGGTTTTGATATTCAAAAACAAAAAGCCTTACCATTGATTTATAACAACGTTAGATTAGATGCTGGATATAGGTTAGACTTACTAGTTGAAAATAAAGTTATTGTTGAAATAAAAGCTGTTGAATCAATTCATGATGTTCATGTGGCACAAGTTTTGACGTATTTAAAATTGTCAAAGTGTAGAATAGGATTATTGATTAACTTTAACCCAAAAGTCGCAGACTAATTAATAAATAACCGTAACATATTGATAAACAATTATGTTACGGCTTGTATAGTTTCACCAAAAAGGTGATATTTGTACTTACCAAGGTAAAAATATTCTATACATGAACAAAATTAAGAATTCTTTAAAAAACATCACTCCTTTTGGAGGTTTAAATTTCATTTTCAAGGCATTAACAACGAAAAAACTGGATGTTTTAATCAATTCATGCTTGGGTAGTCGTAGTTTTTTAGCTCAATATTCTTACTCGGATGTAGTTCTTT
>Ga0209702_10001917_pt1 | contig 37952 bp, 39 predicted proteins | sample FRY01_FD_187210 | JGI IMG/M metagenome (GOLD analysis project Ga0209702, IMG submission 187210) | Freshwater microbial communities from Lake Fryxell liftoff mats and glacier meltwater in Antarctica - FRY-01 (SPAdes) (version 2) | ecosystem: Environmental > Aquatic > Freshwater > Ice > Glacier...
AAACCATTCGCAAAGGATTTTATCCCCCGGATCAAATCCCTTTTGCTCAAACCCGGACGGTTTTCTGATCCGCCTCACCGCTGTAGTCGGGCGGCCGGCCGCGCTTGCCGGTCGGCGCAGCCTCCCAAGTCATGGCGGGATCAAACCAGATCGTCAGCGACCCACGGCGCTTGAGCGCGTTCGCCGCCGCCATCGGGCTTGAGCCGATGGTGCACCGCTGGCGGCTGCTCGAACCAATGGCGCACCGCTGGCCCACTGTGCGCGGGCCGGTTCCTGGTCTTGTAGCCGGGAGATGTGGGTTTGCTCATGCAGCCCAGCTGCCACACTGGATTCGCGAGATAGTCCCTCTCTTCATTTGTGCAACAGAGCCATTCTCCATGGCTTGAAGTCATCTATGGGCCCTTCGATTTTTGACTGTTTTCGCGGCAACGGGATAGCAGGTTCCGCCCGAAGAGCGGCAGCGACCGTCAGTTGACCGAGTGTTGCCTTGGGTTTGATGATGCGCTGCCCATTTCGCTGCGCGGACCTTCGGTTCAGGGCCGTTTTCGGCGATGCGCAGGGCGATCTTTGGCCCTGTCCGCCCGTTTGTCACGCCGGGTTTGGGTTGAGGCGACCCAGTTGGCCGAGGCGGCGCATGGTGCACTCGAGGTTCTTCATGCCGATCTTGGCTTTGGCCCAAACCAGACCAATCGTGCGCCCCGAGGTGCCGCCCATGTCGTTGGTTTGCGCGCCAGAGACAGGCTCGACCCGGAGCCGCACAAAAGCGCTGTTTGTGGACTTGGTCCGGTTGCTGGCCTTGGCCTGGTCGGTCAACGGCTTGCCGCGCGTGCCCTTGCGGTGGATGTGGCTTTTCAGCTTGCGCGCGCAGCTTGGCCTTCATCTCCTCAGACCGGCAGTCCGCATCGGCCCACGCCAGACCCGGTATTGCCCTGCATCAGCAGCTGGTCCACCGCCTGGCTGTCGAGCAGCGCAGCGTCGGTGACGTGACAGCGGCGGACCAATTTGTGGGTGCGGCCGACGTTCATGTGATTCTTGTAGCCGTAATGGCTCTTGCCGTGCTTGTTCGTCGGGAAAACAGCCCCCCGGACTGTTTTCTGATCCGCCTCACTCCAGCGCGCGTCCAGATCTTTCTGGCATCGCTTGGCGGGCTTGTCGGCCCAGTCTTCGGGCACCTCGCCCCTCTTGATGGCAGTGTTTTCGTTGCGCGTGTTGTGGGGGCAACGCACCGGCACGATGGAGGCGTCGAGAATCTGACCTCCCCGCGCAATATACCCTTGCCGCGAAAGATGACCGTCGAACAGCCCGAACAGCTCCTCCACCTTGCCCGCTTGGCACCCAGCGCGTCGCAGAAGAGCTGTACCGTCTTGGCATCGGGACCCCGGTCCCCAAGGCCCAACCCCGGAAACCGCATGAAAGACAGCCGATCGCGGACCTGATATTCGATCTCGTTCGCCTGTTCTCTGGGACCAATGGCGCACGCAGGCTCACTCGGAAAGGTTGTAAAGCGCGCTCAGAACCAGCGTCTTGAACATCAGCACCGCGTCCATCGACCTGGCAGCCCGCGCGAGACTTGCGATCCGCATCCGGCTTGCGCCAGACCCTCTCCAAAACCGGGCGAAACTCTTCCCACGGCACGACGGTGTCAATCTCGACCAGCGGATCCCTCTTGGCGTCCAGGCTCGCGTAACGGTCTGAAAGATCGAGAAAACCCATCGGCGCCATCGCCGCATCCCCACTGTCGGTTGACTGTCTCACCATACCGCAGTAAACGGGTCGGGGCAATTAATAGAGGTGCCCTATAGTCCGTGGAGATTTGAATGTTTCGTTTTGCCATCGCCGCCCTTGCGACCGCGACCCTGTTGTCAGGCCCCGCCCGCGCTGACGAGATTTCCGACACGATCCAAAGTGCGCTTGATGCCTATAATGCAGGGGACATCAAATATGCGACCGAAGAACTGGTTTTCGCGCAGCAACAACTGCAGTCGCTCAAGGCTGACGGTCTTCAGGCCTTCTTGCCAGAAGCCGCCGACGGCTGGACCCGCACCGTCAGCACCGAGATGAACGCAGGCATGGCCATGATGGGCGGCACCGGGGTCGAGGCAACCTATGTCGGCCCCGATCAGAACTTTACGCTTACAATCACCGCCGACAGCCCGATGGTCAGTTCCTTTGCCGCCATGTTCGGGAATTCGGCGATGATGGGCGCGATGGGCAAAATCACCCGCGTGGGCCGCGAAAAGTTTGTTGATCAGGATGGTTCTTTGACCGGCGTGATGGACGGTCGCATCCTGATCCAGGCCAGCGGCGCGCCGATCGATGTCATGGTGTCAACGCTGGCAACGATGGATTTTGCGAAACTTGCGTCTTTCGGCAAGTAATCACAGCCCGTCCAGACAAACCCCCACCAAGGCCGACTTCGGGTCGGCCAGATCGTCAATCACATCAAGGTGGTGCCGCCTTGCCGCGACCGTCCACGGGCACTCCCACGCCTCTGACAACACCCGCGCCTGCCACACAAACGCAGGCCGCTCTTGCCCGCCGACCCAGACATGCACCCCCACATCCGCGCGCAGGGCCTTGCGCGCCGGGCTTTCCGCGGTCACCTCGTCGATGTCCAGCCGCAACGTGTCGTTCATCTTGGTCGCCAGCAACGGCTCCAGTTCTGCCAGCGGCGAAATCGGCACCACTCGGGCGATCCCCACGTCCTGATCCACACAGGCCAGCCGCGCCGCCAGATGGCCGCCCGCCGAATGACCCGCGACCACAACCGGCCCGCGCGGCGCGATCAACGCCGCAGCCCGCGCGACCGCCCGGGAAATCTCGACCGTCATCGCCCCGATCCGCGCCTCGGGTGCCAGCGTATAAGACGGCATCACCACAGCCCAGCCCCGCGCGTTGGCCCCCGCCGCCAGATGCGACCAGTCCCCCCGATCGCGCGCCATCCAATACCCGCCATGCACAAAAACCAGCAACCCGCGCACCTCGCCCGGTGGGCGAAACAGGTCAAACCTTTGCCGCGCGCCCTGCCCATATGGCAGGTCCAGCACCGCCCGCGCCCCCAGCGCCGCGCGGTACGCCGCCGCATCGACCAGCCAGCGCGCTGCGATCGCATCCGCCCCCGGAATGAAATCCGCATTGGCATAGGCCCGGTCCATATCCGCCATATGATCAAATCCCCTCGCCCGAAACTGGACATTCCTGCGCCTCCATGCTTTGCATGACCCAATCGCAAAGGGGAAGCTTCCATGCTCGATTCCGTCACCGACCTTGCATCCTTGCTCAAAGACCCGTCGCTGCTGGCGACCAAGGCTTATGTCGCAGGCCAATGGGTGGACGCCGACGATGGCGGCACCTTCCCGGTCATCAACCCGGCCCGTGGCGACGTGATCGCCCATGTCCCGAACCTTGGCCGCTCGGAAACCGCCCGCGCCATCGCCGCCGCAAACGTGGCACAAAAGGAATGGGCCGCCCGCACCGCCAAGGAACGCAGCATCGTCTTGCGCAAATGGTTCGATCTGATGATGGCCAACCATGACGACCTTGCCCTGATCCTGACTGCCGAAATGGGCAAACCGCTGGCCGAGGCCAAGGGCGAGATTGCCTACGGCGCGTCCTTCGTCGAATGGTTCGCCGAAGAGGCGAAACGGGTTTACGGCGAAACCATCCCCGGCCATCAGCGCGACAAGCGGATCACTGTCATCAAACAACCCATCGGTGTGGTCGGCTCGATCACGCCGTGGAACTTCCCCAACGCGATGATCACCCGCAAATGCGCGCCAGCACTTGCCGCAGGTTGCGGCTTTGTCGCGCGGCCTGCGGCAGAAACTCCGCTATCGGCGCTGGCGTTGGCGGTGCTCGCAGAACGCGCGGGCCTGCCCGCAGGCATCTTCTCGGTCATCACCTCGAAACGCTCGTCCGACATCGGCAAGGAATTCTGCGAAAACCCCATCGTCCGCAAACTGACCTTCACCGGGTCCACCGAAGTTGGCCGCATCCTGCTGCGCCAGGCGGCGGAACAGGTGATGAAATGCTCGATGGAACTCGGCGGCAACGCCCCTTTCATCGTGTTCGACGATGCCGATCTGGATGCCGCCGTGGCGGGTGCCATGATGTCGAAGTTCCGCAACAACGGCCAGACCTGCGTTTGCGCCAATCGCATCTACGTGCAGGCCGGGGTCTATGACGCCTTCGCTGAAAAACTGACGGCGGCCCTCGCGAAAACCCGTGTCGGCGACGGTCTGAAAGACCCGGTCGAATTCGGCCCGCTGGTCAACATGGCGGCAGTCGAAAAGGTCGAAGAACACATCGCCGACGCCACCGCCAAGGGCGCAAAGGTCACCATGGGCGGCCACCGCCATGCACTCGGCGGCTCGTTCTTTGAACCGACCATCCTGACCGGCGTTACCGACGACATGATGGTCACCCACGAAGAAACCTTCGGCCCTGTCGCCCCGTTGTTCAAATTTGACACCGAGGAAGAGGTGATTGCGAAAGCCAACGACACGATCTTCGGCCTCGCCTCCTACTTCTATGCCCGCGACATCGGCCGCATCACCCGCGTGCAAGAGGCCCTGGAATACGGCATAGTGGGCGTGAACACCGGGATCATCTCCACCGAAGTCGCCCCGTTCGGCGGGGTCAAGCAATCCGGCCTTGGCCGCGAAGGGTCGCACCACGGGATGGAGGATTACCTAGAAATGAAATACATCTGCCTCAGCATCTGACCCGACCGATGCACAATCAGACCCAAAATCCGGTCTGGGATACCGAAGTGCCATGCCAAACCTCGCCCACTCCCTGCTGAACCGCTTTGTCCCCGGCCGCCGCAAACCTAAGAGCGCAAACCCAAGGTCGCAAATTCGGCAGACTATTGAGAACGACGCCACGCGGCGGAGCACCTTTCGGGGAACGGCTCTTGCGGGCGGCCGGTGGATTTCAAGGCATAGGTGCTGACCACTTTGTCGCCGACAACGCCATTTCCCCGGTCATCGAGTTCGGGTGCGGCGATGGCAACCAACTGCGCCTTGCCGACTACCCGTGTTACCTCGGCGTGGATGTCTCGCAACGGTCGATCAACCTCTGCCGGGCGACGTTTGCGGGGGATGCCAGCAAACGCTTCTCCCTGTCCACGGCGCAAACCACCGAAGACCGCCGATCTGATCCTGTCGCTGGACGTGATCTGTCATCTGGTCAAAAATGACGTGTTCAACCGCTGCTTGCGCAACCTGTGCAACAGCGCGACGCGGTTCGTGATCGGATATTCGTCCAATCGCAACAAGGCCGAAACACCGGTCGCCTCGGCCCACGCAAGGCATCGCAAGTTCACAAACTCGACCGCCAACCATCAGGACAATCATTGGCAGTTGGCGCAGCATATCCCCAACCGCTTCCCCGACGTTCCCAAACGCAGCCACGACACGCGTTTTGCCGATTTTCATATCCTCGAACGGTCGGCTTCGCACGAAACTTCCCAAACAGCCGCAATCTGACACCCCGCGTTTGCGCAAAATACCCTTTGGCCGCCAAAAGTAAGGTGCGTGCTCGCACGCACTCCCCTATCAACGGACCGGCTCCGCCCGGGGCCTGCGGCGAAACCCGGCACGGCAATATATTGCAGGATTCCCTTTCCCACAGGGCCGCATCGTGCCAAAACAGTCCCGACGCGCCAAATGCGAGGCCAGACCCGGTGTGACAGACCATAGCGACCGCCGCCTGGCCCTGATCGACAGCATGGCCGATTTCGTTCTGGCCAACGGGCTTGCCGCCGCCACGTTGCGCCCGCTTGCGGCGGCGGCCGGGGTCAGCGACCGCATGCTGCTCTATTACTTCAAGGACAAACCCGAAGTGATCACCGCCGTTCTGCACTGTCTGGCCCAACGCCTGACCACCCGGCTTTGCGCCAACACCAGCCCGCACCCCCTGCCTGCGGGTCGTTTGCGCCGTCATCTGTTCCAGATGACCTCCAGCGACGAGGTTTGGCCCTACATGCAGCTCTGGCTGGAAATCGCCGTACGGGCTGCGCGCGGCGATGCGTTTTTCCTCGCGGTGGGTCATCAGATCGGGCAGGATTTTCTGGCCTGGATTGCTGCCCAACTCGAAGGAGCCAGCCAGACCGAGGCCGTGCGACTGCTGACCTTGGTAGAGGGTCGTCTGCTGCTGAAAAGCATCGGCCTGCGCGACATCGACGCGCAAACCTAGCGTATCTTCCTTCAGACCGTCCACCTTTCCCACCACTCCGCACAAAGGTTCACCATGCAAACCGTCACCAAACTGCCCGACCAGTCCACCGTCACCTCCAGCTCTGCCGACATCGCAGGCTGGACCCCCATTGCGGGGCAGCCCCGCATGACAAGTTGGGTCCTGCACACCGCCCCCGACGGCACCACCATCGCGGGTTACTGGGAATGCACCCCCGGCACCTATCACGCCACCTACGGCGCTGCCGAATTCGTCCACATGATCGCAGGCGCAGTCACCATAACCCCGGACGGCGGCACGCCCGTCACCATGACCGCAGGCGACGCCTTCGTGGTCGACGCCGATTTCAAGGGCACCTGGGAAATCACCGAAACCGTCCGCAAACATTTCTCTTTCCGCCTCAAATGATCGCCCCTTAAATGATCGCCCCTCAAAGGTTCGCGCCGCAAAACACCGACCCGTTACGCCAGCCCCGCGAAACCGCCTGCCGCGCGACCGACGAAAAAGTCTGAACCCTCCTCGCCGAAGTGCGCCTCAACGGTGTGATCGAGGCGGAAGAGCAGCAAATGCCGACCGGCGTCTTGCGTCTGGCCTTTCGCAGCGCATACGCCCTGATAACCCCGCGACGCGATGTCGAAACCGTCAACTCCGGGCCTCCCTGCGCGAAACGCCGGACGACATCCGCAAATCCGGCCGCCCCCGCCTGCCGGTGCGCAACCCTGAAACCGAAGGTTTGGTTGGCGTTGCGCCGCCTGCCGCTGCGTATCGATCAGGTGACAGCGGAAGGGTATCGATTCGAAGCGATCAATCTGAATGATCATCGCACCGGCAAAGGGCTGGTCGGCAAGGTCTGGCGCGGGTGAAACCCTTGGCGCGGGACTTGCCCCACCACTGGGCAAAAGACCAACAACCTGTTGTAAACAAGAAAGATACCCCCGGCGTTATCCCATATCATGCCCCTGATTTTGCTTAACTGGCCCCCCAAGCCCATGTTCGGTGCAGGCAATTCAGCCACTGCAAAAGGAACGCGACATGCTGCCATCTGTCAAAACTCTGAAGACCTCGGCCATTGCTTCGGTATTGGCCCTTTGTCTCGCCATTCCCGCCGCTCCGGCTTTCGCTTGGGGTCAGCGCGAACAAGACGTACTGAAGGGCGTGATCGGCACTCTGGCCGTCACCGCGCTGATCAAAGAGGTCCGCAAGCCCAGGCAACAAATCGTGTACGGCGGGACGAAATCCTACTCCAGCAACGCTTACGACAGCGGCTACAACACCGGCTACCAGCAGCCCCGGCAGACCCAATCCGACATCTACAGCTCTGCCGCGGCACAGGCGTTCAACAGCTATACCTACAGCGAACGTCAGCAGATTCAGCGGGACCTCAAACGTCGGGGCTATTACAGCGGGTCAATCGACGGCGCCTTTGGTCCGCAAACCTTCCGCGCGACGGCAGCCTACGCCCGCGCAACCGGCAACGTCGAGCGGCTGGCAACCCGCAACGGCGCGTATGGGATCTATGACTCGCTGGTCTGATCCGAACCGCCGCGCATACGAAAACGGGGACAGCTTGCGCTGCCCCCGTTTCCTTCAACCCAGACGGTCGGCGCCTCACCGGCGCCGACCTCAAACACTATGCCAGTGCGAGGTTCGTTGCCGACTCGCGGCCATCACGGCCCGATTCGATGTCGAACGTCACGGCCTGACCGTCGTTCAGCTGACGGATCCCGGCACGCTCCAGCGCCGAAACGTGCACGAACACGTCACGGTTGCCGTTTGCGGGCGCGATGAACCCAAAACCCTTGGTTGCGTTGAACCATTTCACGGTGCCATTGGCCATCGTGTCTACTCCTAGTTTCGCCACCCACGGAACTGCGGTGGCCCGGCTCAGTTTGCTGTATCGAGACTGCGCCGTAAGGAAACAGAAGGTCGATGAAGAAAGCGTCGCCCGAAACACATAGGCCCTTCCTGCTGCGATTGCAAGACAATTGGCCGAAGTTCAGAAACGGGGTCGTGGCTCATCTTGTCTGCACAGGGAGTGTACAGGGCGTGTACAGCATGCAGACCGCCGTTTTTTGCAAATCCAACCAAGGATTGCCGCCGCACCTGCGTCTCACTTATCGTGATGCTGATGGATACAAACGATGAAACCCTTGCCTCTGCCGCCGCAAACGGCGACAGGGCCGCCTTTGCGGCTCTGGTGGTGCGCCACTATGACCGGGTTTACAGATTGGCATACCGGTTGTGTGGCAACCGGGCAGATGCGCAAGATATGGCACAAGACATCTGCGCCGCGCTGCCCGCCAAACTGCGAAACTGGCGCAGCGAAGCACGGTTCACCACTTGGCTCTACCGTGTGGTGGTGAACGCCGCCCACGACCAGCGCCGCCGTCAGGCCGTGCGGTCAAAGGTGTCAAGCGGTTGGGGCGATTGGGAAATCGCCCGACAAGACGAGATTGCAACTCAAGCCGCATCGCTCGACTGGTTGACCGAAACGATGAACCGCCTGCCCCCCGAACTGCGCTACACCGTAGCGCTGGTGCTGGGCGAAGAGATGACTCAAGCCGAGGCCGCCTCGGTCCTTGGCCTGTCCGAAGGCACCATAGCCTGGCGGATGTCAGAAGTGAAGAAACGCCTGCGCGCCATCGCGGCAATGGAGGCAAAATGACAAATGATTTCAAAGCCCTGACCGATGCCCTGCGCGCCACCCCGTCCCCGGATCCGTCCGCCAAGGCCGAGGCCATAGCCCTTGCGATGAAAAACTTCGACGCTCTCCAAGGATCGCCCGCCGCCCCGCGTCCCACTTCAGAACCCACCCGCAAAGGGTTCCTGAACGGAGCACGCAACGTGTTGAAATCCCTCACCTCCCGGCCGATTCTTGCTGCCTCCACTTCTGTCGCGGCCCTCGGCCTTGGGCTGGTTCTGGTCTTGCCGCTAAGCCAGAAACCGCTTGGTTATGCCCCGAAGCCACAACCGGAATCGCAGATTGAAGCAGTCGCTGCAACAGCGCCCGAGACCATGGCAGATGCTCTCGCCGCCCCGACCCCTGCCCCTGGTACACGCGCCAAACAAGGCATGGCCCAGCCACTGACAGAGTCCCGCGCGCAAAGCCCCGCCTTCGCTGCCTCTCAAGAAATTACCAAAATGGATCAAGGTCTTGAATACACCACTACGTCGGCACCCAACACCGAATCTTTCGCAAACGAAACTCCCAACCCGGTCAAGGTCACCGCAGAAGCCCCGGTTTCCACCTTCTCGATCGACGTCGATACCGCGTCTTATGCCGTCATCCGCTCATCACTGAACGCAGGTCAACTGCCCGACCCCGCCGCAGTGCGGATCGAGGAAATGGTGAACTACTTCCCCTACACCTATGCGGCCCCCGAAACAGAACCGTTCCGCGCGACCATCAGCACCATGCCAACCCCTTGGAACCCCGGCACAAAACTCGTCCATATCGCCCTGCAAGGCCGCCTGCCCGCCGTGGCCGACCGCCCAGCCCTGAACCTTGTCTTCCTGATCGACACATCCGGGTCGATGAACGAGCCGGACAAACTGCCGCTTTTGAAACAATCGCTCCGCCTGCTGCTGGGCCAGTTGCGCCCACAAGATCAGATCGCCATTGTCGCCTATGCCGGATCAGCGGGCGAAGTTCTTGCCCCAACTGCCGCCAGCGACAGCGCCAAGATCCTGACTGCACTCGATAATCTTGCCGCTGGTGGATCAACCGCCGGGGCCGAAGGTCTGGCATTGGCCTACCAGGTGGCTAAATCCATGACGACCGACGGCGAAGTAAGCCGCATCCTGCTGGCCACCGACGGCGATTTCAACGTCGGCATCGCCGACCCCGACGGGCTGGAGCCTTACGTCGCCAAACAGCGCGACACCGCCTATCTGTCGGTGCTGGGCTTTGGCCGGGGCAATCTGGACGATGCCACGATGCAGGCCTTGGCGCAAAACGGAAACGGCACCGCGGCCTATATCGACACGCTAGCCGAAGCGCAGAAAACCCTTGTAGATCAGATGACCGGTGCGCTGTTCCCCATCGCGGACGACGTCAAGATCCAGGTCGAATGGAACCCCGCCCAAGTCGCGGAATACCGCCTGATCGGCTATGAAACCCGCACGCTCGCCCGCGAGGATTTCAACAACGACAGGGTCGACGCGGGCGAGATCGGCGCGGGTCATCAGGTGACGGCGATCTACGAAATCACCCCTCCGGGCAGCCCTGCCCTGCGCAACGACCCGCTGCGCTACGCCACGCCAGCCCCAACCGCAGACAGCCCCGAACTTGGATACCTGCGGCTGCGCTACAAGGAACCGGGCAGCGATATCTCGATCCTGACGGAAACACCGATCACCGAAACTGCCGTCACTACCGATGTCGGCTTTGCTGCCGCCATCGCAGGCTTTGGCCAATTGCTGCAAGGCTCGATCTACCTCGACGACTGGGGCTGGGATCAGGCCATAGCACTTGCCACCGTCCATCGCGGACCCGACTCCTTCGGCTATCGTGCGGAAGCGGTCACGTTGATGCGGCTGGCACAAAGCCTGTCCACTCAATGACTCAAGGCCCCGGATCGCTCCGGGGCCCTGCTGCCTTGCACCGAACGCGGGCGGCTCAGGCCGAATGTTCGACCGCCTTCGCCTCGATATCGGCCGCACGGCCAATCTCGATCCGGCGTGGCTTCAGCGCCTCGGGCGTCTCGCGCACCAGATCGATGTCCAGCATGCCGTCTCCATGGCCTGCGCTTGTCACGCGGACATGGTCAGCCAGCGCAAACCGGCGCTCGAAGGCACGGGTGGCTATGCCGCGATGCAGAAAGGCCTTGGACTGATCCTCGGGCGCCTTGCGGGCCGAAACGTGCAGCGCACCGTCCTTGACCTCGACCGACAGCTCGTCAGGCGAGAACCCGGCCACGGCGATTGATATGCGTCGCCTTCCAGCTTTTCGATGTTGTAAGGCGGATAGGTGGGCTGTGCGACCTCGGTGGCCATCACGCGGTCCATCACGTCGGCGATCCGGTCAAAACCGACAGTGGCCCGATAAAGCGGGGTAAAATCATAGCTGCGCATGGTCATCCTCTTTCAAGCGATGGGGTGTGTCCGCCCCGAAGGGCCGAACGATTGCGCCCCGGCCCGTCATGGCATCCGGGGACAAACCACATTTGGGAAACCTGAGACAGGCTTTCAAGCCCCCCCTGTTCAGGGGGCGGGTTTGACGAATTTCGCGCCGCCGCCGACGCCGCCCGACAACATGCGCACCGATGATGTGCCGCTGCGCGACAGGGCCTGCTCCGCCGCCAGTTCCGCCCGCAATGCGACCAGCGGTTCCGCCAGGGAAGTGCCCAATGCCACGTCCTGCCCATCGACCTGCGCCTTGGCCGAAACCACCGACACGACCTTTGCCACGCCGTCCTTTACCACAAAGATCGGCGCGCCCGACGATCCGAAATCGACGCTGCATGTCAGGATCAGAACGCCCGGCTCGCGCCCCATGACATGACAAACCTCTTGCAGCGATGGAGCCTCGGCACGATCCTGACCATAAGATACCACACCCACCTCTTCACCATTTTGCGGACGGGCGTCGATGGAAAAGGGTTGCACCGATGGGAGGCGAATCGGCTGATCCAGTTCCAGAAACGCGATATCGAATGCCACCCGCTCCAGACTTTCCAGCCCCGCATAGACATACTCCGGGTGCGCCACCGCATGACGCACCCCGCGATAGGCAATCGCACGGCCATTGCGCCACCCGGCCAGAAATTCGATGTCCCGCGCCTGCACGCGCGCGCCCGTCCGCTTGTCAAACAGGCAGTGTGCTGCCGTCAGCACCAGATCCGGCGCGACAAGCGCCCCGGTACAGAACCCGCGCGCGCCCATGTTGATCCGCCCGACCGCCTCCCAGCCGCGTGTATCATCCCCGGTCTGCAATGCGCGCAGAGCCGATTCCTGCGCCAGCAGCGGCCCCCCGGCCAACAGGCAAATCACCCAGACAATCGCACGCATGATCTCTCCCGCTGCTGCCCACTGGCTTCATCTGTTGAAAAATATCCCACGTGTGCAGCCGTTGAATACGCCATTGGTCCGAGTATCATTGGCTGCGCGGGGGTGTGAAACCCCCGGTGGTGCCGACAAACCGATGATTTCCCGGCTAAACCCGGACTGCGGCAAATTTGTGACTATCCGTCGGCCAACGCCCGCGGCTTCGGCCCGCCCGTCGCCCAGTCCAGCAACTCGACCGTATGCACTACCGGCACCCCGATGCCGGACCCGATCTGGATCATGCAGCCGATATTCCCGGCTGCGATCACATCCGGGCGTGTGGCCTGCAGCGTCTCTACCTTGCGCGCTTTCAGTTCGCCCGAAATCTCGGGCTGCAGCAGGTTATACGTCCCCGCCGACCCGCAACAAAGATGGCTGTCGGCGGGTTCGACCACGGTGAATCCGACTCGCTTCAGCAAATCCTTCGGCGCGGTCTTGATCTGCTGGCCATGCTGCAGGCTACATGCCGCGTGATAGGCCACGCGCAGCCCCTTTGGCTGCCCCGCAGGCAGACCAAGCGTGACCAGAATTTCGCTGACATCCATCACCAAGCCTGCCACCTGCGCCGCAGCATCGGCCAAAGGATCGCCCTTAAACATGTGGCCATAGTCCTTGATCGTCGTGCCACACCCGCTCGTGTTGATCACGATCGCATCCAACCCAGTCCCGTGCTTTTCGGCCATCCAGGCGGTGATGTTGGCCGCAGCAGACCCATGGCTCAGATCCGCCTTGCCCATATGATGCGTCAGCGCACCGCAGCAACCCGCCCCCTTGGCCACCACCACCTCGCACCCAAGCCGCGTCAGAAGCCGGATCGTAGCATCGTTGATGTCGGTGTTCAGCGCCTTTTGCGCACAGCCGGTCATCAAGGCGACCCGCATCCGCCGCACGCCCTCCGCCGCAAAAGTCTGCGGGTCGTCGTTCCGACTGACCGGGGGAATGACCGCCGGCGCCATGGCCAGCATCGCGCGCAACCGCGCATCGGGTATCAAAAACGCCAGTGGATTGGCGATCTTCGCCCCCAACAGCGCCAGCCTGAACCGCATCGGATAGGGGATCACCGCCGCCAAGACCGCCCGCAAGGCCCGGTCCATGAAGGGTCGCTTGTAGGTCGCCTCGATGTATTCGCGCGCCTGATCAACAAGATGCATGTAGTGCACCCCGCTGGGACAAGTCGTCATGCACGCAAGACACGACAAACACCGGTCGATGTGCTTGACCGTGCGCACATCCGCTGGCCGACCGGTCTCCAACATTTCCTTGATCAAGTAAATTCGGCCCCTCGGGCTGTCCAACTCGTCACCGAGCACCTGATAGGTCGGGCAAGTCGCCGTGCAAAACCCGCAATGCACGCAAGATCGCAGAATTTCATTGGCCCGCGCAATCTTGGGGTCGGCAAGCTGGCTCTCGGTAAATATCGTCTGCATCAGCCCATCAACCCCGCATTCAGAATACGATGCGGATCGAACTGCTCCCGCAAGCCCGCCGTCAATTTTGCGACGGCCGGGGCCTCGGGCTGAAACGCCGCACCCTCGCCGCGCACCAGCGTCGCATGCCCCCCCAAGGCCGCCACCCGACCCCGCACGTCTGCCGGCCCGCAGATCCAGACCAACCCACCGCCCCAATCCAGCAGCGCGGCACCGTCCAGCCCCTCCAGCAGAGCGGGCGCATCCGACGGCTTCACTGCAACCCGCCACAATGGCCCCGCAATCCCGTGCAACGGCACCACATCCCGCACCTCGCGCCATAACGCGGCACTGTCCGCCCCGATTGCCACGCGCCAGTCACCGCCCAGATGCCCCGCCAGCGCACCCGACCGATAAGCGACTGACCCCGCCATCCCCTCGACACGCAACCGCACCTCGCCGCCACACCATGCAGCCCCCGACAGGTCGTAGGGCGACCCCAACGCCGCCGACATCGCGGCCACCGCAGGCCCTGCGGTCATCGGCGCGCACAGCGTCGCCTCCGCATCGGGCACCGCCTGAAGCTTGAACGACACCTCGCTCAGCACGCCCAATGTGCCCCAGGACCCCGCCATCAGCTTGACCAGATCATAGCCGGTGACGTTCTTCATCACCCGCCCGCCGCTCTTGATCGCACCGCCCCGGCCGTCGACAAACCTCACCCCCAACAGCGCGTCACGGCAAGCTCCGACCTGTACCCGGCGCGGCCCGCTTGCGTTGGCTGCGACCACACCGCCCAACGTGGATTCGCCCTGCCGCCCCAGCAATCCGCGCATGTCCGGCACCTCGAACGGTAATCGTTGCCTCTCACCGGCCAACAGGGCTTCGACCTCGGCCAACGTCGTCCCTGCCCCCGCGACCAGCGTCAGCGCGCCGGGTTCGTACAGCGACACGCCCGACAAACCGCCCGTGTCCAGCATAGCGCCGGACACAGACCCAACGGACCGGGTCCCGCCGCCCACAATCCGCAAAGGCCCGTTCGCTCCCCGGATCGCATCGGCTAACTCACCTTCATTCAAAGGACGCATCTCGCCCCTTTCCCATTGGCACAAATATCCTCGGGGGTCCGGGGGCAGACAGCCCCCGGCGCTCTCAGCCAACCCGCCGTCCGGCGCTTGTCGCCAGCGGAAACACCTTGGCCGGGTTCAACAACCAGCCCGGATCGAACACATCCTTGACGCGCATCTGCGCCTCCATATCGGTCGCGCTGAACTGCACGCCCATCAGATCGCGCTTCTCGATCCCCACACCGTGCTCCCCGGTCAGGCACCCCCCCACCTCGACGCACAGCTTCAGGATGGCAGCCCCCAAAGCCTCGCAAACCTCCAGATCGCCGGGTTTGTTGGCATCATAAAGGATCAACGGATGCATGTTGCCATCGCCTGCGTGAAACACGTTGCCGACGCGCAAGCCATACTCCGCCCCCAACTCGGCGATCCGCCGCAGCACCAAGGGCAGGCTCGACACCGGAATGGTCCCGTCCAGACACATGTAATCCGACAGCTTGCCAATTGCCGAAAACGCCGACTTGCGCCCCAGCCAGATCCGCTTGGACTCAGCCTCCGATTGGCTTTCCCGCACCTCGACTGGGTTGTGCCGCCGGGCAATCGTGGTGATCGCCGCCAGTTGCTCGTCGATCTCGGCGTCCGACCCTTCGACTTCGATGATCAGCAATGCCTCGCAGTCTGGGTATCCCGCATGGGCGAAATCCTCGCACACTTCGATCAGCAGGCGGTCCATGAACTCGATGGCCACCGGCAGGATGCCCGCCTTGATGATGTCGCTGACACAGGCCCCCGCCACTTCGGAACTGTCAAAACCGACCAGAACCGGCCGCGCGCCTTCGGGCTTGGGCAGGATTCGCAAGGTGGCTTCCGTTACCACCCCCAACTGCCCTTCTGACCCACACACCAGCCCCAGCAGATCAAGCCCGCCCGCATCCATGTACGCGCCGCCGATCTGCACGACCGTGCCGTCCATCTGCACCAGCGTGACGCCCAACAGATTGTTGGTGGTCACCCCGTATTTCAGGCAATGTGCGCCGCCCGAATTCATCGCGATGTTCCCGGCAATCGCGCAGGCCAACTGGCTGCTGGGATCGGGGGCGTAAAAGAACCCCTCCGCCTCGACCGCGCCGGTGACCGCAAGATTGGTCCGTCCCGCCTGCACCTTGATGAACCGGTTCGGGTAATCCGTCTCCAGCACCGCCGTCATCCGGCTGACCCCCAGCACCACGCAATCCGCTGTTGGCATCGCCCCCCCGGCGAGTGACGTGCCCGACCCGCGCGGCACCACCGGCACCCCCATTTCGTGGCATACCTTCAAGACGGCGGCGACCTCGGCCGTCGTGCGCGGCAGCACCACCGCGAGCGGCGCACAGCGGTAAGCCGCCAGCCCGTCACATTCATAGGCCCGGGTTTCCACGGGGTCTGCAATCACCGCGTCGCGGGGCAGAACCGCTGACAGCCGCGCCACGATCCGCGCCTTGCTGCCCATTACGTCAGAGTTCGGAACTGGCATATCCATTGCGACGCCCCTTCTTCGGTAAAATTATATTACCAATATTGCCCATTTGCAAGACCTTATTCCCAAGGCTACCCTATGCACATGAATCTCCTTCAACACCTTAACCCCGCTTTCGGCGCATTGGACACCTTGTCTGTCGCCATGCTGCTGACAGCGTGGATCGGCATCGGGCTGTTTATTGAACATCCTCCGTCCCGCCTGCCGTCCGTCACCCTGCTGATGACTCGGTTTCGCCGTGACTGGATGCGCGTGTTCGTGACCCGCGTCCCGCGCATCTTCGACGCCACGGTGATCGACTCGCTGCGCACCGGGACCGCATTCTTTGCTTCGACGTGCCTTATTGCCATCGGCGGCTGCCTTGCCTTGATCGGCAACATCAACACCGCTGAAAGTGTTGCCGAAGGGCTGATGGTCGGAAGCCCTGCACTGTTGCAGATCAAACTGCTGCTGGTCATCGCCTTTCTGGCCGATGCGCTGCTGAAATATGTCTGGGCGCATCGGCTGTTCGGCTATTGCGCCATCCTGATGGCCGCCGTGCCGAATGACCCGTCCGACCCGACCGCCTTCCACCGCGCCGCCCAAGCCGCCGAGATCAACATCACAGCCGCGCGCGGCTTCAACCGGGGCCTGCGGTCAATCTACTTTTCGCTGGCAGCCTTGGGATGGCTGATCGGCCCGGTGACACTGATGGTGACCACCGCCCTGACGCTCGCCGTGCTCGCCCGGCGCGAATTTGCCTCGACCTCGCGTCGGGTGCTGATGACCGAAAATCTGCCCTGACCGAATCTGTTCAGGCGCTGAACAGGACGACGACGCGGTCTGCGCACAATTCCTCTGGATCGCGCCTACCATCGCTTCGGCCTGCGCAAGACAAGCAAGCGTTCCCGGAAGTTCTGGCAGCGGAAAGCCAGGCAAACCTGCCCCGCCTCGACGCCGCCCACAGCGCCCTTGATGTCCGCGCGCCCGGTTTACACCCCGCCCGGTTGGCACCCCCCTCCCGGTTGGCACCCCCGCCCGGTTGACACCCCCTCCCGCACGCCCGATAGAACACCAGCTTTGCAAAGGTCGCCGCCATGTCCTCCGTTATGCCCGACCTGACCCGCATTCTTGACCATGCCCGGATTGCCGAATTGCCGAACCCCTATTTCGGCAAGGTCCGCGATTGTTATGACCTGCCCGCCACGGCGACACATCCTGCCCGCCGTGTTCTGATCTCATCCGACCGGATTTCCGCCTTCGACCGCATCCTCGCTACAATCCCGTTCAAGGGGCAGGTGCTGACCCAGATGGCGCGCTTCTGGTTCGACCAGACCGCCGACATCTGCCCGAACCATGTGCTGTCCTATCCCGACCCCAACGTGGTGATCGGGCAGCATGTGACCATTCTTCCGGTCGAGATCGTGGTGCGCGGCTATCTGGCGGGCACCACGTCCACCTCGGTTCTGACCCGATACCGGGCGGGCGGGCGGCAGATGTATGGTCACACCCTGCCCGACGGCCTTCGCGACAATCAGATGTTGCGGGTGCCGATCATCACGCCGACGTCCAAAGCCTTTGATGGCGGCCATGACGAACCTCTGACGCCGGCGCAGATCACGGAACAGGGCCTGCTGACCGCCGCCCAGTGGGATCAGGTATCCACCTACGCCCTTGCCCTCTTTGAACGGGGGCAGGCGATGGCAGCCGAACGCGGCCTGATCCTCGTCGATACCAAATACGAATTCGGGATCGACAGCGAAGGCCGCATCCTGCTCGCCGATGAAATTCACACGCCCGACTCTTCGCGCTACTGGATCGCAGCAGGCTACCGGACCGCATTCGACGCAGGCATCCGCCCGCCGTCGTTCGACAAGGACGTGATCCGGTCCTGGATCGCTGCGCGCTGCAACCCCTATGCCGACCCGATCCCCGATATCCCGCCCGACATGATCGCGGCCACCAGCAGCACCTACATCCACGCTTTCCAGACCATCACCGGCCAGACCTTCACCCCCGACCTGACCGGCGCAACCCCGCTGGACCGCATCCGCTCCAACCTCGCACCCTATTTCACCTGACGGAACATTGCGCTGACGCAGGCACGCCCCATGTTGCCCCAAACCCCGGAGACCCCGATGATTCTCAGCTGCGGCGAAGCCCTGATCGACATGCTACCCCGCACTTCGACGGCAGGCGAGCCCGCCTTTGCACCCTATGCCGGGGGGGCCGTTTTCAACACAGCCATCGCTTTGGGTCGGCTTGGCGTGGCTTCGGCGTTCTTCTCGGGAATTTCGACCGACATGCTGGGCGAAATTCTGACACAGACCTTGCAGGCGTCGAAGGTTGATACCTCGCTCTGCGCCCGGTCGAACCGTCCCACCACCGTTGCCTTCGTGAAACTGGTGCACGGGCAGGCCACCTATGCCTTTTACGACGAAAATACGGCCGGGCGACTTTTGTCGGCCTTAGATCTGCCCACCCTCCCTGATGCCGTGAACGCGCTTTTCTTCGGCGGTATCAGTCTGGTGAACGACCCCGCCGCCAGCACATACGAGACGTTGCAGATCCGCGAGGCCCCGACCCGCGTCACCATGATCGACCCCAACATTCGGCAAGGTTTCATTACAGGCAAAGAAGCCGAATACCGCACGCGCATTGAACGGATGATCGCCCGCGCCGACATCGTGAAACTGTCGGACGAGGATTTGCACTGGCTGCTGGGGGCGGGCGATCTTGAAACGCTGGCGCGCCAGATCATCGCACGCGGTCCGAAAATCGTTTTCATCACACAAGGCGCCAACGGCGCGCACGCCATCACCGGCGCCCGCGCTCTGCGGGAACCGGCGCAGCCGCTGAGTGTGGCCGATACGGTGGGCGCTGGCGACACATTTAACGCAGGTGTTCTGGCGTCGCTGCATGCCGCTGGCGTCTTGAACAAATCCGACCTCGACGCCCTGCCCGACGCCACGTTACAAGCGGCCCTCAGCCTTGGTAATCGCGCAGCCGCCATCACCGTCAGCCGCGCCGGGGCGAACCCGCCGTGGGCGCACGAGCTGTGAGGGCGCTCGTCCAACGGGTCAGCGCTGCCCGTGTCACCGTGAACGGCCAGATCACCGGCGAAATCGGCCCCGGCTTGTTGATCCTGATCTGCGCCATGCAAGGCGACACCCGGGCGCAATCGGCAAAACTGGCGGCAAAGATCGCCAAGCTGCGGATTTTCCGGGATGATCAAGGCAAGATGAACCTCGCCCTTACCGCCGCCGGTAACGCGGCCCTGATCGTGTCGCAGTTCACCCTCGCCGCCGACCTGCGCGGCAACCGGCCCGGCTTTTCGCCCGCCGCCAGCCCGGACGAGGCCAACCTCCTCTATCAACAGTTCACCGCCGATGTAGCCAGCCATGGCGTCACCACCGCCAACGGCATCTTCGGAGCAGACATGGCCGTCAGCCTGACCAACGACGGCCCGGTCACGATCTGGCTCGACACCGCAACGCTCTGAAAGCCCCTTCGTCTGTTCATAAATATCCCACGGGGGGTCTGGGGGGTGTGAAACCCCCCAGCCTTCTGCAGAACCCGAAACTACAGCAGCTTATTGTCGATCAGATCCAAGATCCCTTCCAGCTTCACTTTGTGGTCCCCATCAGACGCGACTCGCTCCTGATCCGTGACCGGTTTCAATGCGCGATCCGATCCCCACAAGCGTTTCGTGCAAGTGCCGCCTCAGACTGCGATGTCCCATGCGTTGGTAAACTCGTCCAGCACTTTAGCCACCGCAGCCGTATCGACCGGACCCGAGGCCGTCAGCTTGGCCACAAGACCGCGTTTCTTGTCCTCGACGACCTCCGCCACCCGCAGCGGCAACCCCGCCTCGCGCAGCGCTGCGTCGTATACGCGGGTAATCGCTCGGCGGCGCAGGTCGGGCTTGAAAACTTTTCCCACAGCGGTTTTTGGCAGTTCCGACAGCACTTCGACATGTTTAGGCAATGCGGCGCGTTCGTGGATGTGGTTGTGGGCATAGGACATCAGCTCATCCACCCCGACCTCTGCCCCTTTGATCAGTTCAAGATAAACGCAAGGCAATTCGCCAGCATGCGCGTCCGGCTGGCCAATCGCACCCGCGAACGCGACGGATGGGTGGCCCATCATCGCCTCTTCGATGATTGCGGGGTCGATGTTGTGCCCACCCCGGATGATCAGATCTTTTGCCCGCCCGGTGATATACAGATACCCCTCTGCGTCGATCCGCCCCAGATCGCCAGTGCGCAAGAAGCGGCCTTCCGCGAACAGCTCCTTGTTCTTGTCGGCTTCGGTATAGGTCGATCCTTCGAAAACGCCGGGATTGGCGATGCAAATCTCGCCGACCTCATCGGGCCCACATTCGCGGAAGCCATCAGGCACAACGTGCAAGATCCGCACATGGGTATAGGGGAACGGCAGCCCGACCGATCCGATCTTCTTGTTGCCGTCCGGCGGGTTGACCGACACAAGGCAGGTGCATTCCGTCAGCCCGTAACCTTCGACGATCTGTACACCGGTAGCCTTTTCGAACCGGTTGAACAACTCGATCGGCAAGGGAGCCGAGCCCGAAAACGCGCCGCGCAGCGTGCTGATGTCGGCATTGACCGGGCGCTGCATCAACGCCGACAGCGCGGTGGGCACCGTGGCCATATAGGTGACCTTCCAGCGTTCGATCAGCTTCCAGAGGTTGTCGAACACGCCTTCACCGCGATAGCCCTGCGGGGTGGGAAAGACCACATGCGCACCTGATGCAATCATCGACATCAGGATCGGGTAGGCGGCAAAGACGTGAAACAGCGGCAACGGGCAGATGACGACATCGGTTTCCCTGAACAGCAGCCGCGCCCCGAGCCAGCCGTTATAGATCATCCCGCTGGCCTTGTGCTGCGCCACTTTCGGCATCCCCGTAGTGCCCCCGGTGTGAAAAAAGGCGGCTACACGGTCTAGCGGATTGTCGGTGAAGGTCAGCCGGTCAATTGGGTGTTTCGCACATTCCACGTGGAAGTTGCAGACGTTCGCTGTATGCACTGCCGGGTTCTTTGGCCGGATCAACGGCACGATCCACGACTTCGGCGGCGTCAGATAGCGCAGCAGGTCCACTTCCAGCACGGTCTTGACGCCGGGTGCGAACTGCACCGCCGTTGCCACCTTCTGCGGCAGATCGGTCTTTGGAAACGCGCGCAGCGTCACCACGACCTTCGCTTTCGTCTCGCGCAGGATGGACGCGATCTGTTCGGGCTCCAGCAGCGGATTGATCGGGTTCACGATCCCCGCAACAGATCCTGCCAGCAAAGCGACGGCGGTTTCCAGACTGTTCGGCAGCACGAATGCCACCACGTCCTTCTCGCCGATCCCAAGACTGCGAAACAGATTTGCCGCCTGCGTCACCTGCGCATGCACCTCGTTCCACGTCAGGGTTTGCGCAGGGTCCGCAGGCCCGGCGGTCAACTGAAAGGTTATTGCAGGCCGTGTCCCGTATGCCGCTTTCGTCCGGCTCAGAAAGTCGTACATCGTCCGGCCGATGTCGCGGTCGGCCCAAGACATTTCCGCCTCGACAGCCTTCAGATCCGCAAGCGATGCGAAAGTTCCCATTCGTTCCTCCCCTTGACCGCTGCCTGTTATCCGGCAGATCGGTTTGGACGAAGATGCGGAATTTCCCCGCGTCCCGCAAGGATTTGTGCAATGCTAAAACGCAACGTCAATTGAAACCGGCGCAGATCGTGCCCTTACGCCGCCCCATCGGTGAACTGCAACCGGGCAAGCCGTGCATAAAGCCCGTCTTGTGCCACCAGTACATCATGGGTGCCCATCGCGGCAATCTGCCCTTGATCGAACACCACGATGATGTCGGCTCGCTTGACCGTCGCCAACCTGTGCGCCACCACGACCAGAGTGCGCCCTTGCGCCAGACGGTCCAACGCAACCTGCACCGCGCGTTCGCTTTCGGCATCTAGCGCACTGGTCGCCTCGTCCAGCAGCAGCACCGGCGCGTCGCGCAGAATCGCGCGCGCAATCGCGATCCGCTGTTTTTGCCCGCCCGACAGCATCACGCCCCGCTCACCCAGATAGGTATCATATCCCTGCGGAAGCCGGCCGATGAACTCTGCCGCCGCCGCCGCCTCGGCCGCCGAAAGAACTTCGGCATCCGTCGCATCGGGCCTGCCGAAACGGATGTTCTCGCGCGCGCTGGCGGCAAAGATCACCGGGTCCTGCGGCACCAACGCCATCGCGCTGCGAAAATCGGACCGCGCCATGTCACGCAGATCGATCCCGTCCAGCGTGATCCGCCCGCCTTGCGGATCGTAAAACCGCATCAACATCTGCAGCACCGTAGATTTACCCGCACCCGACGGCCCGACCAGCGCCACCGTCTGCCCCGGCTTCACCTCCAGCGACACCCCCGCCAACGCCGAGGTGTTGGGCCGCGACGGATAACGGAACACCACGTCTTGCAACACCAGCGCCCCTTTTACCGGGCGCGGCAGGACTATCGGACGCGCCGGGTCCTGAACCGTGTCTTCGGCATGCAGCAATTCGACCAGCCGCTCCGTGGCCCCTGCCGCCCGCTGCAATTCGCCCCAGATTTCCGACAGCGCCCCGACAGCCCCGGCCACCATCACCGCATAGATCAGGAATTGCACCAACTGTCCCGGCGTCATGGTCCCTTCACGCACATCATGCGCCCCGATCCACAACACCCCGACAACGCCCGAAAACGCAAGGAAGATCACGATGGTCGTCATCACCGCCCGCGTGCCGATCCGCTTCAAAGCGGCCTGAAAGGATTTTTCAGTCACCGCGCCAAAGTGTGACCGCGTCAACGCCTCATGGGTATAGGCCTGAACCGTCTGCACCGACGACAAAGCCTCGGAGGCCGATCCCGACGAATTGGCGATCCAGTCCTGACTTTCCCGGCTCAATCCCCGCAAACGCCGCCCCAGCACCACAATCGGCACTACGATGGCCGGCACGATCAGCAGCACCAACCCTGTCAGCTTGGCCGAAGTCAGCATCAGCATCGCAATCCCCCCTACCAGCATCAGCGCATTGCGCAGCGCAATCGACACCGACGACCCGATGACCGACAGGATCAGTGTGGTGTCGGTGGTGATCCGGCTCAGAACCTCGCCGGTCAGGATGTTCTCGAACCATGCAGGCGACAGGCCCAGCACCCGGTCGAACACCGCGCGGCGAATATCCGCCACCACCCGTTCGCCCAGACGGGTGACAAAATAATACCGGACGGCAGTTCCCACCGCCAGCAACGCGGCGATTGCCAAGGCACCGGCAAAATACTGGTCAAGCAAGGCCACTTCCGCCGAAAATCCGTCCACCACCCGTCGCACCGCCAAGGGCAGCACCAGCGAAACAGACGCCGTCAGCACCAGGGCCAGCATCGCCAGCAGCACCGTACCGCGATAAGGCTTCAAAAACGGCGCAAGCGCCCGAAGCGCTCCAATCCGCTTGGACGGCGCTCGCTGGGCGGCAAGTGCGCTGGTATCTGTCATGCAAAAATCCGATCGACGGGTAAGTGGTGATAGGCGCTGCGCGCGCTTGCTGCAAGCGTTGCAGATGCCGCGCCCCCTTTCGCGGCATTCCGGGCTGTGGCAAGGTGGCGCGATGACCCTGATCACGCTTGTCTTCGATGCCTATGGCACGCTGTTCGATGTGTCCGCCGCCGCACGCCGGGCGGCGCAGGAACCCGACTTTGCCGCTTTGCAAACCCTGTGGCCGCGTCTGGCCGAGGATTGGCGCCGCAAGCAACTGGAATACACCTGGCTGCGCAGCCTGATGGGGGTGCATGCCGATTTCGCCACCGTGACCGCCGATGCGCTGGACTGGGCGCTTGCGACGCAGAAACTGCACGACCCCGCGCTGCGCACGCGCCTTCTTGCGCTATATGACCATCTGGAAACCTTCCCCGAAGTGCCGTCCGTTCTGGCGACGCTCAAGACCCGTGGCTTGACGCTCGCCATCTTGTCGAACGGCACGCCTGCCATGCTGACCCGCGCCGCAACCACCGCCGGGATTGCGGACATGTTTGCGGCGGTGATCTCGGTCGAGCCGTTGCAGACCTACAAACCCACCCCCGCCGTCTATGCCCTTGTCCAGACCCGGCTTGGCCCAACCCCCGATCAGGTGCTGTTCGTCTCGTCCAACGGTTGGGACATCGCCGGGGCCGGGCAATTCGGTTTTGCCACAGCCTGGATCAACCGCAGCGGCGCGCCGGTGGACCGTCTGCCCCACCGCCCCACCCGCATCCATTCCAACCTTACCGGCCTTCTGGACACCCCCGCATGACCCGATATTTCAAGACATCCGACGGCCTCAGCCTTGCATTCGACGATCAGGGGCAGGGCCCGGCCCTGTTGTGCCTGAGCGGCCTGACCCGGAACCGCGAGGATTTCGATACCATTCACGGTCTGTCGCGTCGCGTCCGGCTGATCCGGATGGACTATCGCGGGCGGGGGGATTCGGATCATGGCGACTGGCAAAGCTATACCGTGGCACGCGAGGCGGAGGACGCAATCGAACTCCTCGACTATCTGGAGGTGCCCCAGACGGCCATCTTCGGCACATCGCGCGGCGGGCTGATTGCAATGCGGCTCGCTCACACGCACCTCGACCGGTTGACGGGTGTGCTGCTGAACGACATCGGCCCGGTCATTGATTCTGCCGGACTCGAGGCGATAAAGGGCTACGTCGGCATCACGCCGTCCTATGCCGATTATGACGAGGCTGCCACCGGGCTGCAAAAAACCTATCTCGACGACTTCCCCGAGGTCGGCCTTGCGCAATGGGTCGTGTTCGCCCGGCGCATCTTTCGTCAGACCCGCGACGGGCTCGAGTTGCGCTATGACCCTGCCCTGCGCGAGGCGGTTCTGGCCACGACGGCACCCGCGCCAGATATGTGGCCCCTGTTCGACGCGCTGAAAGGCCTGCCGGTGGCCGTGCTGCGTGGCGAGAATTCCAGCCTGCTGTCGGCCGAAACCCTGGCCGAAATGGCCCACCGGCACCCCGGCCTGATGTCGGCCACCGTGCGCGGCCGCGGGCATGTGCCGTTTCTTGATGAGACGGAAAGCGTGGCCCTGATCGACGCCTTCCTCGTGGAACTCGGCGCGTGACTTCGCTCGCGATGATCCAAGCTGCAAGCCACCGGCTGCAAGGCCGCGCCCGCCGCACGCCCTTGCTGAACGCGCCCCTTCTGGACCGGATCGCGGGCCGGCGGGTGTTCGTCAAGGCCGAATGCCTGCAATGGACCGGCAGCTTCAAGTTTCGCGGCGGTTGGTCTGCACTGTCGGCGCTGGATCCCGCGATCCGCGCGCACGGCGTGATCGCGTTTTCCTCGGGCAACCACGCACAGGGCGTGGCGCTCGCCGCCAGCCTGCACGGGGTGCCTTCGGTGATCGTGATGCCCTCGGATGCACCGCAGGTCAAGTTCGCCCGCACCCGCGACTACGGGGGCGAAGTGGTGACCTACGACCGCGCCAACGAAGACCGCGAGGCCATCGGCGCGGCCCTTGCCGCCAATCGCAACCTGACCCTGATCCGGCCTTACGATGACGGCCAGGTCATCGCGGGCCAAGGCACCACAGGCATTGAAATCGCCGAACAGGCGACCGAGGCCGGGATCACCCATGCCGAAGTGATCACCTGCTGCGGCGGTGGCGGGCTGACAGCGGGCATCGCTCTGGCCACCGAAGGCCGCTTCCGTGTTCGCCCCGCCGAACCGGCAGGCTTCGACGACACCGCGCGGTCACTCGCGACCGGGCAACTTAAACGCAACGCCACCGCGTCAGGCTCGATCTGCGACGCCATCGTAACCCCGACGCCCGGAACTCTGACATTTCCCATCCTGCAACGCCTCTGCGGCCCCGGTCTGGTGGTGACCGACGATCAGGCCCTGCAGGCCATGTCGCTGGCCTTTGCACACCTGCGCATCGTGCTGGAACCTGGCGGCGCAGTGGCGCTGGCCGCCGCCCTGTTCGATCCCGACCTGCCCGACACGGTGATCTGCACCGCCTCTGGCGGCAACGTCGATCCCGGCGTGTTTGCCACCGCCCTGCACCGCTTCCCGGCCTGACCGATGCCGCTGATGTACCTTCCCGACATCCGCCTGAACATCCGGCTTGACGGACCCGACGCCGCCCCGCCGCTTGTCCTTCTCCACGCGCTTGGCACCGACAGCACCCTGTTCGATCCGATCATGCCGCTGCTGCCGGGCCTGCGCATCCTGCGCCCCGACCTGCGCGGCCATGGCGCGTCAGGTGTGCCGGCGCCGCCCTACACCATGGGGGCCCTGATCCACGACGTGGAACGTCTGATGGATCATTGCACAATGAAAGACGCCGTGGTTCTGGGCGTTTCCCTCGGCGGCTTGATCGCCCAGGGCCTTGCCATCAAACGGCTCGACCTCGTTCGGGCGATGGTGCTGTCCAACACCGCCGCCCGCATCGGCAGCCCCGCAATGTGGTCGGACCGCGCCGCCCAGGTCGCCGCAACCGGGCTGGAGCCTTACGCCAACGGCGCGATGGAACGGATGTTCGGCCGAACCTGGCGCACCGAACCCGCCATGCCCACAGCGCGAAACCGCCTCGTTACCACCCACCCCCAAGGCTGGATCGGCTGCGCAATGGCGATTGCGGGCACCGATTTTTTCACCCTCACTGCCTCCCTGACCCTGCCGACCCTCGTGATTGCAGGCGACCGCGACGCCACCACCCCGCCCGATCTGGTCCGCGAAACCGCAGACTTGATCAAAGGCAGCCAGTTCCACCTGATCCGAGGTGCCGGCCATCTGCCCCTTCTCGATAAACCAACCCAATACGCTACCTTGCTCACCGATTTCCTGAGCCGCATTGGCCACCTGAAAACGCCTCGCACTCCAGACAATTGAACTAAAATTTTCGTCCCCCTTCATCTGTTCATAAATATCCCACGGGGGTGCGGGGGTGTGAAACCCCCGCTCTTCGCAACGGGTGCGGGGGTGTGAAACCCCCGATCTTCGCCAAAAAAGCCAACCCGCAGACAGCCGAAAGACCCTTGATGCAAGCCCCGAACAAACTCGCCATGACCTTCGTCCTCGCAACTGTGGCGCTCGATTCCATCGGTATCGGCCTGATCTTCCCCGTCATGCCCGATCTGTTGACCGACGTCACCGGCAGCACGCTGGGGCAGGCGGCGTTGTGGGGCGGGCTGCTGACCGCCTCTTTTGCGGTGATGCAGTTCCTGTTTGGTCCCATCGTCGGCAACCTGTCGGACCGGTTTGGCCGCCGCCCGATCTTCCTTGTCTCGCTTGCGGTGATGGCGGTGGATTATGTCATGATGGCCCTGGCCCACACGGTCTGGCTGCTGCTTGCCGCGCGCATGATCGCGGGCGTCGCCGCCGCCACCCATTCTACTGCATACGCCTATGTTGCCGACATTTCGGCCCCCGACGACCGCGCCAAGCGGTTCGGCCTTGTCGGGGCCGCGTTCGGCCTTGGCTTCGTCGCAGGCCCGATGCTGGGCGGTGCGCTTGCCGTCATCGACACCCGCGCACCGTTCTGGGCCGCAGCCGCACTGGCGACGGCAAACCTGATCTTCGGCTATTTCATCCTGCCAGAAAGCCTGAAACCCGCCCTGCGCCGCCCGTTCAACCTGAAACGCGCCAACCCGCTGTCGTCGTTCGCCGCAATCCGCAAACTGCCCGGCCTGCGCATCCTGCTGTTGGTCAGCTTCGTCTACGCCGTCACCTTCAACGTCTGGCCCGCAATCTGGTCCTACTACGGCAAGGCCGCGTTCGGCTGGAACCCGCTGTGGATCGGCATTTCCCTTGCGATCTTCGGCATCTGCATGGCGACGGCGCAGGCAACCCTCGTTGCCCCGATGATCAAACGCTTCGGCGAAAAGCGCACCGCGACCTATGGTATGATGGCCGAAGTTGGCACCTACACCTTCTTCGGCTTTGTGTCGTCGGGCTTCTGGGCGCTGGTGTTCACCCCCCTGACGGCCCTTGGCGGCGTCACCGGCCCGGCTTTGCAGGCCATGACCAGCCGCCTGACCCCGGAAACCCAGCAGGGCGAGCTGCAGGGCATCAACACTTCGATCAACGCGCTGGCCATGATCATCGCCCCGCTGGTCATGACGTTTATCTTTCAGATCTTCACCGCCCCCACCGCGCCCGTCTTCCTGCCGGGTGCGCCGTTCTTGCTGTCGGCCGTGCTGATGGTCGCTGTTATCATAATCTTTGTCGCCGCCCCGCGCGCCGTGACCCCAGACGCCACCCTAGCCTCACCAGAAACCGGAGGGACCCCATGAAACTGCAAGACCTCGAGATTTTCGTTGTGGCCCCCCCGGCCCCCGGTTGGGGCGGGCGCTACTGGATCTTCACCAAGCTGACGACCGACAATGGCATCGTAGGCTACGGCGAATGCTATGCTTCCACCGTCGGCCCCAAGGCGATGAAGGCCGTGATCGAGGACGTGTTCGCGCGTCATATGCAGGGCACCAACCCCGAGAACATCGAACTGATGTATCGCCGCGTCTATTCTTCGGGCTTTACCCAACGCCCCGACCTTACCGTGATGGGGGCTTTTGCGGGGCTTGAAATTGCATGTTGGGACATCCTCGGAAAAGCCCGCGACCGTCCGGTTTGGGCGCTGCTTGGGGGCCGGATGAACGACCGCATCCGCGCGTACACCTATCTTTACCCCGAACCTGATCAGGACGCGGCCGAATTCTGGGTCAACCCAGACATGACGGCCCAAGCCGCCGCCAAATGCGTGGCTCAAGGCTTCACCGCCGTCAAATTCGACCCCGCCGGCCCCTACACGATCCGGGGCGGGCATCAACCTGCCATGTCGGACATCACGCGGTCCGTCGCGTTCTGCGCCAAGATCCGTGACGCCGTCGGCGACCGCGCCGACCTGCTGTTCGGCACCCACGGCCAATTCACCACCCCCGGTGCGATCCGCATGGGTCAGGCGTTGGAACCCTACCTGCCGCTCTGGTACGAAGAACCAATCCCGCCCGACAATTTACTGGAATTCGCCGAGGTGGCAAAACACGTTCGAATCCCCCTCGCCACCGGCGAACGCCTGACGACCAAAGCCGAATTCGGCGCTCTGCTGCGCCACGGCGGCGTGCGCATCCTGCAACCCGCGCTGGGCCGCGTCGGCGGCATCTGGGAGGCGAAGAAAATCGCCGCCATCGCCGAGATCTACAACGCCGAAATGGCCCCGCACCTTTACGCAGGCCCCGTCGAATGGGCCGCCAACATCCACCTCGCCACATCGATCCCCAACCTGCTGATCGCCGAAACGATCCAGACCGGCGGCACGTTCCACCTCGCCCTGATCAAGCACACCATCCAGTTCGAGGATGGCTATGTCATCCCCCCCACCGCGCCCGGCCTTGGCATCGACTTCGACGAAGACCTTGCCCGCGCACATGCCTTCACCGGCACCGGCCTGCACCTGCAAATGCAGGAAGCGCCCTGCGACTACCGCGACGGCAACCGGTTTGAAGGCGGTGCACCGACCGACGCCTGACGCCGCGCGCACGACGAGTCCACCCATCGCGCGCAGGGCTGGACCCGCCCTGCGCGCGCAAGACCGATCCGCAAATGGGTGGACACCCTGCCACGCGGCGTTGATTTTCCGCTCCCGCGCATCAGTTACCGAGGTCGCAAGCAGGATATGCCGATGACCCAGCCCCTAATCGCCACTCGCGCCGTCGGATTGGCCGCGATGCAGGCCTTCATCCCCGCTATGGGGCGCCGCTATGCCAATGGGCGCAACTACGACAACGGGCCGGGTCAGCACGCAGCGGTGTCGGTCTTGTCGCCCTGGATTCGCCGCAGGCTGATCACCGAGCAGGAAGTCGTTGCCGCGGCACTTGCTGCCCATGGCCCCGACGACGCTGAAAAGTTTATCCAAGAGGTGATCTGGCGCGGTTATTTCAAAGGCTGGCTGGAACGCCGCCCGCAGGTCTGGACCAGCTATTTGCAAGGGCTGGAGGCTGATCTGGCAGCCCTGGACCGTGACCGCCGCCTGCGTCGCGACGTGGATCGTGCGGTGAACGGCCAAACGGGACTGGAGTGTTTCGATGCCTGGGCCACCGAACTGGTTGACACCGGCTATCTGCACAACCACGCCCGGATGTGGTTCGCCTCGATCTGGATCTTCACGCTGGAATTGCCGTGGCGGCTGGGGGCGGATTTCTTTTACCGTCACCTGCTGGATGGCGACGCGGCGTCCAACACGCTGGGCTGGCGTTGGGCCGCAGGTCTGCACACGCGTGGCAAACCCTATCCAGCGCGGGCCGACAACATTGCCACCTTCACGAACGGCCGTTTCACCCCGCGCGCAGGCGATCTGGCCGAGGTGACCCAAGGGCTGGAAGCGACCGAGCCTGAAGGCCTGCCCCCGGTACTGCCGCTGCGCACAACCCTTGCCCCCAAACCCGACCTGCCGACTGCGCTGCTGATCACTGACGAGGATTGCCGGATCGAAGACTTTGACCCGGCCACACTCGACATCCGCACCGCCGCCACCCTTGTCAGCAGTCACCTGCGCTCGCCGCTGCCCGTCTCGGATGCGGTGATTGCGTTTGAACGAGCGGCCCTCGCGGACGCCGCCAGTCGCGCAGGCGTCACGGCCACCCCTCTGCACGCCCTGCATCCCGACACGCTCGCCAAATGGGCAGCAAGCACCGGAGCCACCCAGATCGTCACCCCCTATATCACGCGCGGCCCCTTGCAGGACTGGATGGACGACGCCGCACCCTACCTTGCCGCAAAAGGCATCACGTTGACCGAATGGCGGCGCAAGTGGGACGCGGCGATCTGGCCACATGCGACAGCGGGCTTTTTCAAGGTGAAACAGCAAATCCCCCGCATTCTGGACCTGCTGCACCCCGCATGATCCTGTCAGATCCCCGCATCGCCCGACTGATCACCTTGTTTCGTGCCGCCCGGCACCCTCCGGCAGGTACGGGCCGCATCGCCCTTGCCCTGACCCTTGGCGCGGTGACCCATGCGATGTTCGCGGCGGGCGTTGGCGCCATGATCGTGGCGATGTTCTTCGGCCTGTCCGAAAGCCTCGGCGCTGTCGAATGGCCGCTGGCCGCCTTGACCAACGCCGCCCTGATCGCGCAATTTCCGCTGGCCCATTCGCTGCTGCTGACCGGTCGCGGTGGGCGGGTGCTGGCCCGCCTGATCCCCGGCCCGCACGGCCAGACGCTGGCGACCACCACCTATGCCCTGATCGCATCGGCCCAACTGCTGGCGCTTTTCGCGTTGTGGACGCCGTCCGGCATCGTCTGGTGGCGCGCGGACGGGACTGTCTTGTGGGTCATGACGGCGGCCTATGCCGCAAGCTGGCTTTTCCTGATGAAAGCCATCTTTGATGCGGGTGCCGACGTCCAAACTGGCGCGCTCGGCTGGCTGTCCCTTTTGGCCCGCATCCGTCCGGTATTTCCCGACATGCCCACTGGTGGCCTGTTCCGCCTGATCCGCCAGCCGATCTATGTGGCGTTCGCGCTGACGCTGTGGACAGTGCCCGTCTGGACCCCCGACCAACTGGTGTTGGCGGTCAGCTATTCCGCCTACTGCCTTCTTGCCCCCCGCCTGAAGGAACGCCGCTTTGCCGCGCGGTATGGGACGCGGTTTGACCGTTATCGCGCGGCCGTGCCCTATGCCGTTCCCCGCCTTGCAGCCCCCAAGGACCGATCCGATGCGCAATGACCTGACCATCTACGACCGCGTCGCCGATCAGTGGTGGTCGGACGACATTCGCTGGGTGCGCACCCTGAAAAACCTCGTGCCGGGACGGCTGAAATGGTTTGATCGTCAGATTGATTGGCAGGGAAAAGCGGTGCTGGACCTCGGCTGCGCGGGCGGCTTCATGGCCGAAGCGTTGGCCGCACGGGGCGCCCGCGTCACCGGCATCGACCCGGCGCGCGGTGCCATCGACGCCGCCCGCCGCCATGCCGCAGCAAACGGCCTGCCGATCCGCTATGACGTGGGCTTGGGCGAAGCACTGCCTTACACCGATGCCAGTTTCGACGCCGTGGTCTGCGTCGATGTGCTGGAACACGTCACCGACCTGCACAAGGTCATGTCCGAAATCACCCGGACCTTGCGCCCCGGCGGGCTGTTTTTGTTCGACACGATCAACCGAAACCCACTTGCCCGGCTTGCCACCATCACGGTGGCCGAAGACCTTTTGCGTCTGCTGCCGCGCGGCACCCACGACCCCGCGATGTTCATCAAACCCGCCGAGTTGCGCGGCGCGATGCAGGGCGCAGGCCTGGTCCCGGGCCCGATCACCGGCCTTGGCCCACGCGGGATCAACAGGCGGCTCGATCTTACCTTCGGCCCGCTGCCGCTGACGGCAATCTTGTACATGGGCTTGGCCCGCAAACCGGCATGACCGGCGTTGATCCGGACGCAATCCCGAACCTTGACCCAGCAACCGTCAGCGAGATCATCGAAATGGCGCTGAGCGACCACACCAGCTTTGCCCAGATCCGTGCCCTGCATGGCCTGTCGCCCGATCAGGTGAAATCGCTGATGCGCTCCACCCTGACCCCCGGCAGCTACCGCGCATGGCGCAGGCGCGTGCGGCAGTTCGGCGACCGGCGCGCGGTTTACAAGTAGGGCGGGGTTTCACAAAAATCGAGGGTTTTCCACCCTCGCACCCGCATCAAAAAGCGGGGGTTTCACATCCCCGCACCCATCCTGAAAATCGTAGGTTGTCCGCACCCGCAGCAAAGAACAGAGGTTTCACGCATCCGCACCCACAATAAAGAGCGGGGGTTTCACACCCCCGCACCCCCGTGGGATATTTTCACCAGTAGGAAATCAGGAGGTTTCAGGGGGCCAACCACTGGCCCGCCCAGCCATCGGCCCGGTCAAACCGCGCGCGCCGATGCAGCGGCCCCAGATGTACCACGTCAAACGCCTGCACCGCACAACGCAGCACGGCAAAGGACGCGGCATCTGGGCGCTTTTCATAGGCCAGCGACGCGGCAATAGGCGCACCGGACGCGGGCAGCGTGCCGTAACTCTGGCGTGACGGGTCCGGCACTCGCGCCCAGATCGCTGCTACAGGCTCGCCGGTCAGGACCTGCACCACTCCCTCGATGCGCGTCTGCAAATGCGCGCTTGCGTCCCACACATGCAGCGCCGCCCGCGGGTTGCTCCGTAATGCCTTAACCTTGGCCGAACGCAGATCGGTGTGCACATCCAGCGTGCCTGCCACGGGGTCCGCCGCCCGCAGCACCACGGTCCGCGCTTCTGGCCATCCTGCAGTCGACACTGTGGCAAAGGTCAGCTGCCGCGCCGCCGAATGCCGGTCGCCCACCCCGCGCACCAGCCGGGCCCAGACCTGCGCCAGCAACGTGTCCAACTCGGCAGCCCACCCATGAGGATCAGTCGTCATAGCCTGTCATCTCCAGATATCCCACGCCACCATGGCTGCCCGAAATCGTCACCGGCCCCTCCCAATAAGGAACCGAAGTTGCCATCCACGCATCGGGGTTCAGCGCCGAAATCGTCACATCCACCCCCCGGTCCGGTACCTGCACGCGCCATTGCACCGGCACCTCGCGCCCGGCGACCGCGTGCGTTTCCAACGGCATCGCCGCAAACGCGCCATCCGGCAGCGCCACCGCGTCGCCATCCGGCGCAATCCATGTCGCCGCCGTATAATCTGTAGCCCCGCGCAGCACGAACCCCATCAGCTTGTCCCCGGTGTCGAAAGACAGCGAAAACCAGTCCCACCCGGTCTGATCCGCCGCCAAGGGTTGCGACGACCATTCCCGGTCCAGCCACGCCGTCCCCGTCACCGGCACATTGCCCTGCGGCAGGGTCAGCGTGCCCGCCACCTGATAAAACGGCTGCGAGTAATAGTGGCTTGCCTGTCCCGCCGCTGATTTCACCGAATACCCCCGGTCGCCGTGCAACACCAGCGGCCCCTGCGCCACCAGCCCCACGTCATAGGCGAACTCTGTCCCTGACGCCGTCAGCCGCAGCGTGTCGAAATCCGGCCCCTGCATCGCCCAAGCGTCGATCCACGCCGCAAAGGGGGCCACGTTGACCCCCGCCTGCCCGATCCCGCCCCGCGCCAGCCGTTCCGCCACATAATGCGCATCACGCGTCGTCACCGCCGCATGGCCCATCCACAGCTGCGGGGTGTCCCACCCTTGGCCGTCGCGCGGCGCAAGCGCGGACCGGAACAGCGTCCACTGCAACCCGTAAGCCACCCCGTCCGGCCCGGTCAGATTGGCGGTCAGATACCACCACTCGATCCGAAACGTCGGGTGCGCGCCGTGATCCGCCGGGAACTGCAACACGGTGTCCCGCGATGGGTTGGCGAAATCCCCCGCCGTTGTGCCAAGCCCGGCAAACCCCTGCGCCATCGCCTGTACCGGCAGCCACACCAGCAGCAGCAGCAAAACCCCAACGTTCGCAACCTTAGCGTTCATGGCGAAACACCCCCAACAGCCGTACCGGCGAAATCCGCGCCAATTGCCACGCAGGCCACAATGCCGCCCCCGCCGCCGCCAGCAACGCAAACCCGCCCAGACGCAGATAGTCGAGCGGAAACAGATACACCGGCAACCGCCAACCAAACGCCTCGACATTGACAACTGCCAGCAGCGCCCAAGCCAGCGCCAGCCCCAACGGCAAGGCCATCGCCCCGGTCAGCGCGGCCAACACCACTGCGCGCAACAAATCCAACACAGCCAGCCTGCGCCGTGTAAGCCCCAACGCCCAAACCGGAGCCAGTTGCGGCAACCGCATCGCCGCCAGCGTCAACAGGCTCATCAAAATGGCAAACCCCGCCGCCGCCAGCGTCAGGATGTTCAGCGCGGTGGTGACGGTAAAGGTCCGCTCGAACACCGACAGCGACATCGCCTTGATCGCCACCTGATTGATCATGGCCCCGTCCGGCACCCCTGCTAGGTCGCGCAGCGCGGCCCGCAAACCCGCTGCACCGTCAGGGTCCACCCGCAGCCCGAACCGCAAGGCCGTCACGTCAGGAAATGCCGCGCGAAACACCGCGTCGTTCACCACGACCTGCCCCACCGGATTACCGTAGTCGCCGTAAACCCCCAAAACCGGGAGCGACACATCCGGCGCCACCGCGACCGCAGCCCCCAGATCCATCGCAACCCGCCGGAACAACTGCTCGTTGACCAATACCCCCTCGCCGCGCGCCAGCTTGTCCCAGGCATCTGGCACGGCCTGCAAAAACCGCCAGTTGTCGCGGTAGGTCGCATGGTCGCGCGCGCCCAAGATCTGGGCAGGCAACCCTGCCACCTCGCGGTCAACCGACAACAGCGGCAGCACGAAAACCCCCTGCGTCTCGGCCAGTGTCACGATCCGTGTCGCCTGCCCAATATCCGCCGCCGACACATACAGCTCTGCCGCCAGCCGTTGATCAAGAAACCCCGTGAACGTCAGCCGGAACGACGACACCATGGTCGATACCCCCACATTTGCTGCCATCGCCAGCAACAGCGCCATCAGCGCCAGCGACAGCCCCGGCACCTGCTGCCGCGTGTCGGCCCAGAACCACTGGGCCACCGGCCCCCTTGCCCGCGCCTCGCCCAACCGCAGCACCAATTCCAGCACCCCCGGCAAGGCCAGCGCCCCGCCAATCAGCAACGCCCCCAGCATCGCAAACCCGGCCAGCAACCCCGACCCCCAGACCGCCAACAACCCCGACATCCCCAGCAGCGCACCCGACAGCCCGGCCATGAGCCCCCCCCGACGCGCCATCACCCAGGCGCGGGGCTGCGCACTTGCCAACAGCGGCATCCGCGCAATCGACCACAACGCCCCACCCGCCGCCACCGCCGTCCCCCCCAGCGCGATGGCCATTCCCGACAGCCACCACGCCGGACGCAAGGACAACTGCCCCGAAACATCCGCCCCATAAAGCCCGCGCAACGTCGCCGCGACATCGGGCAACAGCGCCGCCGCAATCACATAGCCCAGCGCCACGCCCAACGCCCCTGCAACCAGCCCCAGCACCGCCAGTTCCATCCCGATCAGCGCGACCAACCGCCCCAACGGTGCGCCCAATGCCCGCAACGTCCGCACCATCGCGCGGCGTTGTTCAAACGCAAGACCGATCGCCCCATGCACGATAAACAGCCCGACAGCGAAGGACAGCAACCCGAACGCCGTCAGGTTCAAATGGAAACTGTCGGTCAGCCGCGCCACATCGGTGCCGTCTTGCGGCGCGGTTTCCACCAAACCCGGCGCCACCTCGGCCAACGAGCGGCGGCCCAAAGGCTGCACGTCGGCCACCAGCAACCGGTCGATCTGCCCGTCCCGGCCAAGCAGCCGTTGCGCCACGCCGATGTCGGTGATCGCGGTGTTCGGGGCCACATCATTTGCCACCACACCCTGCACACCCACCTCTGGCAATTCCACCAAAGTGTCGATCTGCCCAAAAACCTGCCCCGAACCTAGGAAAGCCCCCAGATCGGCCCCCTCGGCCACCGACACGGGCGCAATCCCGCCCGGCGCGGTCAACGGGTCAATCCCCACGATCCGCACCGACCCCAAACGCCCCTCGATCACCGGCGACACGTTCCACCCCGCCCGGCGCAACGCGATGTAACTGGCCTGCGACACAACTCCCTGACGCGCGGTGATCTGCGCATAGCGCCCGCTGCCCAGCGTCGCCGCCGCCGCATCATAACTCGCCCGCGCTTCGGCATTGATCGCCTGCACCCCCGACCACAGAGCCGTGCCCAGCGCGAGCCCGGCCAACAGCGTGAACAATTGCAACGGGTTGCGCCGCCAATGCGAGAATAACGCCGACAGGATCACCCGGCTCATGTCAACAGACCCGAGATCTGGCCCGAGATCTGGCCCGCCCGCAGATGCAACCGCCGCCCCATCCGCGACGCCAACCGTTCCGAATGGGTCACCAGCACCAGCCCCGCCCCGGTTTCCGCCACCAGTTCGCACAGCACCGCAAACACCACATCCGCCGTCGCCTCGTCCAGGTTGCCGGTCGGCTCATCCGCCAAGACCAGCTTCGGCTGCGGTGCCAGCGTGCGCGCAATCGCTACCCTTTGTTGCTGGCCACCCGACAACTGCTCGGGGTATTTGTGCAAATGTTCCGCCAGCCCCAACCGCACCGCCAGTGCCTTTGCCCGTGCCGGGTCATGCCGGCCCGCCAGCCGCGCCTGAAACGCAATGTTGCCCGCCACGGTCAGCGACGGTATCAGGTTGAATTGCTGAAAGATCACCCCCACCGTGCCGCGCCGCAACGCCGCGCGGCCCACATCGTCCAGCGGTGTAAGGTCGGTCCCGTCCACGGCGACCACCCCCCGGTCTGCGGTATCAAGACCCCCCATCAGGTGCAGAAGCGTGCTTTTTCCCGACCCGGACTCGCCGGTCAGCGCCAGCATTTCGCCCGCGCCCATGTCGAACGAAACCCCCTGCAGCACCGCCGCCTCGGTCCCCGGAAAAGTCTTGGTCACGTCGCGCACATGCAGCAGCATCGATCATCCTCTTTGACCTGACATATGCCAATGCAGGCGTACGAACAGGGCAATTGCCAGCGGCGACCTTGAAGAGTGTATATACTCCGAGTCTCGCGGAAGCCGAATTTGACGTCTTGACGGCTGGGTTTGGAACGATTCAGCTATGCCTATGATCCGCCCCGGCTTTCTTTCCTCAGCAGACCGTATCGAGCTTGAGGCTTGCGT
>Ga0209702_10001921_pt1 | contig 37887 bp, 36 predicted proteins | sample FRY01_FD_187210 | JGI IMG/M metagenome (GOLD analysis project Ga0209702, IMG submission 187210) | Freshwater microbial communities from Lake Fryxell liftoff mats and glacier meltwater in Antarctica - FRY-01 (SPAdes) (version 2) | ecosystem: Environmental > Aquatic > Freshwater > Ice > Glacier...
CCTCCAGACGCACCAGCGACAAGCCCTCGATTGACACAGTTACATCTGTAACGAACTGGCCCGCTCAAGGCAAGCAAAACTATCTGCAAGCAGCAAACCCCACACCTCTTTGGCCGGTTAACGGGCAATCGCCGACGGTCCCAATCGACGGGACTGCTCCGAGTTGGGCGAGTTGCTCGCCCCACAAGATCGACGTGAACTGGCTCCCGGCGTCGGAATGGGCTCGCAATCCTTCCAAGTCGAGACCACCGCGGTTCCAGGCGGCCATGTGCAACGCGTCGATGACAATGTTGGTGCGCATGTGTCCGGCGCAGCGCCAACCAACGATCATCCTCGAGTACACATCGACGATGAAGCACACGTACGCGACACCCGCCCAGGTCGGCACGTAGGTGAGGTCGGTGACCCACAGATCGTTCGGGGCCGTCGCGGTGAAGTTCCGCTTCACAAGGCCGGGCGACCGCGCTGCTGTGTCGTCTCGCACGGTGGTCCACACGCGTTTGCGGCGGCGGGTGACACCCTCGATGTCCAGGGCTTTCATCAGGCGAGCGACCTGATCACGGCCGATCTCGTGGCCGGCACGCCCGGCTGCGATCCACAACTTTCGGGCCCCGTAGACCCGGTAGTTCGCGACGAACAACGCCAACATGATCGGCATCATCACCGTGTCTCGCTGGGCTCTCGCCGACGTTGCAGCGGTCTTGGACGCGTAGTAGGTGGACGGAGCAATCGGCAACACGTTGCAGATCGACTCGACTCCGTACTCGTCGCGATGAGCGTCGATGTAGTCGACCATCATCGATGTGGGCGGTCGAGTTCCGCCGCGAAGAAAGACGCCGACGTCCGCAGAATCCCGTTCACCCGCCGGAGCTCCTTGACCTCTTGCTCCAACTCGCGAATCCGGGCCTCGTCCGCCGGCGCAGCGCCGCCGTCCTTGCCAGCGACCAGACCCTCGGCGAGATCGGCATCATGCACCCACTTGCGGACCGACTCGATCCCGAACCCGAGCTGCTCACCGACAGCTTTCACCGAGCCGAAGCCCTCACCGGTCTCGACCCGACGCAACCTCACCAGACGGACTGCGTGCTCTTTCTGCTCCGACGAGTACCGCCGCGACCTCTTGCTCTTCGACTTCGACATGATCTCTCCTTGATAACCAAAGTAGAGAGCCTCCGATGAACCCAGGGCGATTCACTAATTCTGGCAGCACCGCAATTTGTGCTGCCAGAACGTGGAATAAGTGCTGACAAGACGTGAAACATTCTGCTGCCGTCAGCATGAAACTTCACACGCTGCGAGCCGCTGGCCGGGTCGGTGGAGCGCCGGTGTAATCGTTTTCGAGTCGGTGGCGTCGTAGGGGAAAGACCCTGATCCAACTGGAGGAAACTCATGCGACGAATGACCACTGCTGCCGTGCTGGCGGCGATCACGACGATGCTGCCGATCGCGGTGTCGACAACCCATGCGGCATCGACCGCCGACGACTCCGCTCACATAGCGGCTGCGGTATCGACCGATCATCGACCCGAACCGCTGCAGCTCAGCTGCGAGGCTCGGCTGAGCGACGACGTGGCCGGTGCGCGATGCGCCTGGTCGGCTCCGACGTCTGACGCGGCGGCTGGTGTGGAACTTGTGCGCGTCGCCATCGGATCCGATCAGGGACGTCAGGTCGTGTTCCGCACGACGGACCTCTCGGTCACCGAACACGTTGACACCCCGATCCGCGCTGGCGTCCGATATGCGTACGCCGTGATCGCCGTCAACAACGTCGGCCGGATTGTTGGGCGAAGTCGAACGGTCGTGACTGGCGTACCAGCGGCGGAACCACCGTCGGTCGAACTGCTGCAGCTCCACTGCAGAGCGGGTTCCTCGGAACCGACCGAACGGAATCGGGTCGGCTGCGAGTGGACACTTCCGACCTCTCCTGCACGAGCGCTGACGTTGTGGCGTTCGGTCAACGATGGTGCTCGCGAGCGCGTGGCCTTGTTCTCGACGCCCTTCGCTGCGTCGTACGGTGACGTTGTGTCTGCAGGGACGACCAGCGTTGTGTACGTCGTCATCGCGACCGATGGCGATGGCCAGGTCGTTGCCAGCTCGCGGGCCTCTCGCGTCGACATCGTCGCTTCACCTACGACCGTGCCGACGCGGTCGACAACCGTCGAGCCAGTTCCTGTGCGGAGCGGCTCCGTGGCTCAGCCGACGCGGGCGACCACGACAGTTCCCAACACGACTCGGTCGAACAGCGCTCACACGGTCCAGATCACGGGGGCAACGAAGGTCGCGGCGCTTCCCGCGGCGGGCAATTCTGGCGCTGACCGGAGCAGCGTTGACGTGGTTCGAACAGTGCGAGGAGCGAGCGACTGAACATCCGTCGATCCCGCGATGCAGGAGACGCGCCGTCACTTGGGCCCAGCGAGGGTCCGGGTGACGGCGTGCTGGTCGCTCGCGCTATCGATGGCGACTCAGCTTCGTTTGCCATGTTGTTCCGGCGTCATGCCCCCGCGGTGCACGGGTTTGCGCAACGACGGACACGTTCGGTACACCTGGCTGACGACGTCGTGTCGGCGAGCTTCGAACGTGCATGGCATGGGCTGGAGACGCTTGGTGCTCGGCACGGGGATCGTTTCCGCCCGTGGGTGTTCCGGATCGCAGCGAATGAGCTGGCCAGCATGATGCGTTCGTCGACCCGCCGAGCGGCACGTGAGCATCTCGCCACGTCACGCGGGGAGGTGCCGGCGGACGGCAGCGTCGGGCACGATGACAGTCGTCCATTCCGAGCCATCGATTCCGCAGATGAACATCGGGCGCTTCTGGAAGCGATGGACGAGTTGCCCGAGCGCTATCAAGAGGTGATCTCGCTGCGATATCTGTCCGACCTCACACCGGCTGAAACGGCTCGGGAACTCGGCATTACCCGCGGCAACGTCGCGGTGCTCCTGCACCGGGCCGTCGCTGCCATTCGTTCGAAGATGGAGGTGGAGTCGTGACCGATCGAAAGACGATCAACGAGCAATTGGAGGCACTTGGGCGCGTGGCCATCGAGCCGGTCGAGCCTCGGCTCGACGACCTCGAAGCACAGCTCTTGGCCGCGATTGGCGATGACGGGGAGCATCGGTTGATGCTGATTTCGGAATCGCCGACGCGTCGCGGGCATCGGCTGTTCCTGGTAGCTGCTGCCGCCGTCTGTGTACTCGCGATTTCTGGTGCACTGCTCCTGCCGAAGGACAACGACCACAGCATTGTGATTGCTGCGGCGAACGATGTGTCGATCATCCTGCCGGACGGCGCTGCAGTCGTGGGTGCAGCCGGGCTTGTGCTTCCGGACGGAGCGATCATTGATGTCGATGGCTTCGTCGATGTCGACGGCCGTCGATTCGGGCCCGGCAGATACGGGGTCGACGATGGTGAGGTCGTCGTTCTTTCGATCACAAGCGACCCGTCGACCACGGTGCAGTCTGTTGCCCCAGCGCCATCAGTTTCGCCGGTGTCATCTGCGCCGCCTGTGAGTACCCGTGTGTCCACGACCGTTCGGGCAAGCGATGACAGCTCGACCCAAACAGAAACGACAGAGGTCGTTCGGACTACGCCGATCAGCGAGGAACCTGTCCGCACCGTCGCAACGACCGTCCCTGTGCGGACAACGACGACCGTCCCTGTCCGCACCGTCGCAACGACCGTCCCTGTGCGGACAACGACGACTGTCGCTGTGCGGACAGCGTCGACTGTCGCTGTGCGGACAGCGACGACCGACCCTTCAGGGACACCGACCAACACATCGATAACTTCGGTTCAGCTCGTGCCGACGCCCGTGACGGCCGTGCCGGTTAGACGAGGTAGTGCTTGACCGCGAGCCGTTCGGCCGAGTCGTCGCCGGGCACGCCGAGCTGTGCGACCACCTTGAGGTTCGGCCACTCGGCCGGCGTGAGCTGCTGGTACTCAAAGGTGAGTTCGCCAGCTGCGGGATGAGAAAAGCGTCGGAGGCGAGTCTCGAAGCCGGACACATCGTGTTCTGGCCACCAGGCTGCGAACTCGGAGCTCTCGTCGGCCAGGAGGGCGACGAGTTCGGTCATCGCCGGGTCGTGACGCACTGATGACGTCGCTGAGCGGAACTCAGCGAGCGCCTGGCGAGCGTGAATGTCCCAGTCGACGATGAGGTCTCGTGTTGCCGTGTCGGCGAAAAGCACCCAGAGCAGGTTGCGGCGCGGCGGTTCGAGTTCGACGATGCGCGGGTACAAACGCGCCTGGGCGGTGTTCCACGCAACGAACTCCCAGTGCGGGCCCAACACGTAGGCCGGAGACGGCATCAGCGAGTCGAGTAGGCGGATGAGTGCACTCGGTGCCTCGGCCGGTGCCTCGACGGACGCTGTGCCCGGGTCGGTCAGCGCAATGAGGTGTTCTTGGCCGGCGTCGTCGAGGCGGAGTGCCCGGCCGATCGCCAACAGCACATCGTCGGATGCGTTGATCCGTCGGCCCTGTTCGAGCCACGTGTACCAGGTGACCGACACGCCGGCGAGCAACGCGACCTCTTCGCGGCGGAGCCCAGGGGTGCGTCGACCCCGGCCGGGCGGAAGGCCGACCTGCTCGGGCCGCGTCGCCTCACGACGCGCCCGCAGGAACTCGGCGAGTTCCTTGCGATGGTTTGCTGTTTCCCCCATGCCGCAGAGTCAATCACGGAACGCCGACACCACTTCGTTCGTTCGACGTTTGTGTCGAAGTTCCCGCGTGGATACCAACGAGTTCTTCGACGCAAACGGGTAGGGGGAGGGGGGAGGGTCAGCCGGGGAAGGCCCGGCAGGGTTGGCCGCGGAGGCTGCCGCATTCCGGGTAGGCGGCGGGCGGGTTGATGCCCGGGACGACGGGGAGGACGACCTTGCTGGCAATGGCACCGCCGAGGCCAATGGTGACCTGTTCGCCTCCGCTGATCGTGTCGAAGATCCAAACGGGCCGGTTATTGCCCGGTGCGTCGACCGAGATGCGGATCTGTGAGCCGGCACGGAAGACATGGGCGAACGGGAAAATCTCGACACGGACTGGAGCGAATTCACTGTCGGGAAGTTGTTCTGCGTCGCCGGCCCGATGGGTGTGGACGGGTTGCAGCACACTCGACTCGGCGTTGTCGAGCGCACGGTGACTGGCTCGCAGCCAGCCCGACTGGATGTACATCTCTTGGCCGTCAGGTCGCACTTCGCTGATCGTCACCTCGAGGTCGGTGTCGCCGAGGTTCGACTGCACCCACAGGTCGGCAGATCCGGAACCAGCCATGGTGACGGTCTCACTGAGCGGCTTGGTGATGAACGTTGCAGCGGTGCCCGGTGCGTTTTGCTGCCAGTCCCACTGCACATCGAGCTTCCAGATATCACCGCTGCTGCCGGCAGACTCCTCGGCCAGGAAAGTCGCTGGAGTGCCGTCGGGCAGTGCAAGGTATTCGGTTTGCGTAGCCGTATCGGCTGCGGTGTCATCGAGACTGCCCCCGCTGCCAAAGAACCACTCGGTTGGCTCGACCGTGGGGATCGGCCACGACTCGAACTCTTCGACGAATCGGGGAAGTGGTGTGCGTGCGGCTGTGCCGTTGGCGGCCCCCTCTTCGAACAGGACACGGACACTGGGTTCAGCTTCGAACGCCGCGAGTGCATCCTCGTACGCCATGCCGGTGAAGCGGTCGTCGGGCAACGTGAGTTCGCCGGTGCCGAAGAGGCCGCTGGCGAGGATCGGCGCGATGACTCGCGCTGTGTCGAGGGTGGGGGTGCGCTTGGCGACGTACAGGTCGAGGAACTCGACCCAGCGCGGGAAGTTGGCAGGTCCGATCGACTCGGTATGCAAGCCGTTCATGAGCGTCACGTAGAACTTGTCGGTGCCGGTGAAGCGGTCGAGCATCGTGGGGAATCGGCCGCCGGTCTGCTCGTCCTGCCATGCACCGGCGATGAAGGTCGGCACGTTGATCTTGTCGACGAACAGCCGTGGCGACAGATCGCCGGTGTTGTCGCTGGAGTCGACGAACGGGGAGTCGAAGATCTCCGCGACGAGGTTGGGGTTCTGCATCCGCAAGGACTGGTTCGCTGCGCAGGCGTCGTCGCCAGCCGTGATTGCATTCTTCGCCCAGCCCTGGCCGCCTGCTTCGATGATCTCGCCCGTCGGGGTGATCGCTGGCTTGCCGTTGTCGACGCGGTCTTGCGTCCAGGCGACGGCGAAGCCGGTGTTCAAGATGCCACCGGGATAGAGCGTCGAGTTGTAGCTGTCGTCGATCACGGAGAACGGGGTGATCGCAGCGAGGCTCGGCGGTTGGGTCTGCGCGACAAAGAGTTGACTGATGCCGGGGTAGCTGACGCCGACCATGCCGACGCGGTTCTTGAAGACCCACGGCTGAGCGGCCACCGCCTCGATGGCGTCGTAGCCGTCGGTGCTCTGGGTGTATTCGAAGTAGCGGAACGAGCCGCCCGAGCAGCCGGTGCCACGCATGTTGACGCCGACGTAGGCGTAACCGAGCGGCGTGAAGAGGTCTTTGAAGCCTGTGCCGTTCGGGTCTGCCGGCGTGTAGCCCGAGTACTCGATGACCGTCGGGTACGGCCCGTCTTCGATTGGTCCGGGCAAGACGACGTTGGCGCTCAGCGTCGTGCCGTCCCGCGTCTCGATGTAGTTCAGTCCGGGTGCCAAGCGCTGCTCGGCGAAGAATGCCGGCTCAGGGTGCTCGTCACGAGCGAGCACGTCGATCGGTTGAGTGATACCGGCGTCGTCAACGACGAGACGCCAGTCCATGGCAGCGTCGAGGTTGCGGAAGAGAAACGATCCGTAGCCGTCGACCTCGCCCCCGTTGAACGGCTCGTTGACGGCTCCTGCAGGCAGGCGGTCATCCGCCATGGTCGTCGTGACGATGCTGACGGTCGATCCTGGCGTGGCGCCCGTGATCGCGACTTGTTCGACGCCTGGCGAGACGTCAAAGCCCGGCTCAACAACCGGCAGGCGGTCCATCAATGACGGCTGGGCGGTTTCGTCCGGGACATCAGTGGCAAGCGGATTCTCGATGGTCGCATCGCCGGTTGGAGGCTCCGTCGTCGGCGCCTCCATGACCGCTGGAGCCTCGGTGATTGGTGCTGCGTCGCCACTGCCGCCGGAACAGGCTGCGCTGATCAATGCGAGTGCGGAGAGAACTGCCAGGCTGGCCCGTCGTTGCATCCGGACACTCTGCCACTTCGCCCACCCAACGTTTGTGTCGAGCTTCTCGCGTGAATACCAACGGGTTCTTCGACGCAAACCGGGGTTTCACATGAGGCGAGTGCGGAGAAAGGTGAAGATGAGGGCTTGCATGGTGGCTTGCTGGCCGGCGTCAGCTGCGCCACCGTGACCACCCTCGATGTTCTCCCAATAGGTGACGTCTTTGCCAGCGCTTTCGAGAAGCGAGGCCATCTTGCGGGCATGTCCCGGGTGTACCCGGTCGTCACGCGTCGAGGTCGTCAGCAGCATCGGCGGGTAGTCGGCGTCGGGATCGACGAGGTGATAAGGCGAGTAGCCCTGCAGGTAGGCCCAGTCGCTTGGGTCGTCGGGATCGCCGTACTCGGCCATCCACGAGGCGCCCGCCAGCAGGAGGTGATAGCGCTGCATGTCGAGGAGGGGGACTTGGCACACCACGGCGCCAAAGAGCTCGGGGGTACGGACGTACATATTGCCGACAAGTAGCCCCCCGTTGCTGCCTCCCGAGATACCGAGTCGTGCGGGCGACGTGATGCCACGGTCGATGATTGCACGGGCGACTGCCTCGAAGTCTTCGTACACGCGGGGACGCTTCTCGCGCAGGCCGCCACGGTGCCACGCCGGCCCGTACTCGCCGCCACCGCGGATGTTGGCGAGCACGTAGACCCCGCCGACACCAGAGTCGCGGCTGAGCCACGACCTGCCGATGACCGCCGAGTACGCAGCGGTGCGCGCTATCTCGAAGCCGCCGTAACCGCTCAACAGTGTGGGGCGTGACCCGTCGGTCGTCGCGAGGGCGTCATTCGAACCGACCACGAAGTACGGGATGCGGGTTCCATCGGCACTCGTTGCGAAGCGCTGCTCAATTGCAATGTCGCCTGCATCGAATCGGGCCGGTGCCTGACGGAGAAGTTGTGGGTTTGCGCCGTCATCGAGCGACATCACAAACAGCGATTCAGGGGTCACGAAGTCGGTGCCGACAAGCCAGATGTCGTCGCGTTCGGCTCCGTCGACAGCGCTGGCCGACAAGGTCCAGGCGTCTGGCGCACCGGGAAGCGCGCCGATGCGCCAGGTGCCGTCTGTCGAGGCGGGCGGGGTGGCAACCCAGAGGGCGTTGCGCACGTCGTCGAGCACGTTGAGCACGACCCGATTGCGGGTACAGGAAAAGCCGCCAAGCGAAGAGGTCTCCGTCGGTGTGAAGAGTGCGGTGAGTTCCGAGACACTGGCAAGGAAGCCGTCAATGTCGGTGACGAGCAGTGAGCCAGTGGAAAATGACTGTCCTTGATGTTCGAAGTCGGAACGCGGCGAGATGAAAATCCACCGTTCGTGGAAGCTGACTTCGGCGTCGTCGGGAACGTCAACAGCCACGAACTTGCCGTCGCGCAGGATCGACGTGCGCGTCGTAAAAAAGTCAGGGGACCGCTCGACGACGTGATGTCGGAAGCCGTCCATCGCCGACACGCCGACACCGACGGCGACATCGGCATCGTCGCCTTCGAAGACGATCTCGGCGTCTGCGATCGGTGTGCCTCGTTGCCACCGACGAACGGTTCGTGGATACCCGGACCGAGTCAGGCTCCCTGGCCCGAAGTCGCTGGTCACGTACACCGTGTCGGCGTCGATCCACGTCAGGCTGCCTTTGGCCACGGGCCGAACGAAGCCGCCTTCTGACTCGGGAATGAATCGCTTCTCGACAAGGTCGAACTCGCGTGTCACCGAAGCGTCGGAGCCTCCGGGTGACAGCTCGATGAGCGCTCGCTGCCGATCAGGGCGCAGCGTCGATGAGCCATGGAAGACCCATGACTCGTCCTCGGCCGCGCACAGCGCGTCGAGGTCGAGGATCGTCTCCCACTCGGGCTCACCACTGACGTAATCGGCCCACGTTGTACGCCGCAGGAGACCGCGACGGTGTTCGGCGTCGGTCCAGAAGTTGTGGACGAGGTCGCCATGGCGAGACGGGTAGGCGATGCGGTCGTCGGCTTCGAGCACGTCGAGCGTCGACGCCCGAATCGGTTCGAATTGCGGGTCGACGAAAAGGGTCGCCTCGGCAACAGCGTTGCGTGTGGTTACCCATGCCAATGCGTCGTCGCCCTCGACATCTTCCAACCACTGATGTGCGTCCATGGCGTCGACGGTACCGAGAAACAACCCTCGGATCCGAGTGCCGTCGTGGTCTGACGCAACGTCGGATCTCGTCGCAACGGCGAGGCGGGTTCTACGCTGCGCGCCATGTTCATCAATGGCGAGTGGGTCGAGGCAACATCGGGGCAAAGGTTCGAGGTGACCAACCCCGCGACGGGTGAGGTGATCGACACGGTGCCCGATGGCGGTGCCGACGATGCCCGAGCTGCAGTCGCTGCAGCCGATGCAGCATTCGGCTCATGGTCCCAAACAACGGCGTACGAGCGCGCCGACCTGCTGTACGGCGCCTGGCAGTTGATGACCGAGAGGTCGAAGGAACTGGCCGAACTGATGACGCGCGAGCAGGGTAAGCCGCTGAAGGCGTCGGCCGCCGAAGTGAAGTACGGCGCCGACTTTCTCCGCTGGTACGCCGAAGAAGCGAAGCGCGTAGCAGGGGAGTGGTTGCCGTCGGCCCGTGCCGATCAACGCTTCCTCGTCCTCAAGCAACCGGTCGGCGTCGTCGCCGCGATCACGCCGTGGAATTACCCGATCTCGATGCTCACCAGGAAAATGGGTCCGGCGCTCGCCGCAGGTTGCACGCTTGTGCTGAAGGCCGCGGAGGCAACCCCGCTTTGTGCTCGCGCGATCTTCCAGATCTTTGCCGACGCCGGCGCTCCTGCCGGTGTCGTCAACCTCGTGACGGCGTTCGATCCCAAGCCGATTGGCGAGGTGTTCTGCACGGACGAACGCGTCCGCAAGCTGACGTTCACCGGGTCGACCGCCGTCGGCAAGATGCTCGCCGGGTCAGCAGCGAGCAACCTCAAGCGCGTCTCCGTCGAGCTCGGTGGACACGCGCCGTTTATCGTCTTCCCCGATGCCGATCCGGTGCACGCTGCGAAGGGTGCGGCGGCCCTGAAGTTCCTCAATTCGGGCCAGGCATGTATCAGCCCGAATCGGCTGTATGTGCACGAATCTGCACACGACGCATTCGTCGACACCCTGATCCAGCGCGTCGGTCGCGTGAAGGCCGGCAACGGTATGGACGAAGGCGTCGGCGTTGGCCCGCTGATCAGCGAAGCAGCGGTCGCCAAAGTCGCCAACCAGGTCGACGACGCTCGGGCCAAGGGTGCCGAGGTGCCCGTCGGCGGTGAACGACTCACCGGCGAAGCCTTCGACCGCGGTCACTTTTATGCACCGACCCTCGTCACCGGCGTCACCGACGACATGCTGATCCGACGCGAAGAAACCTTCGGGCCCGTTGCCCCGGTCATTACCTACAGCGACGTCGACGAAGTCATCGCGATGGCCAACGATACCAACTACGGGCTCGCCGCATACGTGTACACGCAGAACCTGTCAACGGCCATGCGGACGTTTGAACGCCTCCGATTCGGGATCATCGGTATCAATGACGTCAACCCGACGTCGGCTGCTGCGCCGTTCGGCGGCATGGGCGACTCGGGCCTCGGTCGAGAAGGTGGCCACGAAGGGATTGCCGAATACCTCGAAGTGAAACTCGGCGGCTTCTCCATTTGAGGGACAACCGCTGACGGGACAGGATCTGGTCAGTTGCGCGACAACGTTGTGGCAGGCGCCGCCGTTGTATCTACGCTGAGCACATGACTGTGTTTGACATCGACGCGATGATCGCTGACACCCGGACGTTGATCGAGATTGAGTCGCCGTCGGGTGATCTTGTGCAACTCCAGAAGTCAGCCGAAGCTTTGGCTGCGATGATCGAACGCCATATCGGCGGAACATGTGAGCTCGTCGACTCGCCCAAGGGTCCGCACGTTCACTGGAAGGGTGGCGACGAGACGACGGTGATGTTGCTTGGCCACCACGACACCGTGTTCCCGATGGGCACGCTCGAACGATTGCCCTTTGCCGTCACGGACGGCGTAATGACCGGGCCGGGCTGCTTCGACATGCTCGCCGGCATCGTCCAGGCGCTTCATGGGCTTGCATCGCTTGACGACTGTTCGCATGTCGAGTTGCTGTTCAGCGCCGATGAAGAGATCGGTTCGCACGAGTCGCGTGCGTTCATCGAAGAGCGCGCCGCTGCGTGCGGGAACGTCCTGGTTCTCGAGCCGTCAGCTGATGGCGGTGGCCTCAAGACCGGCCGGAAGGGATGCGGCACCTTTGAGGTCGTGATCACTGGGCGCGCGAGCCATGCCGGCCTCGAACCGGAGAAAGGCATCAACGCGCTGGTTGAGGCATCGCATCAGGTGCTGGCCATCAACCTGATCGGCGATGCAAGCGTCGGGACCACCGTCACCCCAACGGTCGCCAAAGTTGGAAGCACCGACAACGTCGTGCCGGCCTACGGGCTGATCAAGGTCGACGCCCGTGTCGAATCCGCTGACGAGAAGGCCCGGGTCGAAGCGGCCATGGCGGCACTGACGGCGCAGGTCGACGGAGCATCCGTCGTCGTCACCGGGCTGATTGGCCGCCCGCCGATGCCCGAATCGGCATCCGCATTACTGTTCCCGATCGCTCAGCAGGTCTCGCCGGGAATCGAAGGATTCGCTGTCGGTGGGGGCAGCGACGGCAACTTCACCGCAGCAATCGGTGTCCCGACACTCGATGGTCTCGGAGCTGTGGGCGGTGGAGCCCACTCCGACACCGAACACGTCATCGTCGCCACGATGCCCGAGCGCGCCCGCCTCGTCGCCGGCATCGTCAGCGCTCTCGCCCCCACCCGCTGACGAGGTCGCCGAGGTCCCGCGCCCCCTTGAGTTTTCATGAGCTTGTTGCAGTCACTGACTGCAACAAGCTCATGAAAACTCAAGGGGGCGCGAGGGCGGTAGGTTGATCTAGAAGGAATATCGGACATCGAGATGGTCCCGCAGCTGAATCAGCACGGAGGTCACCATGTTCAAACTTTCATCGGAACTTGCCATTTGTATTGCAGTTCGCCACGGCATCGTCACGGCGGAAGCGCTGATCGCAGACGGCGTAACGCTCTCGTCGATCCGGAGTGCAGTGGCGGCGAAACTGCTGCTCCGCGCTCACAATGGGGTCTACCGATTGGCAACCAGTCCCGATTCGTTCGAGGCGAGGTGCGTTGCGGCCTCGCTCGCCGATCCCACTTCGTTCGTCACTGGGGTCAGCGCTGCGCGGCTGTGGGAGTTCCGCAGTGTCTTCCACAGCGATGTTCCGGTGGTGACCTGTGCACATCATCGAAATCCCTTTGCCCGTGACGTCACAGTCCGGCGGTGCGGCGACATCGAGGCGGGCGACTTTATGACCCGCCGCGACGGGATTCGACTCGCGGTGCCCGCTCGCGCATGGTTCGATTGTGCGTGTGACCTACACGACGAGAAGTTCGAGGCGATGACTGAATGGGTCATCGATCACCACTGCTCGGTCGAGACGCTGTGGCAGATGGGACGGCGACTTGCTCGGTCCGGTCGGCCTGGATCGGCAGTTGTGAGTCGGGTGATGTCCACTCGCGCTGACTGGCAACGGCCCGCAGACTCAGGTCTCGAACTGCGAGTTCTCAGCGCGCTCGAGCGCGCTGGCATCGGTCCGCTCGTTCGGCAGCATCCGATATGCCTGCCGAACGGGATTTGGGTGCATCCCGATGGCGTTGACCTCGACGTGAAGTGGGCCGTCGAGGTCGACCATGTGACCTGGCATGGTGGACGGTTGAAGGCGCAGCAGGACAAGGGCCGCGATCGAGCGCTCCGCAAGATCGGATGGCAGGTCGACCGGGTCACCGATCAAGAGTTGGCCGACGATTTTGCCGGTCACATCCGAGAGCTGGTCGAACTCCATGCTCTCCGGGCCGCCTCGTCGGCATTTTCATGAGGTTGTTGCAGTCACTGACTGCAACAACCTCATGAAAACCGGAGGGGCGGGGAGGGGCGGGGAGGGGGCGGCGAGAGGCGAAGGGGGCGGGGGCGCGGGTGTCCGTGTGACCGGACGTCAGCTCTCGAGGGCTTTGGTGATGTCGCCGGGCTCGAGGGTGCCGATGCCTTGGTACAAGCTGAGCTTGTTCCGTGTGTCGGTGATGTCGAGGTTGCGCATCGTGAGTTGACCGATGCGATCGAGTGGGCCGAACGGCTGGTCTTGCACGCGCTCCATCGAGAGGCGGTCGGGCACGTAGGTGAGGTTGTCGGACACCGTGTTGAGGATCGAGTAGTCGTCGCCGCGACGCAGACGCACGGTGACCTCACCCGTCACGACCGAACCAATCCAACGCATGAGCGGCTCGCGCAGCATGAGGCTTTGGGGGTCAAACCAGCGACCCTCGTAGAGCAGTCGGCCGAGACGGCGACCCATCGTGCGGTAGTTCTCGATCGTGTTCTCGTTGTGGATGCCGTTGACGAGGCGTTCGTAGCAGGCATGGAGGAGGGCCATTGCGGGGGCTTCATAGATGCCGCGCGACTTGGCCTCGATGATCCGATTCTCGATCTGATCGCTCATTCCAAGTCCGTGGCGGCCACCGATCCGGTTCGCTTCGTTGACCAACTCGACCTGTGAGTCGAAGCGTTCGCCGTTGATCGCGACCGGCCAGCCCTCTTCGAAGCGCACGGTGACGTCTTCGGTCTCGATCGCGATGCTCTCGTCCCAGAAGGGAACGCCCATGATTGGAGTGACGATCTCCATCGGCGTGTCGAGCTCCTCGAGTGCCTTGGCCTCGTGGGTCGCACCCCAGATGTTGGCGTCCGTTGAGTAGGCCTTTTCGACCGAGTCGCGGTAGGGCAGGTTTCGTTCCTGCAGGAACTCGCTCATGCCCTGGCGGCCGCCGAGTTCGTCGACGAACGTGGGGTCGAGCCACGGCTTGTAGATACGCAGGTTCTCGTTGACGAGCAACCCGTAGCGGTAGAAGCGCTCGATGTCGTTGCCCTTATATGTGGAACCGTCGCCCCAGATGTCGACGCCGTCGTCGGCCATTGCCCGGACGAGCAGCGTGCCGGTGACGGCGCGGCCCAGCGGAGTGGTGTTGAAGTAGGTCTTGCCACCCGAGCTGATGTGAAACGCACCACATTGGATGGCGATCAGGCCTTCGCGGACCAACTCGTCGCGGCAATCGACAATGCGCGCTTGTTCCGCTCCGTACTGCTGAGCGCGCGCCGGAATGCCCTCGAGATCGGGCTCGTCCGGCTGACCGAGATCAGCGGTGTACGTGTAGGGAATGGCGCCCCGCTCACGCATCCACGCCACGGCGGCTGACGTGTCGAGCCCCCCAGAGAAGGCAATGCCGACGCGTTCGCCCACTGGGAGCGACATGAGGACCTTGGCGTTGGATCCACCGGGGATCTGCTTGGCGTCAGACATGGGATCCGACGATATCGCCGTGACTGCGCCGGCTCACGGACCGGCGCCGACGGGGTCGTCCTTGATTGGCCTTGCGTGGCGAGATGACAGCCCGCAAGCAACTCGTCAGGCAGTTGATCAGGTGGTTGATCAGGCAGTTGATCAGGTGGTTGATCAGGTGGTTGATGAGATGGTGGTGGCTGCCCGGTAGGTACCGGTGAATGCGCCGACCGAAATGGTGGCGAGGCTGGCCGCGATGGCGAACTCGATCGCGGCCAACCCGCCTGATCGTGAGATGTCGAAGACGGCAATCAGGGCGACTCCGAGCGAGCCAGTGAGGCTGATCAGGGCAACCCGACGAAGGTTGTAGATCGCGGCAAGCCCGATGACGATCGCCAGGACGAACGGGATGATTTTGATCGTCGGCGACTGTGGCTGGGCGCGAGCACCGAGCCACCACGTACCGATGCCGATGTCCTGGCTGGTCTTCCAGACGGCAGCGAATGCGAAGAACGACGCAGTCCACGCAGCACCGAGCAGCATCTGCCAGCCCGTAGTCACCTGCCCCGGGCGCTGCTGGAACGGCTGGGGCGTCGGGAAGCCGGAGATCGGAGGCGGAAGACCCGGGCGCGAATCGGTCGTGTTCGTCTCCTCTGACACAGAGTTGACTGTAGGCGCTGTAGCGCTGACTTCCCAGGCAGCTACCCTTGCGCCCGCATGACGAGCGAACAGACCGGAGCATCCTTCAACAGGCTTTCGATCTTTTACCCGATGTGGAATGAAGAGGAGTACGTCGACCGTGCGCTCACCGCTGCGCGTCGGGCGTGCGCAGCGCTCATTGCGGCTGGCGACATCGATGACTACGAATTGATCATCGTCAACGACGCGTCGACTGATCGCACTGCCGAGATCGCTGACGCAATTGCAGCAGTCGACCCGCACGTCACGGTCATCCACCACGAGAAGAACCGCAAGCTCGGCGGGGCCATCAAGACCGGATTCGCCGCGGCGACCGGCGACCTCATTCTGTACACCGACGCCGATCTGCCGTTCGACATGGCAGAACTACCGCGAGCAGTGCGCCTGATGATCGACTACGACGCCGACATCGTCAGCGCGTACCGGTTTGATCGCACTGGCGAGGGCTATCTCCGCACCATCTACACCTTCTGGTACAACCTGTTGATCCGCACGCTCTTCGGGGTCAAGGCGCGTGACATCAACTTCGCCTTCAAGCTCTGCCGTGCCCGGGTCTTCGATCACGTCGAGTTGCAGAGCGAAGGCTCCTTTATCGACGCCGAACTTGTCATCCGGGCGACCCGGCTCGGCTACGAGATGCTGCAGTTCGGTGTCGATTACTTCCCGCGGACCCGCGGTGAGTCGACGCTCAGCTCACCCGGGGTCATCCTCACGATCCTGCGGGAGATGCGGGAGCTGCGAGGTGCTCTCGACGGGATCACTCCGGTCGTCACCAAAGACTGACGCAAGAAAGAAACTGTGTCGAACGCAGCGCCGCCCGACGACCGCTGCCTGATTCGCGTTGCTACATTTTGAGGGAGGTTCGCAGGACAGCACGAGCCCGCACAGAACATCCCGTCACTCATGAACGAAACTTCCCGCCGCCAGCGTCCCCCCGATCGAGATCGCACGCCGAACCAGGCTGCCAAATGGCTGCCCGCCATTGCCGCAGCGGGCCTGCTCGGGACGGTCGTGTTGGCGGGTGTTGCACTGGGCGGCGGTGGCGGCGATGGCACTGCTGAGCGGGTTCCTGCTGACGGTGCGTTCGTGGTCGATTCCTCTGCGAGTGCGCTGACGGTTCCTGCATCCATCCCGGACGTCATCGGTTCCGTTGCAACGACGGCTCCGGTCGTCAAGGTCCCACTCGAGCGCACCCTGTCGAAGGGGCTTGCCGGCGACGACGTCAAGCTCGTGCAGCAACGACTCACCGAACTCGGCTTCGTCCCTGGCCCAGCTGACGGCATCTACGGCGACCAGACGATCACGGCGATTTGGGCTTACGAAAAGCTGGTCCTCGGAACGGCGAGTAACGCGCCGACCGGCAAGGTCACCCCCGACATGTGGGATCAACTGCAGGAGCCCTTCGTCATCCAGCCGCGCCGCCCGAACGCCACGCCGAACCACACCGAGGTCTATTTGCCCGAGCAGGTGTTGGCGATCTATCACGACAACCAGCCGGTGATGATCACGCACATGTCGAGCGGCAGCAACGAACAGTGGTGCGAAGAAGTCACGATCAGTCCGGGCGAGTACGGCAACCGCGACGGCGAAGAACCGCTCGTTCGGGGCGAGTGCGGCATCTCGAACACCCCGGGAGGCGTGTTCACCGTGTACCGCGAGGTCGAAGGCATCCGCCAGAGTGCGCTCGGGGGCATGTGGAACCCGGTCTACTTCAACTACGGGATCGCCATTCATGGCGCGCTCAACGTCCCCCTACAGGGCGCGTCGCATGGGTGCATCCGGATCCCACTCAACATTTCTGAGACCATGCAGGAACTGATCGGCAACGGCGACCAGGTCTTCGTCTGGGACGGCGACAACGAGCCCGAGGCAATCGGCTCACCTCCGCCAACCTTCAACTGGATCGATCCTGACTACGTGTCGACATCGACCACGACGTCCACCGTTCCGGAAACCACAACGACGGTGGCGGACGCGACGCCGGCGACCACGCAGGCCCCCGCCACGACGCAGGCCCCGGCGACCACGCAGGCCCCCGCCACGACGCAGGCCCCGGCGACCACGCAGGTTCCGGTCCCAACGACAACCACGCAGGCCCCGGCGACCACGACGGCCAGCGGCGGCGGTACCGACGCCGGAGGCTAAGCAGCCGACCCCGCAGCACTAGCGTCGATCACGTGAGCGACACTGCCGGTCCTGCAGCCCACTACGACGAATTTGGGTTGTTCCACGAGAACATCGCCGAGTTTGGTCTGGAGGTGGCCATCCCGAACGTTGTTCGCTGCCATGTCGAACTTGACGACCGACGCTCAATCAGTGCGTTGGCCTGGGGCGAGCCCGGCGCTGCCGAGGTCGTCTTCGTGCACGGAGGTGCGCAGAACGCTCACACATGGGACACGGTGGCGCTTGCGCTGGGCCGACCGGCACTGGCTGTCGACCTGCCCGGTCACGGGCACTCCTCGTGGCGGTTGGACGGCGCGTACTCGCCGGAGAATCTCGCCGACGACGTTGCTGTGGCAATTCGTCAGCAAGCGCCAGATGTGCGCCTCGTCGTCGGGATGTCGCTTGGCGGGTTGACATCGATGCTGCTGGCCACCCGGCATCCCGACCTGGTGCAATCACTCGTGATGGTCGACATCACGCCAGGGGTCAATCAGAAAAAGGCCAAGGCGATTATTGACTTCGTCAACGGCCCACAGTCGTTCACGAGCTTCGACGATCTCTTGGCCAGGACGATCGAGTTCAACCCAACTCGATCTGAGTCGTCGTTACGCCGCGGGATCTTGCACAACGCGCATCCGGTCGCCGACGGGTCGTGGCAGTGGAACTACGACCGGACCAATCGCCTCGAAGGTAGCGAAGGCGAATCGTCCGGCATGCCGGAGGCCGATGTTGTCAGCGACCAAGCACGCAATCCGCTCTGGGACGATTTCGCCAGCGTGACCTGCGCGCTGACCTTGGTCCGTGGATCACTTTCGCCTGTCGTCGACGACGCCGACGTGGCAGAGGCCAAACGGCTACAACCTGCCATGGTGGTGCATCTCGTCGATGGTGCCGGCCACAGCGTCCAGGGCGATCGCCCGGTCGAGTTGGCCTCGATTATCACGAGCGAACTGAACTGAACTGAACTGAACTGAACTGAACTGAACTGAACTGATGGTTAGTTCGCGCAGGCGTCGAGCCCGCCGATGACGCCGTCGCGGAATGCGTCGATCTTCTCGAACGGGCTGCCGAGCACGTTGTCGTCGACACCGAGGTCGCCGATCAGGATGGCGGTGCGAACAGCTTCGTCGAGGTCGCCGGGCGACACAATGGATGTCCGGCCCTCGGCGCGCGGTTGGGGTAGTTGAAAGTCGACGGGGATGACTGTTTGTACCCATGCTCCGGCGAGGCAGTCGTTGATCAGCTCGCGACGTTCGCCTTCGATGGTCGATCCGAGTGAGCGCTGGGCAGCTTCGGCCCAGGCCGCGCCGATCAGGTAACCCAACGAGAAGTCGCCGAACGTGTTCTGTTCGTACAGGTCGCGGGCAACCGGCTCGTTGAGAAAGACGGTGTTACTGGATGGGCAGAGCGCTGCGCCGTTCTCGAAGCCGGCCTCGAGATCTGCACATGCTGCCTCGTCCTCGCTCTGGACAGGGACAAGCGTGAGTGGGGTGAAGTTGGGGACATCAGCGTCGACGCCCCAGAAAAGGTTGAGGTCGGGCACCAGAAACCCGAACAACTCGGCGCCCTCGCCGGTCTCCGGATCGCCAGCGTCGAACCCGAACGGAGCATTGCCTTCGTTGGCAAAGTCGTTGTTGTCGTTGAACTGGTTCGGCATGAGTGGGAGCGGGTTGTCAATCAGGTCGCCGCACCGAACCGCGCCTTGACGGAAGCCGACCTGGAAGGCGCCGACGCGGTCAAATCCGGACCCGTGGCCGCCGGGTGTGAACTGATCGATGCCGACGGGGTCACGCACTTCAAGCATGGCAATGAGACCGGCCCGGACGTCGGCATCGGAGAACGTGACGCCACCTTCGCCGCGTGCTGCGCGCCCCGCCCACGCGCCAGCGAAGCAGTCGGCCTGCTGTTCGGTCGTGACCGTTGGGAGGTTCTGTTGGAGAACGCCGCTGCGCTGCTGGATGGCGTGGCCGTACTCATGAGCAAGAACGATGCCGATCGTTCCGGCGCCGAAGTTGTCGGCGAGTTGGGCGAGTAGGCCGTCGTCGCCGTCGTCATAGACAATGAAGTCGTCAAGGCCGCAATAGAACGCCACGAACTCTTGGACGTCGTCGTAGGACGTGCGTGGTTCGCCGCAACCGGGGAGATCATCTGGCCGCTGGGGGTACGCCGCATAGACGTCACCTTTGAGCGGTTGCCATGGCTCGCCGTACACCTCGGGATAGGCCTGCTCCCACCAGTCATCGAGGTCGGCGAGCGTGGCGAGGAGGAAGTCGTCGTACGGCTGGACCGGCTTGTTCGGACCGAAGTTGATGGCGCCGGGATCGATGTCGGTTGGAGCGGTCGCCGGAGGTGTGGTGGCCGGCTCGCCTGGTTCGCTGGAGTTCGTTGTCTCGTCGCCTGAGGTGGTGGGCGCGCCCGTGTCGGGCGTTCCCGGTTGAAACGGTGGCGCGGTTGCTGCTCCCGCCGAGGCGTCGGAGCGAGTTGCGGTCACCGCAACGTCGGCGCCGCATGCTGCAGCGCTGAGGCCGATGGCGATCAGCAGTACGGAAAGTCGCGTCGTCTGCACACCTGCGACTCTAGACACGGACGTTTGCCGACTCGCATCGGCCGACCTGGATTTCGAATCTTCTCACCTTTGCGAAACTTCGCCTGGGGCGGGTCGTTTCGGTGCGGTACTTAGGGGCCGTCTGGTACCTTGCCACCGTCGTCCTCGAACCGTCCGGTTCTTTGGCCGATTGGGGCAGCGTGCTACGTTCCCCAAAAACACCGACGAACATCAGGGGGTTCACGTCGATGGCAATGCTGGAAGTGAAAGACGTCGAAGTCAGGTTTGGGGGCATTGTCGCCCTCAGCGACATGACCTTCGACATCGAAGAAGGACAGATTTGTGGCCTCATCGGTCCCAACGGGGCGGGCAAGACGACGATGTTTAACGTCATCAGTCGCATCTATGACCCGACCGCTGGAACGCTGAGCTTTAACGGGGTCGACCTGTTGAAGACGCCGCCACACCTCATTGCCAAGACGGGCATCTTTAGGACGTTCCAGAACTTGGCGCTCTGGCCACGCATGAGCGTGATCGAGAACGTGATGGCTGGTGCTCATGTGCGGAGCAAGCAGAACTTCGGGACTGCGATGCTCAACATTGGGCGAAAGAAGGAAGAGAAGGAACTGGCCTCCGAGGCGTACACGATTCTGACCGACCTCGGCCTCGCAGAATTCGCTTTCCAGCAGTGCGCCGGTCTTCCCTACGGCACGCTCAAGCGAATCGAACTCGCCCGCTGCCTGATCGGCCATCCGAAGCTGCTGATGCTCGACGAACCGGCCACGGGCCTCACCCACAGCGAAGTCGAAGAACTTTCTGTCGTCATCCGCAAGATTCGTACCGACTACAACCTGACCATCCTCCTCGTCGAGCACCACATGGGGCTCGTGATGAGCATCTCCGAGAACGTTGTCGTTCTCGACTTTGGCCGCAAGATCGCTGAGGGCCTACCTGCAGAAGTGCAGGAAAATCCCGCCGTGATCGAGGCGTACCTAGGAGCACCCGCATGAGCGAGACCACAACATCTCCCGAACTCGTCCTCGACGTCAAGGGCCTTGAAGGCGGGTACGGCCAGATCCAGGTCTTACACGGCTTGGATTTCCACGTCGCCGATGGCGAGATCGTGATCATCCTCGGCGCCAATGGCGCTGGCAAGACGACAACGCTGCGAGCGGTGTCGGGCATGATTGCCCGCACGGGCTCAATCAAGCTGCGTGGCGAAGACATCAGCAGCGCGAAGGCCCCCGACCTCGTGCGTAAAGGTGTCGCACATGTCCCTCAGGGACGGGGCACGCTGCCAGAGTTGTCCGTTGAGGACAACCTCCGAGTCGGTGCCTACATTCGAGACGACAACGAAATTGACAAAGACATCGAGCAGTGGTTCGACGTGTATCCCGTGCTCCGGGAGCGCAAGAACCAGCGCGCCGGTTCGCTCTCTGGTGGTGAGCAACAAATGCTCGCCGTCTCTCGGGCGCTCATGTCTCGACCCAGCCTGTTGTTGCTCGACGAACCGTCACTCGGGCTGGCCCCGATCATCGTGGCGGAGTTGTTTGAGCGCTTCGCCGAAATTAACAAGGAGACCGGCACGACGATGCTCGTGGTTGAACAGAACGCACAGCTTGCACTCGGCATCGGCGACCGGGGCTACGTCCTCGAGTCTGGAGCGATCTTCACCGAAGGTCCGGCCGACGAATTAATCAACGACGACGCCATCCGCAAGGCCTACCTCGGAGTCTGAGGGAAAACATCAATGGAACTCTTTCTCAATCGCATCTCTGATGGCCTGTCCAACGGAGCCACCTACGCACTGATTGCTATGGCCTTGGTCATGATCTTCAAGGCGACGACCCTGATCAACTTTGCCCAAGGCGAGTTCGCCATGTTCGGCGGATTCATCGCCCTCGTGCTTGCAACCGAACGCGGTCTCCCGATGTGGATTGCCGTCGTTGGCGCGATGGCGATCACCGCCGTCCTCGCAGCGGGCGTCGAGCGCACGCTGATCCGGCCGTTTGATCCGGCAGATCACTTACCGCTCATCATCATCACGCTCGGACTGTTCCTTGGGATCAACGCACTTGCCGGCATCGTCTGGCGGTTCGACCCTCGCGCATTCCCCGAACTGTTCCCGTCCGGCAATGCCCTGACCTGGAATACGGCGACGCTCTCCTGGTACACGATCGGCACGGTCGCCACCATTGCAGTCGTTGCTGGTGGCCTCACGTTGCTCCTCAACACGACCAAGATCGGACTGGCTTTCCGAGCGGTGTCATCGAACCTTGAGTCGAGCGAACTCGCCGGAATTAGGGTTGGGCCGACGTTGCAGTTCGGCTGGGCGATAGCTGCGGCGGTCGGCACCCTGGGCGTCTGCGTCTTCGTTGCTTCACCGTTTCGCCAGCTCGAACCGAACGTGATGGTCACCGGCCTCATCTTCGCCGTCTCTGCTGCCGCACTCGGCGGTCTCGACAGTCTTGGCGGTGCGATCGCCGGTGGTCTCGCCATCGGCCTCGTCCAATCGATTGGGGTGCCGTATCTCGGTATCCCGAGCGAGCTCAGCTTGCTTGCCGCTGTGGCGGTACTCATGCTGGTCTTGCTGTTCAAACCATCTGGGCTGTTCGGCACGCCGCGAGTTGAACGGGTCTGAGGAACAAAACCATGGCTACAACATCACCAAAATTCCTCTTCACTGAGGGTACGAATCACTATCGCGCCTACAAGATCGCCGGGTTTGCGCTGCTCACCCTGCTGATCTTGATCGTTGCGTTCGCGTACAACGACACCGGCTCGATCACGCTGTTCGACAACAGCTACAAGCTGAGTATCACTCGCGTCACCAAAGCAATCTCGTTCATGGTGGCGATTCTCGGGTTGCAAGTGGTCGCGGGCTTCACTGGCCAGTTGTCGCTCGGCCAGGGCTTCTTCTTCGGAACCGGCGCATACATCTCCGCCTGGCTCGTTGCGGACCAGAACTGGGCATGGTTCACGTCACTGCTGGTCGTGGTTCCGGTCTGCTTCGTGTTCGGCTTGGTGTTCGGCATTCCGGCGCTGAGGATCAAGGGCCTGTATTTGGCACTTGTCACGCTCGGTTTGGCAGCGGTCTTTCCGTCGCTGATCAAGCTAGACTTCCTGCTCCCGTACACCGGAGGCGCCGCTGGGAAGCAAGTCGATTCAGACTTCATCCCACCGAGCTGGCTGCCGCTGGACGGCATCGTCGACGCACTGCACAAGTTGCCGCTCATCGGTCAGTATTTCGGTGATGGCGGTGGAATGTCGAGCAAGGAGGAACAGCGCGTCTGGACCTTCTTCCTGATGGTGATCCTGGCCTGCATCTGCTTCAAACTGGTGAGCAACCTCATCAAGAGCCGCCCGGGTCGGGCAATCCGTGCGGTCCGTGACAATGAGACCTCGGCAGCTGTCAATGGCATGAGCCTCAGCTTCCACAAGACGATGTCCTTCGGCGTTGCTTCGGCCCTCGGTGGCGTGGGCGGCATGATCTACGTCGCTGAGCTCGGCATTGCGTCTGAAGGCGACTTCACCCAGCTCATCTCGATCCTGTTCATCGTCGGCATGGTTGTTGGTGGCGTCGGCACGTTGTCCGGCGCAGTGATTGGTGGCTTGGTTATCGCCTTCATTCCCGACTGGGCATCGTCCACGCAAAACCTGCCGGGCGTTCCTGATCGCTGGCTCCAGGGCCCCACCGGCGGGTTGATTCTCGGTGTCGGCCTGATCATCATCACGTTTGTGCTGCCGGGCGGCGTCATCTCGGGCGTCCGCAAGATCCGCGACCGATTCGTACGAGTACTGCCGCAGACGCCTGAGCTCGGCTTGGCCAGGGCGGGAGTTGCACTGCACGCCGATGGCGGCGATGATCTCAGCAGTGCAACGGGTGGCGACGTGTCAAACGGTCCGACCAACGCGGACGAGGCCTGACCGACTACGGTCCAGGCCGAACATTGAAGAGAAGATCTCGGTGCGTAGGGGGAGCAATTGGCTTGAGGGAATGGTCGAGCCAGAGTTTCTGAGCGTTACCGATGAAATGCCGAGCAATCGGTACCATCCAAAACCACTAGGGGAGAACATGCGAACATCACGTATCCAACGTTCTGTCGCTGGAATCATGGCCGCTGGCCTGATTTTTGCGGCATGCGGCAGCGACGCCGCCACACCGGCAGCAACCGAGGCTCCGGCCGACACCGAGGCTCCGGCCGAAGAAGCACCGGCTGAGACCGAGGCTCCGGCCGAAGAAGCACCGGCTGACACTGAGGCTCCGGCCGAAGAAGCACCGGCCAGCGAAGCACTCGCACTCGAAGGTGACGTCGAAATTGCTGCTGGCACCACGCTGGCACTCGGCGACTGCCCCGACGACTGGAGCGCAACCCAGGGCGTCGACGGCGACGAGATCCGCATCGGCCAGACCCTGCCGCAGTCCGGCGCACTCGCTGCGTTCGGCGCCATCGGCGAAGGCATGCAGATGTACTTCGACTTCATCAACGAGACCGACCCGATCGAGGGTAAAGACCTCGTCCTGGTCGCCAAGGACGACGGCTACGAAGCCGGCCGCGCCGTGGCCAACGTCGAAGAAATGCTCGACTCTGATGATGTGTTCGCACTTGCCCACAACATCGGTACGCCGATCAACTTCGCGATCCGCCCCATCACTGACGAGGCATGTGTCCCGCAGCTGTTCAACTCGACTGGCTTCCCGCTCTGGGGTGACCCGGCGAACTTCCCATGGACGGTCGGCAACATCTTGAACTACGCCACCGAGACGGAGATCTGGTGCGCCGACGTCAAGGCCAACATCGGCGAAAACGCCACCGTTGCCGCCCTGATCATGAACAACGACTTCGGTAAGACCTACCAGCAGACGCTCAACGAGTCCGAAGCGTGCGCCGGACTCGACATCGTCTCTGAGCAGCTTCACGACCCGGCAGGCGCCGACGTCACCAACGAAATGACCACGCTGGCAGCTACTGAAGCCGACGTGTTCCTCGCTGGTACGACCGCGAAGTTCTGCTCGCAGTTGACTGCAGTGCTCGCCGCCGGTACCTGGCGCCCGACCACCTACATGTCGTACACCTGTAACAACCTGTCGTCGTTCTTCGTTCCGGTCCAGGACGCTGTGGAAACACTCGCAGCTGACAACGCCGGCCCGATCATGGCCAACTCGAACAAGATTTGTGGTGACCCGGCCTTCGCCGACGATCCTGCGATCATCGAGACCGAGCGCATCCTCGCCGAGTACGGCAACGTCACCTGCGCCGACGGTTCGTATTCCACCGGCATCCTGTACGGCGAGTTCCTCGTCAACGTGCTTCGCTCGGCATCCGAGATGGAAGGCGGCCTCAACCGCGTCAACCTGATGGCAGCCGTGTGGAACGCCGACACCTCCAGCGACCTCCTCCTCGGTGGCACGCTGCAGCTCGACGGAGTCAACGATGGCTACTGGACCGAAGCAGCGCAGCTGCAGCAGGTGTCCATCATTGATGGCGCGCTCGCATTCGTGTCGACCGGTGGCCTGGTCGACTTCGAAGGCCAGGGCGGATCTTTCGGAAGCTGATCCACCTGCCCGTCTGACGGGCTGAACACCTGAAAACGGCAACGGCCGCCGGTTCTCTCTGAGGGGACCGGCGGCCGTTGGTCGTTTTCAGGTATTTCGGCTACTCCGGCGTCCCGGGCGAACTGGTCAGCCGCCGAGCAGGTCGGTGCAGGCGATCAGTTCTTCGGCCAGCGCTTGGGTCGTCGCGTTTTCCGTGCCGTCCGAGAGCGCTTCGATGTCATCGTCGGAGTAGTCGGCAAGCACCTTGTCGATGCAGTCGCCATCGGCCGTGTTGCCCAGTTCTTCCATGTCGGAGATGAACTGATCGCGGGTGCCGTCGCGGTCGACGCCGCCGCAGGCTGCGAGTCCGAGTGCGCCGACGGCGAGAAATGCGGTGAATGTCTTGTTCATAAGAGTGAGTCCTGTCAGTGGTTGCGGTTCGGTGTGCTGGAGAGCATCTTGGCAGACGAGCGACACTTCGCGGTGAGATTGCAGGTCTGTCGGCGACCGCACCCGTGCGGGTTAGGGGCGGCGTGAGATGTTGACCGTGAACTCGCCGGGTTCGTCGATCACAGTGTTGAACTCATACACGCCACCGTCGAGGGTGAGCGCCGTGCAAGCGAACGTGGTGCCGATCTCCTGATCGAGAGGCGCATTGCAGTTGACCGACTCGAAGATCACGTCCAGTTCGGCAGCGACCTTGTCGGCAATGAAAGCCTCGGCATCCGACTTGAAGTCGGCCGTCGAAGTGAAACATCCTGCCAACATGACGCTGGCGACAACGAAGCCCAGCAGGGTGGAGACACGGCGGAAAGACAACTGCATCGCCGCGACGATACTGCCGCAGTTCAGTCAGGTGATGAGCCCCGCACCGGTTGAGTCGGTTGCGCGCTCATCGCTGACCGGAGGTCGAGGCCGTGCAGGGCGCTGGTATGAGCGAATCCTGTCGGTCATGACGACGACGAGCGCGAGCCAGATGAAGGCAAATCCAATCAATCGGTTGAGCGGCAGCGGCTCGTTGTACATCGCCCAGCCGAGACCGAAGTTGATCATCGGGACGATCAGGTTGAGTGGTCCGAGCAAGGTGAACGGAATCGACTTGGCTGCCGATGCGAACAACATCAGCGGAATCGCCGTGATGAGCCCGGTCCCGAGGAGTAGGACCCAGTCGGTAGTTGAAGCGGTGTTCACGGCGCTGCTGCTGCGGCCGGAGAGGACAACGAGCGCCACAGCGGCAGGGAGCACGAGCACAAAGGTCTCGCCGGTCAAACTGTCGATGGCACCGAGCGGCATATTGCGCTTGCTCAGCGCGTAGAAACTCCAGGTGGCTGCCAGAACCAAGGAAATCCATGGCGGGTGGCCTGCTCCCACCGTCAAGATCACGACAGCAACGGCGACACAGCCGAAGGCGATCTTCTGCGCACGAGTCGCAAGCTCACCTAAGACGAGCACGCCGATGGCCATCGTGCCCAGCGGTGCAATGAAGTAGCCGAGCGCAGTTTCGATCACACGGTCATTGATGACAGCCCAGACGTAGCTGCCCCAGTTGGCGGTGAGGAGGAGCGCAGCGAGGATCAGCCTGACGACAGTCGCCCGTGATCGAAAAGCGGCGATGATCGCCGGCCATGTGCCGCGTACGGTTGTCACGGCGGCCATCACAATGGCTGCGGTGAACATGCGCCAAGCAATCAGTTCGACGGCATCGAGCCCCGAAAGCTGCTTCCAGTAAATGGTGAGCAGGCCCCACAGCACGAAGGCGGCCACGCCGACCCGAACCCCGTTCCGTTCTGTTTGGTCAGTCACCGACCGTACGGTACGCCTCGGACGGCCTGTCGACGCGGGCGTCTCTTGTCGACCAGATCTTTTCATGAGCTTCACGCAGTCATTGACTGCAACAAGCTCATGAAAACGTCGGGGACGGTCCGGCCGGTCGGGCGAACTAGGTTGCTGCTGTGGCCAAGCGCGTCAACGTTGTGAAGTTCGGGTCGGTCTCCGTTCGTGTCTCCGACGACCCGGCCGGAGACGTGGCGCGGTCGCTCGCCGTCCGCCTTCGTGGAGCCATCAGACGTCGGGGGAGTGCCTCGCTTGCGGTGAGCGGTGGCTCGACTGCGCCATCGATGCTGGCAGCGCTCGTGCATGAGGATCTCGATTGGGACCGCCTCACCGTCTGGCAGGTCGACGAACGCGTCGCCCCTGACGGCCACGAGGACCGCAACGCTATCCAACTGTGGTTCATGCCGACCGAGATGAAGCTGATGCCGGTCGCCGGTGACGACCTCGGCATCGCGGCGATGCGTTACGCCGAGACGCTGCCTGATCGGTTCGACGCTGTGCACCTCGGGCTTGGCGACGATGGCCACACAGCTTCGTGGCCACCGGTGCCGCATCCTGATGCGACGGTCGTCAGCAGCCCGAACGATGTTGCGATGGTCGGCGATTTTCACGGTCGTGGGCGGATGACGCTGACCCCTGGGCCGGTGAACCAAGCCCGTGGTCGATTGATCCTCACGACCGGTAAGTCGAAGGCCGACATGGTGCGCCGCTGGCTGGAACGCGATCGGTCGATCCCGGTCAGCCACGTTTGCCGTTCCTCGACCACGCTGTTTATCGACCCTGCAGCTGCTGCCAAACTGCCCGGCTGAGGCGCACGGGCGCGGCGGCGGGCTGGCCTCTACATTGTCGGCATGGATCTTGATGCGCTCGCCGATCTCGCCCGCCCCGCACATCTCCGGGAACTCTTCGGAGCTGATCCAGGTCGGGCAACTCGCTACGTGGTCGCAGCCGGCGATCTTCGCATCGACTACTCGAAGCACCGCCTGAACGACGACGTCCTTGCATCCCTGCTCGAGTTGGCTCAGCACAGCGATGTCGAAGCGCGACGCGACGCCATGTTTGCGGGCGAGCACATCAACGTGGCCGAAGACCGTGCCGTAGGCCATGCGGCCTTGCGCATGCCAGTCGGGTCGACCTTCATGATCGATGGTCAGAACGTAGTCCCTGACGTGCACGCCGTACTCGACTCGATGTCGGCTTTTGCTGAGCGCATTCGAGCGGACGAACGGATCACCCATATTGTCAACATCGGCATCGGTGGGTCGGATCTGGGGCCGGCCATGGCAGAGCAGGCGCTTGGCGCCTGTCGTCACCCACGATTGCGTTGCTCGTTCGTCTCGAACATTGATGGCGCCGACATCGCCGGTGTCCTTGCTGACGCCGACCCGGCATCTACGCTGTTCATCGTTGCGTCAAAAACCTTCGGGACGATCGAAACGCTGACCAATGCCCGGACCGCCCGCAGTTGGTTGGTTGATGCACTCGGCGAAGACGCTGTCACCGACCACTTTGTGGCGGTATCCACCAACGCTGCACGCGTTGCCGACTTTGGGATCGATTCCGAGAACAACATGTTCGGGTTCTGGGATTGGGTCGGCGGTCGCTACTCGGTCACCTCGGCTATTGGGTTGTCGTTGATGCTGTCGATCGGACCGGATCGGTTCCGCGAATTCCTTGGTGGATTCCACACGATCGACGAGCACTTTCGAACGGCGCCGCTTGCAGAGAACGGCCCGGTGCTGATGGCGCTGCTCGGAGTCTGGTACGCCAACGGCCACGGCTTCGACACCAAGGCTGTGCTGCCATACGCCAACGAGTTGGCGCGCTTCCCGGCCTACCTCCAACAGCTCGACATGGAGTCAAACGGTAAGTCGGTCACGCTCGATGGCGAACCTGTCGACCACAACACCGGACCGATCGTGTGGGGCGAGCCGGGTACCAACGGGCAGCACGCGTTCTACCAATTACTCCATCAGGGCACCCGCGTGGTCCCCGTCGACTTCATCGGGTTCGCCAAGTCGCATCACGGTCATCAAGAGCACCACGACCTGTTGATGGCGAACCTGATCGCGCAGTCCGAGGCGCTTGCATTCGGCCGGAGCAACGAGGCCGAGCCATGGCGGAACTTCGAAGGTGATCGCCCGAATACGGTGATCCTTACCGAGCAACTCACGCCGTCGGTCCTCGGTCAGCTCATTGCCCTGTACGAACACATCGTGCATGTGCAGGGCACCATCTGGGGCGTGAACAGCTATGACCAGTGGGGCGTCGAACTCGGCAAGGAACTCGCCAACCAGGTCACACCCGAGCTGACCGGCGACCCGACCCCCGACGCCCACGACAGCAGTACCAACGCCCTCATCAACTGGTATCGCGCCAACCGATAGTTACGCATGGGGTCAGACCCCATGCGTAATTTGGAGCTCGTTTCGTTTGCCGACCCGCGAATCGGGAAAGCTGTCGCAATGCGCAATTTTGAGAACATCTACATCGACGGTGCTTGGGTCCCCAGCGACGGGACCGGCAGTATCGAGGTCATCAACGCCGCGACTGAGCAGGTCATGGGCTCGGTCCCTGATGGTGTTGCCAGCGACGTTGATCGGGCGGTCGCCGCTGCCCGGACCGCGTTCGATACGTGGTCACAGACTCCGGTCGAAGAGCGACAGAAGTACCTCGTCCGTCTGAACGAGGCGCTGCAGGCTCGCTCGCCCGAGATCGCCGAGACCATCGCCGGCGAAGTCGGCATGCCAATCACCTGGTCGACCATGATCCAGGCCGGACTGCCCGCGGGCAACATGGCGACTTTCGCCACGCTGCTCGACAGCTTCGAGTTCGAAGAGAAGATCGGCAACAGCCTCGTCGTCAAAGAGCCGGTCGGCGTGGTCGGCGCCATCACGCCGTGGAACTACCCGCTCCACCAAATCATCTGCAAGGTCGGTGGCGCACTCGCCGCCGGTTGCACAATTGTGCTCAAGCCATCTGAAATTGCACCGCTCAACGCGTTCATCCTTGCTGAAATCATCGACGAAGTCGGCCTTCCAGCAGGCGTGTTCAACCTCGTCAGCGGCAACGGCACGACAGTCGGCGCTGCCATTTCGGAACACCCGGGCATCGACATGGTCAGCTTCACTGGCTCATCGCGCGCCGGCAAGCAGGTCGCTGCTTCGGCAGCCGCCTCGATCAAGCGTGTCGCATTGGAGCTGGGCGGCAAGTCGGCCAACATCGTTCTCGACGACGCCGACTTTGCCAAGGTGATCCCGAAGGGCGTGTTTGCCTGTTTCCTCAACTCGGGCCAGACCTGCACCGCCCACACACGCATGCTCGTTCCGAAGAGCCGGTACGACGAGGCCGTCGAAATCGCCGCCGCCGCCGTCGCCGCCACCCAGGTCGGTGACCCGACTGAAGAGGGCATGCACCTCGGTCCCCTGATCAGCCAGGCCCAGTGGGATCGCGTGCAGGAGTACATCCAGAAGGGCATCGACGAAGGCGCAGTGGTTGCTGCCGGTGGCCTCGGCAAGCCCGAGGGCTACGAGACCGGCTACTTCGTCAAGCCGACCGTGTTTGCCAACGTCACGAACGACATGACCATTGCGCAAGAGGAGATCTTCGGCCCGGTGCTGTCGATCATTGGCTACGACGATGACGACGATGCTGTGCGTATTGCCAACGACAGCCTCTATGGCCTCAGCGGTGGCGTCTGGTCAGCGGACCAGGATCGTGCCATGTCAGTTGCCCGTCGGATGCGCACCGGTGCCGTCGATGTCAACGGTGGCAGCTTCAACATCTCTGCACCGTTCGGCGGGTACAAGCAGTCCGGTTACGGCCGCGAAAACGGCCCGTACGGCATCGAAGAATTCCTCCAAACCAAATCCCTCCAACTCTGAGTCGGTCCAGATCCTCCGATCTCAGCGTTACGAGAACGCCTCGGTGCCGAGAGGCACCGTCGTTGTCTCGCGCCTTGACCTCGGAGGATCTGATCCCGACTCAGCAGAATGAGGGTGTGCGAACCGTGATCGCCGCTGGTGGTGGAACTCGCTGATATTGGGTTCAGGCCGTGGCCTGGTTCATGCCGTCGCTACGGTGAGAGCAATGATTGAGACTCGACCGAATATTCAACGTGTGGGCGTCGTGGGCTGCGGCCAGATGGGCGCGGGTATCGCCGAGGTTTGTGCACGCGCTGGCCTCGACACTGTCGTGCATGAGATCGACGCTGCTGGTGCCGAGCGCGGACGCAACCGCCTCCTCAGCTCGTTCGACAAGGCCGTTGCCCGCGACCGCATGACCGAAGCCGAGCGCGACGCCGCACTCGGTCGACTCACCTTCACGACCGACCTCGCCGACATGGCTGACCGGCGTTTGGTTATCGAGGCAGTGATCGAAGACGAAGCGTTGAAGACCAGGGTGTTCAAGACGCTCGACCAAGTGGTCGAAGCCGACGACGCGATCCTCGCGAGTAACACCAGTTCGATCCCAATCATGAAGCTTGGTATCGCCACGCAGCGGCCTGAGAGCGTTATCGGCATTCACTTCTTCAACCCGGTGCCGGTGCTGAAACTGGTTGAGCTGGTGACGAGCCTGATGACCGATGCAGCGACGGTCGATGCGGCGAACCACTTCGCCGAGAACACGCTCGGAAAGATCGTCATTCGGAGCAAAGACCGTGCGGGTTTTGTTGTCAACGCACTGTTGATCCCGTACATCTTGTCGGCCATCCGCATGATGGAGTCAGGTTTCGCGACCGCCATTGATATTGACCATGGCATGGTCGAAGGTTGCAACCATCCGATGGGCCCGCTCAGCCTCGCCGACCTGATTGGCCTCGACACGACACTGGCCGTCGCAGTCAGCATGTACGACGAGTTCAAAGAGCCGCTGTACGCAGCGCCGCCGATGTTGTCGCGCATGGTCGAAGCTGGGCTGCTCGGCCGGAAGTCCGGCCGCGGGTTCTACGACTACGGAACGAAGTGAACTGATGGCGGGCGAACGAGTTCTTGTTGCGAAGGTCGGCCTGGATGGTCACGACCGCGGTGTCAAGGTCGTAGCGCGCATCCTGCGCGACGCAGGCTACGAAGTGATCTACACCGGCCTCTTTCAGACGCCTGACACCGTTGCCGCGGCCGCGGTCGATGAAGATGTCGACGCGATTGGCCTGTCGATGTTGTCCGGTGCGCACATGACGCTGGCACCGTTGGTTGTCCAGAAGGTGCGCGAGCGCGGCGTCGATATTCCGGTTGTGGTGGGTGGCATTGTTCCTGACCACGACGTCGACGAACTCACCGCGGCCGGCATCGCAAAGATCCTCACTCCGGGGGCAAGCGCAGCGGAAGTCGTCGAGGCTATTCGTTCGGCCATCGAAGACTGACGGTGATCGATGGCTGCGAACCGCGTCGACCGGGTTGAACGACTCACCAACCTGCTGGCGCTGCTACTCGAGTCTGAACGACCACTGACGCTCGTTCAGATCACGGGAGCGCTCGCTGGTCAGTATCCGGATGCGGAGCGATCGCGACGGGCCGCCTTTGAGCGTGACAAGGCAGCGCTGCGTCACATCGGCGTGCCGATCGAGTCCGAGCGCTTCGATGACCATGCGACGTATCGCATCGACCGCGCGGCGTACGAGCTTGCCGACCTCGAACTCGATGCCGACGAGACCCGCGCACTCCAAGTCGCTGTTGCTGCTGTGCGCACAGACACCTCAGCCGGACGTGACGCCCTCTGGAAGCTCGGTGGAGCATCGGCAGGTAACGACGCTGCGGTGTCTGCGGTGCTGCCCCAACGGCCAGAGCTCCCGGTGATCAGATCGGCCGTCGCCAATAGGTCGACGCTCGTGTTCGTGTACCGCGGTGACCGCCGGCAGCTCGACCCGTGGGGACTCCTGCTGCGCGGCGGGTTCTGGTATGTCGTTGGCTATGACCAGGACCGGGATGAAAAGCGGACGTTCCGCGTTGACCGATTCGATGGTGGTGTCGATGCGATCGAGGTCGGGCCCACCGGTACCTTCACTCGACCTGAGTCGTTTGACCCGCGTGATGCGTTCCCGGCTGACCCGAAGCAGATTGGTCACGCGCCAGCGGACGGCGTACTCGCGGTCGTGTGGATCGACGCGACCCGGGCTGAGGCCATCGAGCGTGAGGTCGGTTCAGCAAGAGTGCTCGAACGTCATGCCGACGGCTCGATCAACGTGGAAGTACCTGCATCCAATCTTGATGCCTTCCGGTCCTGGTTGATCGGCTTGCTCGACCACGCAGCCGTCGTGTCTCCGCCCGAGATTCGTGACCAGATCATCGACTGGCTCACCGGCGTTGTCGAGGCCGCATCATGAAGGGGCCGCGCAACGCAGAAGACCGGCTGAGCCGCCTCCTGGTGATGCTCCCGTGGCTGATGGAACAGGGCGAGGTACCCCTCGCTGAGGTCGCCGCGCGTTTTGACCTCACGGCGGACCAGGTCCAACAGGACTTGGAGTTGGTGGCGATGTGTGGCCTCCCGCCGTTCGTCGATGAGATGATCGACGTCTTCGTCGATGACGGACTGGTCTTCGTCGGTGTCCCCCGGCTGTTCACTCGGGCTCTGCGCCTGACCGCGCCCGAGGGGTTTTCACTCCTCGCGTCGGCGCGCGCTGCCATGGAGTTGCCAGGCGCCGATCGATTCGGGCCGTTGGGTCGAGCGCTTGACAAGTTGGCCAGAGCGCTCACGGATGCCGGTGTTGAGGCGGCTGAGTCCGACGACACCGCCGGCGTGGCGATCGACATGTCGCGGCCGGAGGCGACCGATGAAGTGGTCGACGCGGTTGCGGCAGCAGCTGAGTTGACGATGCTGTATTACTCGCCGGCCCGCGACGAGCGAGCCGAGCGGGTCATTGTGCCGCGCCACGTCTTCGTCGATGCGGGGAACTGGTACGTCGTCGCTGACGACGCGAAGTCGAATGAGCGGCGGACCTTCCGGATCGATCGGATTGACAGTGTTGCCCCAACTGGGCGTGTCGTTCCTACGAATGATCCTGTGGACGGGCCGCCGGGCTTTTTTGCTGATGCTGAGTTGCCTCACGCCACGCTTCGGTTGGCGCCAGCGGCACAGTGGATTCTTGACCGGTATCCGGTTGGCGAGGTCACCCAACTGAGCCGACCTCAGGGCTGGATCGAAGTCGAGGTCCCCGTATCCAACGAACGATGGTTGGCGAGACTTCTGATCCGGCTTGGCCCCGACGTGGTGGTTCGTTCGCCGAAGGATGCAGCGCGCCAAGCCAGCAATCTTGCCGCCCGGATGCTTGCCCGCTACTGAGGGCGCTTGAGGCCCACGAAGAATGGGGCGAGTTGTTCGGACTCGACGACGTGGTGAGCGGCGAGTAGGTGGGGGAGGACGGCGGCGGTCGCCGATGCGTCAGCCAAAGCGTCGTGAGGAGCGGTGAGGTCGACGCCGTAGCGCTCGGCAACATCGATGAGGCGGTGCGACATCTGACGGTTGGGATCGAGGCGGCGCGACATGCGTAATGTGCAGAGCTGCGGACCGAGTTCGAAGCCGGCGCGGCGGTGCGCTGCGCGGATGATGAAGCCTGCGTCGAACTGAGCATTGTGCGCCGTGAAGATCGCGCCGTCGAGCAACGGTGCCAGCTGGTCGAGCGCTGTCGAGAGCCGTGGAGCACCCCGGAGCATCGGGCGGGTGATGCCGTGGATGTGTGTCGGCCCGACGCTCTGGAGGGGCCATCCCAATCGGACGAGGGTGGACCACTGATCGATGACCGTTCCATCGGCCTCGATGACCACGGCGCCGAGCTGGAGGATGCGGTGGCGCCGATCGGAGAGACCTGAGGTCTCGACGTCGACGACAGCGAAGCGGGGAAGCGGCACAGATGCCACCTTAGGCATCGCCTGTCACAACGACTGCGGTGCGAGGTGGGGCGACGCCGGAGTGGTGGGGGAATTGAGTGAGGGAATGGAGTGAGGGTTGTCGGTCAGCTGGCTGCGCGAGCGATGCGCGTTCGGACGCCGATCGGTGCGGCCACCGTGTAGCCGGCGAGATGACGTTCTTCTTCGGATTCGCTCGCCCAAAAACCGTATTCGTGATTGTCGCGTGCGAACTGCTGGCAGGCGCCATGGACGACGCAGTCGGTGCAGAGCCGGTTTGCCTTGGCTTCCCGACGGGCCCGAGCCTGTGGGCGTTCTGCCTTGGGTGGGAAGAAGAGTTTGGTGTTCCCACGGCAGTTCGCCAAGTCACGCCAATCGACGGAGTGCCCAGTCGTCGCTTCGAAGTTGTGGAGGTGCAATACGTTCAACCCTTTCATCGGTTGCAGCGGCGTAACACTCAATCTTCGAAGCTGCGCGACAAACGGATGAAAGTTCTTCTCCTGGGTAACTCTCAGGACGTGAACGATCTCAGCGCGTGAACGCGTCCGAGTGGGCGAGTTGAGCGGGCGTCAGAGCAGTTCAGCGGCGAGGCTGGCCACGTCGCTGCGCTCGCACGCAGTCAGCGTGATGTGTCCGAAGCAGCGCTGTCCGCTGAACGCCGATGCCAAAACACTGAGCGCATTGTTGGATTCACCGAGATACGGCGCATCGATCTGACTGGTGTCACCGGTGAAGATCACCTTGGTGCCCTCGCCGACTCGGGTGAGGATCGTGCGGAGCGTCGTGGGCTCGAGATTTTGTGCTTCGTCGATCAGCACGATCTGCCGCTGGAGCGATCGGCCCCGGAGGAAGGTCACCGACTCAAGCGACAGTTGCCCGCGTTCGGTGAGTTCGTCGACGAGGTTGCCAGCGTCGTGGCTGCTGCCCATGTCGGTCAGCGCGACGACGGCATCGTGGATCGCCGCCATCCAGGGATCAAGCTTCTCGTCGAGGCCACCGGGCAGGAAGCCGACATCGGCGCGCCCAACAGGAACGAGGGGTCGGTAGACGGCAAGCCGATCGTAGCGGCGCTGCTCGACGACCTGTTCGAGACCCGCAGCTATTGCCAGCAGCGTCTTGCCGGTTCCTGCTCGGCCGTCGAGCGCGATGACTTTGATGTCCGGGTCGAGGAGTAGCTCGAGCGCGAATCGCTGCTCCTTGTTGCGTGGTCGGAGCCCCCAGGGCTCCGGCGCCGAACGAGGGAGGAGGACCATTTCGTTGCCGACTGCTCGGACCAAGGCCGACTGGGACCCAGCGTGAAGCACGGCGAACTCGTTCTCGGCGATCTCCAAACCTGGAGACACGGACTCGACAGCGATGCCTCCTGCGGCGTAGAGGGCGTCGATTGCCTCTGGGGCTGCATCGATGGTGGACCAGCCGATTGCAGGCCGGTCGTTGTTCCGTCGAGCGAGAGTGTGTTCGGCGGCCGAGACGCCGAGGTGGGCCGCCTTGATGCGCAGCGCTGCGTCGTTGCTGACCATCGTGGTCGGACCGAAGTCGGACTGGCCGATCGCTGCGCCGATGATTCGGTTGTCGGGTATCGACGGATCGAGGCCGTGCTCGATCAACAAGTGCTTGCGAATGTTGTTGATCTCGATCTGCAGAGTCGCGCCAGGCGCTCCCGTCGGAACCGGTTGGGCAAGTGATCCCCCATGGGCAACGCGGAGTTCTTCGAGCGTGCGGAGAGCGGTGCGTGCCGATCGGCCGACGTCGTCGCTGCGGCTCTTGAGGCCATCGAGTTCTTCGACCACGGTGAGCGGGATGATGATGTCGGCCTCGGTGAACTCGAGGACGCAGGTCGGGTCGGCAATCAGTACGGAGGTATCGATCACGAGCCGGGCTGTCGTTGAAGATTTGCCGGCCTGCACCTCCGTTCCGAGGGGTCCAGGCACCAGGGCGGCAGCGTCAGCGGAAAGAAGCAGGTCGGTCATCGTCACTCCTCGTGGATGCCTGGAACGTCTGGATGTGATCGTTTGCTCATACTCAACGCACTATGTGTAGCCCGGCTCTCCGGTCGAGTGGTGGATGTCGACGGACCCTTTGACCAGGGGTTCTTCGGCTCGAAACGTCGGGGACACAGACGGCGCAAGGGCCCTACCAATTCGATCATTGCATTTGCAATGTGTTTAGTACTTGCCGAAATCCAAGAAGCCAAGTCACATGGTTGTAGTTCCGCAGGAAACATGCGGAGTCTGACCCGACGTTCGACGTCGGGATGAACAAATCAACTCAACCATTCGAAAGAGGACCACCATGGCAACCAAGGCAGAAATGATCGAAGCAGTCGCCGAGGCAGCAGGCGTTTCGAAGGCCGACACCGAGCGCACGCTCGGAGCGTTCTTCGACCACGTTGTCTCGTCGACGAAGTCGGGCGAGAAGGTCACATGGCCGGGCTTCGGCAACTTCAGCACGACGCAGCGAGCCGCCCGCGAGGGTCGCAACCCGCAGACGGGCGAGCCAGTGAAAATCAAAGCATCGACAGCTATGAAGTTCAGCGCCAGCTCGACGCTGAAGCAGGCCCTCAACGGCCAGAAGAAGTGACCTGATGGCCTCCAAGAAGGCTCCGGCGAAGAAGAAGGCTGTGGCCAAGAAGGCTCCGGCGAAGAAGAAGGCTGTGGCCAAGAAGGCTCCGGCGAAGAAGAAGGCTGTAGCCAAGAAGG
>Ga0209702_10001922_pt1 | contig 37881 bp, 30 predicted proteins | sample FRY01_FD_187210 | JGI IMG/M metagenome (GOLD analysis project Ga0209702, IMG submission 187210) | Freshwater microbial communities from Lake Fryxell liftoff mats and glacier meltwater in Antarctica - FRY-01 (SPAdes) (version 2) | ecosystem: Environmental > Aquatic > Freshwater > Ice > Glacier...
CCTTAAAGAGGCACGAGGCCGTACGTATTAGTTAATGCTACTCGTCTAGAGCGACGGCCGAAGCGCTACTCGCCGAAATTGAGTGCGTTTCGGCCGTCGTCAACACCGGAGAAGGCGTCGCCGCTGCACCGGACGGAGCCTATGAGATCAGAGCGGCGGCCGGCGCGGAGACCCGCACCTGCACGATCGCGGTCCCGGACGATGGCTCCAGCTCAAGCTGCAGCCTCTTCGCGGCCCCTGGCAATGACGCGCCGCCCGGGGTCAGCTGGTTTGGCTTCGCGCCGACGACGGTGACCATCACGGTCACCCGTGAAGGCACGGTCGTGGGAGAGCTCGTGGACTTCAAACCCACCTACGCGACGGCGCGCCCGAACGGCGCCGATTGCGGTCCCGTGTGTCGCACGGGCCCGGCGTTGGTTGAGGTCGCGCTCTAGCGAAACCGCCGACCGGCGAACTCAGTCGCGGAGGTCGATCTCGATGAAGCTCCACTGCATGTCTGGAAAGGCCTCACGCAGCCGCACCTCAAGCGCATTGATGGCCTCGGCGGCCTGCGCCGCCGTGAGGCCGGGCTCGACCTTGACCTTCGCGGCCAGCATAAACTTCGGGCCAAGCTGAAGGGTCAAGAGTTTGAAGACCTTATCGATGCTCGACTCTTCGGCGATGAAGCGCTCGAGGGCCTGCTCGACCTCCGGATCGATCGAGGTCCCGATGAGCAGCTGCTTGACCCGAACCGCCACGAAGATCGACACGACCAGCAGGACCACGCCGATGACCATCGAGCCGAGGGCGTCCCAGATCGGATCGCCGGTCAAGCTTGCAACTCCAACGAATGTAAAGGCCACGACGAGGCCGACGAGGGCCGCGAAGTCCTCGCCGAAGACGACGACCAGCTCGGCATGGCGGGAGCTCTTGAGCCACTTAAAGAGGGGCACATTGCCGCGGAGCTTCTTGATCTCTTTGACGCATCCGGCCATCGACGCCGTCTCAAGGCCAATGGACAGGCCAAGCACGACGAGGGCAACCCACGCGTCTTTGACTGGCTCGGTCTCGTGCAGTTTGTGGATCTCTTCGTAGAGAGAGAACAGGCCGCCCATGCTGAAGAGCATGATCGCGACAAGAAAACTCTAGAAATACGAAGCATTACCCGATCCGAGGGGGTGCTTGGCGGAGGGTGGCTCGGCGGCGCGCTTCATACCGAGCAAGAGCTGGTTTCCGCAGTCAGCGAACGAGTGAATGGCCTCGGCCAACATCGAGCCGGAGCCCGTCCAGATAGCCGCCGCGGACTTGGCCACGGCGATGCCGCCATTGGCGCCTAGCGCGTAGAGGACGGCCTTTGTGGATCCACCATGACTCATGTTTGAACTCCAAGCATATGATTCCCCCCGCCGCGCCTTTGGTAGCGCGACGGAATCACGGGCTCGCGCGGCGGTCAAGCGCTCGCGCGGCTGAGGCCTCGCGCCACGGCCGAGCGGATTAAGCTAGCGTGAGCCCTCTTTGGTCAAGAGTTCGATGAGCTCGACGTGCGGGTTGCCGCGAATGAGTAGGCCCTTCTCCTTCATCTCGATGCGCGAGGAGAGGACCAGCAAGGCCTGGTTGATCTCGATATTGCGCGAGGCCGCGAAGAACGCCGCCCGCAGAACCGCGTTGCGGACGAGTCCGCCGGCAAACTCGAAGTCCTCGGCGAGGGCCTCGCAGTCGAATTCACCCAGAGGCAGGCCAGGTTGATCCAGCATCGTCTCCCACAGGCGCGTCCGCTCGGGGATGCCGGGGGTCGGAAAGGTGATGCGCATCGACAAACGGCGCGCGAAGGCGCTATCGAGTGAGTCGGCAAAGTTGGTGGTCAACACAGCGACGCCGGTGAACCGCTCAATGCGCTGCAGGAGGTAGTTGACCTCGAGGTTGGCGTACCGATCGTTTGAGCTCGATACACTCGTGCGCTTTGAGAACAACGAATCTGCCTCGTCGAAGAGCAGCATCGCCCCAGAGCGCTCGGCCTCGTCAAAGACCTTGGAGAGGTTCTTTTCCGTCTCGCCGATCCACTTACTGACCATCTGCGAGAGATCAATCTGATAGAGGTCGAGCCCCAGCTCGGCGGCGACGAGGCCGGCCGACATGGTCTTGCCTGTGCCTGGCGAGCCTTCAAAGAGGGCCGAGAGGCCAAAGGCCGACGAGAAGCGGCGCCGCAGCCCCCAGCCGTCCATAACCTTGTCGCGGTAGCGATAGCGATGGCACAGCTCGCGAAGCTGGATCGCCACCTCGGGTGCGGCCACCAGATCGTCCCAGACCTCGGTGCTTCGCCGCAGCGTCGCGATCGCCCCCATCCGGGTCTGGACTTGGCTGCGCACGGCCGTCGCGATGTCCTCGACGGTGACCTCGGGGCTGTCGACTCGCCGCGCGCTCTCGACGGCTGTGGCGACGGCCTCTCGGATACGGCCAGGGGTCAGCGAGAAGCGAAGGGCGAGTTCTTTGGGGTCGATGCCGGAAGCACGCATCGCCGGGGTCAGCGCGCGGTCCCAGTGGCGGCGGCGGGCGACCGGCGACGGCGACGGCACCTCGAAGATCTCCAGACCGCGGGCGAGCTCCGGCACGAGGGTGTCGTTTGGCTCTAGGGCGATCGAGACTAGACCCCGATGACGTTCGAGGCCTTGGTCAAAGATAGTGACGACCTCGCCATAGCGGGCGTGGCGCAGAATTTCCGGCGAGAGGTCGGCGTTTCCGTTGACTGCGAGCGTAGTCAGATCAAAGAGTTCGGACCAGTTCACGAAGATGAGCGCGGACTGCTGCAGCGCGGCCTCCCGCAGCGCGGTCCCGATGCCTACAGCGAGGTCGCGATGATGCTTGATGAGCACCGCCAGATCGCACACCAGCAACGGCACCTCGACGGTGCGGCACAGCTCCACAAGCCAGCGGCGCCTGCCTGCCCCTTGCTGGCCGCGTAAGATGACGACCGGGCCGCGGACGAAGGCCTCGCGAGGGCGGGCCGCAAAGGCGCGGAATCTATCCCAGTCCCCCTGCTCTTCCGGGCTCACGATGAGGTCGTCCAGGACCGCGTCGGGATCGACCAAGGTCAGGTAGTGGCGCAGCGGCAGCGGCAACGCCGCGTCCCCCATCGCGAAACGCACGAGCCGACCGTCGAGCCGAAAGGGCCGGTGGACGAGCGCGTCAAAGGGGCGCGCCTGGTCGAACTCAATGAGGCGCAGCGCGACTAGGGGCGCATCCTGCTCAAAGGCCACCCGGGCGCGAAGGCGAAGACGCGCGTCGCCGATCACGTCGGCGACGAGACCGGGCGTCGGGAAGCGCTTTTCGTAGGAGCCCTGGAGCCAGGCGAGGGTCAGCGCGAGGTCAGGGTCGACCTCAGCCGCGAACGCGATGCACACGGCCAACCAGGCGGCGTCGTCGAGGCGGAAGACGGTCTTGATGCGCAAGAGAGGCGCACGCGGATAGTCTGCGGCGGCGTCATCAAACGCGGCGCGGGTCACCGCGAGCCCTGCCGCGGCCCGATCCAAGAGGGCGACCGACTCGGCGCTGAGACCGCCAGCAGCGCGTTCCGCGAGGCGAGCCTCGGCCACGAGCGGCGACACGACGATGCCCGGCCAAGGGTCGTCTGGACGAGGCGCGACGCCATCGACCTGCATGGCCCGATGGCGATGGCCGAGCAGAGCCCAGACGTAGTCGATGAGCGCCGCGATGACGCTTGGATGCGCTTGGCTGTTGGAGAAGTCGGTCATGGCGATACCTTCGTGGGCAAAGGCCATTCCGGGTCGGCCTGTAGCTTGCGCCCACATGTTGAGTAGCCTAACCTTTCGGGACGATCAACCCACCCTAAAGTTCAGCGCTGCGAGGACCCATGCAAACTAGTACCTCCGGCCGAGCCTCCGGCTCGGCAACCCCCGAAGAGCTTCCACCTGCAAATCCTTATGGGCCGCCTCCCGGAATCTTCAACGATATCTTGAAGCGCCTCGGCCTCAAAAAAAAGAGCACGGACGGCGGGGCCGCCGCGACAGCGACACCGTCCGCAGAGACTGGCGGTGGTGGCGCTCCCGCGACGGACGTCGGTGGTGGCGGGGCTCCCGCGACAGACGCCGGTGGAGGTGCGGCAGCAGCCCCCGCTCCGGCGACCCCAGCGCCGACAACTCCCGCCCCGGCCGCTCCGGCTCCGTCAGGACCTGTCGAGGGCCCTCCGACCTTCGAAGAGGCCCTCGCCAAGGCGATCGCTGACAACCAGATCCGAGAGATCATGGACCTCGCCACGGACCAGACGTCGCGCGAGAAGGTCTTTGACGCGATGATGGGCGCCAACATGGGGGCCTCCTTCCTCGGCTGGCTTAACGGCAGCGGAGGCGCGGGCAGCTGGGTCCCGGTCATGACCGACCCGCGCTACGACCAGTTCATCGCCGCAATGAGCCAAGGCCTCGTCGCCGACCAGAATTCCTACAACACCGTCTGGACCCTCTACAACGACCCGGCCGCGCGCACCCTAAACGCGGCGAATGTGACCTGGTCGCGGCTGTACACCGCGCAGATCCTGCCGTCGGGCAACACCACCGTGGTCTGGCCGGGTGGAACCTCGGCCAGCGCGGATGGCGCGACGACGTATGAATGGCGCAGCCTCTATCAGCCGGTGGGTCCCAACGAGGCCACGATGAAGCGCCTGATGGTGGGTGTTCGCCCGCTGCCACGCGGCCATGTCAACATCGCCAATATCGCGTTCGTCAACCAGAGCGTGTCTCAATGGCGCACCACGGCACCCACGGCCACTGCGTGGGCAAACCATATTGTGGGCGGCGCGCCGGCGACGACGACCCTTGGGACCTCCTACTATCTCGACAACTGCAAGACGGTCGTCATCGTGTGCGACACGGCCGGCGGGGCGACCAACGACTTCGCCATGGGAGTCGGGGCCGGCACGGAGGTCGGTGGCGTCGGTGGCGTCTCGGGTGGCCCTGCGCTGACCTGGTTTATGAACCACGTGCGTCACGAGATCGGTCACGCTGTCGGCGCAAGCGCCCTCGCTGGTGTCTCCGAGACGGGCAATAACTTCGCGACCAACTATGGCGGCTGGGCCGCATCTAGCGCCGCATCCATCAAGGCAGCGCCGTACTGGACCGCGTCGGGCACCAAGAAGCTGACGATCGGCGGTGTTGAGAGCGACATCTCTGCCAGCGCCGCGGCCGATTGGCTGGCTGGCCTCGTCGAGGGCGGCGCCGAGCCAGCTGGCAACGCCCTGACCCTCTTGACAGGAGCCGTCTCGGCCAAACTGGACGCGATCGAGGTCGCGTGGTCGGGCCAACCGCTGACGGGCTACATCAAGTCCATCACCAACAACGGCGGCAACCTCTCCGTCAAAGACAGCGCCTACGAATTCCGCGGGTTCACGCCGCCCGGGGCGGACGTCATCATCTGGTCCTCGCGCTTCACGCCGAATGGCTGGACCAAGTACTCCAAGACCGCCTACGACGCCTGTGTGCCGAAGATGGGCTGGTACTCCGTGTCGTCGCCGGTCGAGATGTTCGCCGAGATGTACACCCACAAGTACTCCGGCGGCTCATTGCCCGCGGCCTCCAACGGCAAGACCCCGACCAGCTTCTTCGCCGAGATCGAGAACAGCACCGACACGCAATTCAAGACGACGGGCGGGGCCGAGGGTGGCAGCGCGCCGATGAACCCGGCCGTGACCGTGCCGTCGAACACGCTGCCGCGAGACTAGGATGTCGACCACCATACCGGCCGAGGTCGGCTGTCCGAACTGTGGAACGCGCCAGACCATCCTTATCGCAGAGAGCGCGAACGTCCAGCGGTCGCCGTCGTGGAAACGCGCGGCCCTCGACGGGACCCTGCACAAATTTCTATGTGATACCTGCGGTTTGGATTTCCGGGTCGAGAGAGACCTGTTGTACTCCGACCTTCATGGCGGCATCCTGATCGGCGCCTTCGCGCCTACGAGGCGGCCCGAGGTCGTCCAGCTCGAGGCCGACATCGCCGAGACTTGGGTGCAGACGGTCGAGGTCGAGGCTCCGCCTGTGGTCGCGAGATACTTCAAGGGCCCGGGCCCACGTGTGGTCTTTGGGCTCGCCGCGCTGCGAGAGAAGGTCGTCTGCTTCGACGCGCGTCTCGATGACCGGCTTATCGAGGCGGTGAAGCTCGCGCTGCTCGAAGGGATCGCGGGTCGGGCAGAGGCTGGCGTCACGGACCTCATCTTGGTCGAGGTCCAAAGGTCGAACGAGCTCATGCTCTTGCAGCCGGTCGGCGCCGACGGCGTAGCTGCCGGAGACGAGCTCTTGCAGATCCCTTTCGCGATGTATCGCGACTTCGAGTCAACCCGCGACATCGTCGCCGGTCTGCTGCCCCAGCTCTTCGAGGGCCTGTGGGTGCACTGGAGCCGCTCGCGGCCTGACGGACTCCTGGGACTCCTGCCCTATGCGGCGCCGACGGAGTCCAAAACACACGAGGTGGCTGGGTGAGTCGGCTCTGGTGGACGACTCCACTAGTGGTAGCGGTCGCCTCGACGGCGGCGGCATGCTCAACCCCCACGCCACGAGACCAAGGACACACGATGACAGGCAAGAACCAAGATTTCAATTGCAAGGATGCGGCGAGCCTACTTGGATTCCCGGCGGCCGAAGTCGGGCCCTGTAAAGAGCTGCTACCTAGCCTATGGCGTGTGGTACTCAAAGGACATGACGTGGCCCCCGAGGGCGCGCGAGTTGAGACCTTTGTGTGGCGCGATGGCGCGCGGTCCATCCAAAGTGGGCCCTCAGCGCTGGCCGCGTACCTAAAGTCCATCGACGCGCATGCGCTCGAGACCGTCGATGCATACGCCATACAGATCTTGCTCGAAGCCACGGTCGGCGCGCCTCCCGGGTTCGCCGCAGGGGCGGTCTCTGGCGAGATCGATGGTATCAGCGGCGGCGTGACGACACGCCCCTTCTGCGTGACCCTCGTCCAGCCCCACTGGAAGAGGCCGGTTGACTCGAACGCCCCGCCGGACCCCGGCCAGCCTCCTCCACGAACCGGGCCAGGTCCCCTCGGTCCACCGCCCGGCGCGCCGCCGCCAGGAGGGCCGCCGCCAGGGATGGGGCCGCCTGGCGGCTACGCCCCGCCACTCGTCGCGAAGGCCACGCTGGTCCTAGACGCCGACTACAAGGGCGCGTGGACCGTCGCCATTCGAAGCCCCTTCGCCCAGTCCTTCGAGGCGGCCCTGACGGTGCCGGTCGCGCCCTGACAGGTCAACCGGCCGACCAGAGCGCAAGCGCCGATGTCCCAACGACATCGACATAGAAAACCATGTCCTTTCGACGAGTTTGGCGAGACGTACAGACGCACACCTTCCCCGTGCTCTTCGGTCTTGCCGTCCTTGGTCGTCTTGAGCTTCCACTTAACGCCCGCAATTCTCGCCCTTGATGGCTCGCCACGGGCGACACACAGCCGTTTAATCACGCTGATTTCGATTTATGCGCACTGAACAAAGCATCCACCTGTACAGGCAACCCGGAACCGTCCGATAATCCTGTCCGTGCTGCAAGTGAGCGCGCATCAACTCGTGTCGAAGGAAGGAGGAAATGTATGGTCGCTGTGACAACGTCGGGGTCAGCTTATTGTCATCACCGCCGCCTCCCGGAGGTCCCTGCCAGCGCCAATGAGGGCGGGCTGTCACCAACCTGCCATGCGTGGCAGCGCATGTCTGCGCGCGGCATCTCGCAGGCCGAGATAGACGCGGCCCTCGCGTGGGGTCGGGTCCATCACACAAGTCACGGTGCGACCACGCACTTTATTGGCCGACGCCAGGTTGAGAGGGCTGCGCGCGAGCGAGTCGACATCTCTGCCCTTGAGGGCCTAGTCGTCGTCATGGCCCTCGACAGCGGCACGATAATCACAACCTACCGTAATCGATCACGAAAGATGCGGCGACGTTAGGACGGCCCCAAACGAAGGTGTCGTGACATCGAACGATAGGGGGGGCGCGAAGTGCGTCGCACGGAAGGGAGTTCCGTGGCCTAACTAAGGTGCTATGACGTCAAATGATACCCGGAGCACCGCGGGGTCCCTTCGCTCCTTCGCCGGGTTCGAAAAGAGCGGCACCGCGGCGCCCACCGCAGACATCTCAAGGCGACCAGCGTCGACGCGTTCGGCGATGAGAAAATCCCGGACAGCCGCAGCCCGCGCCGCCGAGAGGTCATCCGCCGTGGCCTCGTTCGGGGCGGCATGGCCCCGAATCTGAACGCGCATCGTGGCGTGACGCCGCAGAATATCAACGACCGTCACCGCCACCGCGCGGCCAGTGGCATCCAGCTCGCTGGAGTTCAAGGGAAAGAGGACCTTTGAGAGGATCGACACATCGCACGCCAAGAGCGTGCACGTCGCTTGGCCTAACTCGGCACAGCGACACGTATTGCACCCGACTGAATAGCTCTCGCTCGGGCGATAATAGCGGCCCTCGTGAGAGCACCCGCAGGTCGACGGCAGGGGCGCTGGCGCCACCGAGTAGGTCAGAGGCACCCCGACCTCTCGGTCCCTCACGCCGCGCGCTGCTGACTCGGCGCAAAGGGAGGCGTGCAGTCCCCGCCCCTCGTCCACGACGACGACCTCCAGCACGCCTGGGGTCGCGAGGAGGCCTTGGCGGTGCCCCTCCAGCGCGAGCTCTGCGGGCGTAGGGGTGCGAACCTGCTCCGGCGCCGACGACCCCGAATGTTGGGCCACGCTGGGGCAGCCAGCTAAGAAAGCGACGCACGCGATCGCTAGATTCATTCGATACATAGGCTGCTCCTCGGCGTCTCTCTCGCCCGAAACATAGCCATAACTTCGGAGCCGTGCAAAGGGACAGGGGTTAATCGACGAATCCGGCCAACTGTAGACCACACGTCGCTATAGGCTCGGAATTCATTCCGGGGCGCCCAACACGCGTCGGAACCGCCAAACACCCAGAGGTCACCTTGCACACGCGCCAGAAAGCCCGAACCTTGTCCGTCACGCTCTTCACCGCGGCGTCTCTCATCATGGCGTGCGGCAAGAGGGAGCCTCAGCCAGTCATCCCGGCCGAACCAGTGGCCGCCGCAGCGACGGCGCCTGAGGCTGCCGCCCAGCCGACCGAGGGCGAGACCGAAGCGAAGGCCGAGCCTGAGGCATCCAATGCCGACGAGGGCGCCGAGGCCATCACCCCTCTGCCTGTGCGACCACCCAACGCGACCAAGGAGGCACAACGCCTTGAAAAGACGGGGGTGGACCGCGGTAAGGGGCGGTTCGTCCTCGACTGGCGTCGACCGACGCAGCGCAAGCTCAGGGAGTTGGCCAAGACCATCGCCGAGAGCGCCATCTTTCCGGAGCTTATCGGGGTCCTGAACGACACCTTCATCATCCCGAAGGACATCCACGTCCGCTTCGAAAACTGTGATGAGATCAATGCATTTTACAATGCCGAAGAGCGCACGATCTCGCTATGTTGGGAGCTCATTGAAGACACGGCGGAGAATTTCGCGCGTGAGACGAATGACGCGGACGCAGCCCTCACCGGGACGTTGAACGCCACACTCTTTACGTTCTTCCACGAGCTCGGGCACGCCCTCATCCACGTCTTGGACTTGCCGATCACGGGCCGCGAAGAGGACGCTGTGGACCAGCTCGCGACGTGGCTCCTGCTCCTCGCGGATAACGATGAGGGCGAGCTGATGGCCCTCGACGGCGCCGCCAGCTTCCGACACGACGCCGAGGCCGAAAACGAAAACGAAGAGGAGCAGGTCACCTGGGGCGAGCACAGCCTCAGCGAACAACGCTTCTTCAACATCGTCTGCTGGGTCTACGGCCACAACCCCGATGGACTCGCCGCGCTGACCGAAGGAAGAGACGGGCCCCTGCCCGATGACCGCGCCGAGCAATGCGCCGAGGAGTGGACCCGCCTGTCGTCCTCATGGGAGCGCATCTTGGTCGAGCACGTCATCGCTGACTGAGATCCGATTCATCCTGTCGCGCTGTCGCCCCCACGACCGCGCCGCAGGGAGAAACGGCTTGTCGGCGCCTTGGGGTGTGTCCACACTCCGGGCTCGATTGTCGTCACGATGGCGACTATCCAGAGGTCCCGTGTCGACGAACTCCCTTACACCTCGACACATTGCGAGAATTGAGTACCTGCTTGGGCTCATGATCATGTTGGGGCCTCTGACGATCGACATGTACCTGCCGGCCCTACCAACGCTGGCCAGCGACCTCGGGGTGACCCTCGGCGCGGCAGAATTGACGCTGGCGGTCTATTTCGCGGGCTTCGCGGTCGGCCAGCTGGCCGTCGGGCCGGCCCTCGACATTTACGGTCGCACCCGGCCGCTGAAGTTTGGCCTGCTCCTGTATGCGCTCGGGACCCTCGGTTGCGCGCTGGCGCCGTCCCTGCCGATGCTCATCGCCGCCCGCTTTATCCAGGCCCTTGGCGGGGCTGTGGTCGTGGTCGTGCCGCGCGCGGTCATTCGCGACCTTCACAGCGGCGCCGAGGCCGCGCGGGCGATGTCGCGTCTCATCCTCGTGATGGGGATCGCGCCGATCATCGGCCCTCTCCTTGGCGGGGCTCTCCTCGACGCGGGCTGGCGTGCGATCTTCTGGACCCTCGTCGGTGTGGCCGCCCTGGCCTTTTGGGTCAGCCGCTATATCCCCGAGACGCACAGACCCGCGGCCGTCAGGACACCTTTTCGCAAGATGCTGCCCGCCCTCGTGACCGAACCGGACTTTGTGACCTTCACGCTAGTCGGCGGCTTCGCCATGGCCGGGATGTTCGCCTACATCGCGTCGTCGTCGCATATCTTGATCGAGCTCTACGGCATCAAACCGGCCCATTACGGCTTTTACTTTGGCGCCAACGCGGCGGCCTTCATCGTCATGTCTCAGGTCAATCGCTTGCTACTGCGATGGTATTCGCCGCTACAGATTGTCCGCCGCGCGATGTTTGTGCTCCTCACAGCGAGCGCCGTGATCTTCACCGCGACCACGCTCGACGTCGGGGGCCTGGCGATGCTGATGCTGGGGCTCACCCTCTATCTCGGCGCCCTTGGTACCCTCGCGCCCAACGCGACGGCGCTCAGCCTCGAGTATCACGGTCCGCGTGCAGGCCTCGCGTCCGCCGTGATGGGTGCGACCCAGAGCGGCCTCGCCGCGACGACGGTCTTCGTGGTCAGCGGCTTTCACGACGGGTCCGCCGCACCCCTTGGCATCATCATGGCCAGCTCGATCGCCATCTCAGGTGCCATCTTGCTGCTGCACAGAATACTGTCGCAGCGCGCCGACGGGCGCGCCCTCTTGACGACCGGGGTTGGCGCACGGGCACCGGCGAAATAGGGGCCCTGTCTTTTAGTCGGTGCTCAAACGAAAGACCCGCTGTGCGTTGCCGCCCAAAAAGAGCGCGCGAACCTCTTCTGGCAGATTGAGCGCGTCCAGCCCCTCGAGGCATTCCAACGGCGTAATCATCGGATAGTTGCTGCCGAAGAGGACCTTCTTCTTCCCGTGTCCGGACATAAACGAAACTAATTCAGGCGGATAGCGACTCGCCTTGTAGGCCGACGTGTCGATGTACACGTTGGGGTACTTGGTCGCCAGCGCGATCATCTCTGTCGTCCAGGGGTAACCGATATGACCTGCTACTATTTTTAATTCAGGAAAGTCCAGCGCGACCTCGTCAAGATAGGGAATGGGGCGCCCAGGCTCGGATGGGTAGAGAGGCCCGGCATGACCGACCTGCAAGCAGAACGGCACATTGAGCTCAACACACTCGGCATACAGAGGATAGTAGCGGCGGTCGTTGGGTGGCAGGCGCCACAGCCAGGGCAACATCCTTAGGCCAATGAGGCCCAGCTCGCGGACAGAACGCCGTAGCTCGCGCACGGCCTCCATCGGGCGGTGAAGGTCGACTGCGGCGAGGCCCACGAAGCGGTCCGGGTGGGCCCGCACAAGGGCCGCGACGCCGTCATTGTCGAGCAGCGCGCCTTCAGGCCCCCACCATGCGCTCAGAATAGCGCGGTCGACCCTCGCCGCATCGAGGGCCGCCAGCGTGAACGACGGCGGGATCGCCGCGGGGAGCTTGTCGGGCGTCACCCCCCGCCACCGCAAGAGAGACTCGAACATCGGGTGGCGCAAGAAGGTCGGGGTCGGGTGCTGGATCCAAGCGTCGATAATCATATTATTTCGATACCTTACATTCAGTTCCGCGGCATCGCTTTCACCCCGTGTTCGGAGAGCCGCGCGTCGGCCGAAAGCATCGCATCTCATTGTCTCACGGCGCAACCCCGACTAGGCTGAGGCCATGACGCAGACCTCCGCTACGACCGCCCGCCTCCTCATCACCTGCCCAGACCGCCCCGGAATCGTGGCCGCTGTTGCGGGATTTTTCCACATGCACGGCGCGAATATCACGGCGCTGGACCAGCACTCGACCGACCCGACGGGCGGCACCTTCTTTATGCGTGTGGAGTTCCAAACACCGTCGCTGGACCTCTCGCGGGCGGCGCTCGGGCGCGCGTTCGCGGCGGTGGTGGGCGACCGCTTCGCGATGGATTGGCGCCTCAGCTACGCCGACGACACGAAGGACCTCGCGATCCTCGTGTCCAAGCACGACCACGCGCTGATGGAGCTGCTCTGGCGTTCCACCCGCGGCGAGCTCGAGGGCCGGGTCGCGATGGTCATCTCGAACCACCGGGTCGCCGAGGCCGCCGTGACCGCGCTCGGTGTGCCCTTCCACTATGTGCCGGTGACCGCCAAGACCAAGGCGGAGTCCGAGGCGCGGATCGTCGATTTGCTGGGCGACTCGGTCAAGACAGTCGCCCTCGCGCGCTACATGCAGATCCTCTCGCCGGAACTCGTGGCGAAGTTTCCCAACCAGATCATCAACATCCATCACTCATTCTTGCCCGCCTTCGTCGGGGCGAACCCCTACCATCGCGCCTTTGAGCGGGGCGTGAAGCTCATCGGCGCGACCGCCCACTACGTCACGGCCGAACTCGACGCCGGCCCCATCATCGAGCAGGACGTCGGGCGGGTCTCCCACCGCGACAGCGTCGAGGACCTCATCGCGCTAGGCCGCGACCTCGAGCGGCGCGTCCTCGCGAACGCCGTCCGCTGGCACCTCGAAGACCGCGTGCTTGTCCATGGCAATAAGACCGTCGTCTTCCGCTAGCCCGCGCGCGTTGTGCTGCCGCCCGCCGCAAGACGAGTCGACGCCGCGGCCAGCCTCGCGTGCACGAAGATGGGCTAGGCATGCAGGCGCATGGAGGCCCGCCTGGGCGCTCAATTCCTAATACTTCCGAGCGCATTCGTGAAAAGGACCGCGACAATCGACCAGAGCACGTCGATGCCGACGGTGAACCGGAACTCATGATCGCCGCTGTGGTCGAGGGTCGTGAAGGTGTGAGAGAGCTCGGCTGAGAGGAAGTACCAGCGCGCGACGAGCCCGTTGCGCATCCCATAGGCGGTCGCATCGCCCTCGGAGCCCGCGACAAATGCGGGGGTCCAGCCCCACGAGAACCCCGCGTCTCCATAGTGGATGCCCAACCCAGCGGTCACGAGATTGCGCGACCGCGACGACGGCCCACCGTAGCTGTAGCCGAGCTCAGGCCACAGCACGAGCCCCGAGCCGCTCTCGCGCGCGATGATGGCACCGAGGTTGAAATCAAAAGCAAAACCGGCGCTCAACGGCCCGGACATGCCGGCCGGTTGGGTAAGCCAGGCCGCACCGAAGAGGGTCCGCATCGTGGGCAAGATGACGGATAGATTTGACGAAGTGTCAGGTCTCTCGGGCACGATGGTCTCGCCGTTTGGCCCGATGATTGACTCGGTCTGGGGTGGCGGCGGGATGGCCAAGACGGACAGGGGGGTGGCAATAAGGGCGGTGATAAGCAGCGTCGCGATGGGGCCGAGGTGGGCACGCATGTGGGGTTTCCTTTGAGGCGCCTTGGTTGAGTGGGCCTCAGCATGATGGATTGGACCTTGGCACACAAGCGCGGGAGCGGCGCGCGGAGATGGTTGCGTTGCCACGATTCGCTGGATACTAGTTGCTGATGCATATATTCGACATCTCATTTGAAAACGACTAAACTACTTGGCCTGTTCGATGAGAAACGCGAACGGACAGACGTCGCCCTCGCTCGCTTCACACACCCTTGTCGCTCCAACCCGAGACTCCTGATGAACACAAATCTTTCCATCCTCGCCATGGCCTCGTTGATTGCCCTTCCAAACGCCGCGATAGCTGGCGATGGCGACACGATGCACGATGTCAGCCTCACGATATCCCCGGTGCACCTCATCTTGCCGGTGGTCGAGCTCCAAGGTGAGTTCAAGCTCAATCCGAAGATGAGCGCGTCGGCCATCCTGGGCTTCGGCAAAGTCTCGGACGAGGACAACATCATCAACGCGACGGTGTTCGAGCTCGGCGGCCAGTTCTCCTATTACCTCATCGGGGACTTCGACCACGGCATGCAGCTTGGCGCTGAGGTCCTGTTCGTACACCTAAGCGACACCGAGGCCACGCCCGGCGGGGTCTTCGGCGGCGGCCTCAGCGTCGGACCATACGTGGGATACAAGATCGCGGCTGACTTCGGCCTGACCTTCGCGGCCCAGCTGGGTGTCGCGTTTTTGGCTGTCAGGGCGTCAACGGACAACTCAAGCGCATCCGAGGAGCGGATCGCCCCGCTGCTCAATATCAATCTCGGCTGGTCGTTCTGACCCGTTGAAGACACACAATATCGTGCCCCACGAGGCCATGTTCGTTCATTTATGACGGACACCCCGCCTCCTGCCGGTCCTCTGGCCACGACACCGCCGCCAAGGAATGCCCCATGACCCTCGAATCCATCCTCATCACGATCCTCGTGGGTGCTATCGCGGGTGGGCTCGCCACCTTGTTCATCCCTCGCTGGGGCTGCGGGCTCGTCTTCAACATCATCATCGGGATCCTCGGCGGCATAGTCGGGGGCTGGCTGCTGCCGAAGGTGGGGATCAGCCTCGGGAGCGGGCTCATCGGGGCGATTCTGACCGGGACGGCCGGCGCCCTGCTCATCCTCTTCGTCGGCGGTCTCGCGCAAAGAGGCGGCCTCATCCGGCGCCGCCTACGCTGACCGACGCCGCTGGGAGAGGGTTTGGTTTCCGAAGCCTCTCTGCCGACACGAGGCGACGCCCTTCGCGGTCGCCACGGGCCTCGCGTCGCGCTTGCAACCCACGAGGCGAACCACTATCAATGCCTCATGCGATACCTCTACCCTCTCGTCTTTTGTTTCGTCGCCGCAGCCTGTGGTGACGACGGCAAGCCCGTCACACCGGCGACCGACACGACCACCACGGACAGCGCCTCCGACGTGGCTATCAGTGACGTTGTTGATGTGATGGACGATGTCGCGCTCGATAGCGTCGGTGACGCGACAGTCCCGCTTGATGTCGTGATGGATGTTATCGACCCCGACGTCGGTCCGGACGCGGCCGAGACGGTGGCTGACACGGGACCGGACACGTCTGAGCCGGTGGTGCCGCTCGCGGGTTTCGGTGCGATCTCGGGGACCTGTGGCTTCATCGACGACGAGCTCTTCGATACGGCGCCATCCTTTGTGGTCAATGCGATCGACTTCGCCGCTGACCCTTATGATACCGAGGACTTCGACCTACTGACTGAGAACGGACGCGAGCTGATCCGCGATGGAAATGCGGGCGGGAACTCTCTGTACTCAGAGGTCTTCGCGATGGAGGTCCTGACGCGCTGCGAGCTCGCGACCCTCATCGCCAGCGAGACCGAGATCGTCTACGCCATGCAGGGTAAAATCACCGATATCCTTGTCGAAATCGACGGCGAGTACGTCGGCGTCAGCGTCGTCCGCGCGGTCGGCTTCCCCAAAGACGCCCCCTATACAGTCGAGCAGGCGACGACCATCATGGAGCGCAAGCTTTTTGATATCCAAGTCAGCAGCAGGAACGTGTCCGAGCAGCACAAGTGGGTGAAGCAGATCCTGCACGTCTTGGCCTACGCCGACCAGCACGCCACCTCGATTCAGGCTGCGTGGGAGGCCCTCCCGTCCGAGACCAAGGCCGACACCATCGTCATCGTCACGGTCACCAACGGCGCCGACGCCTTCATGTACTGAACCCAAGAAGTGAGGGGGCACTCCTAAACGGACGACTTTTAAATCGCGTTCACCTGGCGTAGGCCGCTTGGGGTGGTCGGCGAAGCCTAAAGGCCGCGAAGCGGACAGCGAGACGACCACCCCAAGCGGCCGGAGCGGGATGGTTCTCACCCGAAAGTCATCCGTTTACTGCCCTGCAGCGATGAGGGCGAAGGACGACGACGCAGATCGACCCTTTTCAGCGCCCTAAAGCCCGAAGACGAGGGCTAGGTCCATACCCGGTACAGCATTGCGGTTTTCCGTGAGAAGGGACCGCACCGCGTCGGACAGGCCGCTCTCGATCATGCTGCGGGACAGACCCTTGACAATCTGGGCGTCAGCGCCGCCGTTGCGGATGGCGTTATCCGCCGCCATCGCCCCGCCAATTCCTTGGCCCTGCGTGGCCGCGAGGATACCCACGAGGCGGATGAGGGACTCGAGGCCTGCGCCCGCGCCGAGTCCGCCCAGGAGCTCAAAGCTGCCGAGGGTCACGGCGCCGCCGCGTCTCACGGTGACGTCGTTTAACTTGGCGATAGGTTTTCCGTTTTCGCGCACGAGCGTCATCGAGCCCGAGCGAACGCTGATACTATCGATGCCGGCGGCCATCGCCGCGGCCTGAGGGGCGCCACCGGCAGCGAGGATGCTGCCCAGGTCGCCAGAGCCCTGAATGTTGACGTCAAATGTTCCGCCGCCCGGAATGCTGACCCCGGCGCCGCCGCCCGTCTTCAAAAACGGGGTCTTCATCGCGAGGGTAGCCCCGATGCTGGGCTTACTGACCTCTTTGGGCGCGACCTTTTCACCGCCGGCGACGACGGGCATCTTGTCGAAGTTCGCCTTTATTTTTGCAAGGGTCTGCGTGATGTTCTTGTCGGCCATGGGGTTGTAGCCGGGCTGCGCCATTGGGGTCCCAGCGATGGCCTTAGCCAACAGATCCGTGACGGTCTTAGCGCCGGTCGCGGTGTAGTCGAGGAAACCCTCGCCTAGGCCCGGGACAACCCGAAAGTCTGCGTGGGGCTTGCCCGTCTTGAAGTCGACACCCGCGCCGTACATGTTCATGTTCTGGGCCGGCCATTGGACGTCAAAATAGAGTCCCGGGCTGGTCCACAGAGACAACCCCGCGGGGGTCACCTCCATCCCGATGTGCGTCGGGCTCTTCGTGCGCGCCGAGTATTTCCAGTTCTCAGCGAAGGTCTTGTTGCCGGGAATCTGAAAGCCCATCCGGACAGCCTGCAGGTCGACGTTGTCGGGCAGCTGAGGCGCGCTATCTTTCGGCGCAGTCGCTGCGGCAGGGGCCGGCCCGGCTTTCTGTTGGACGGCCGCGGGGGGCTTCAAGAGCGCCTCGCCACCCGCGAAGTCGGTGCCGCGTAGCGCCGACTTCATCGGGTGCTGGCCGCCCTTTTCAACCACGGGTTGGGGCGCTATCTGATTGGCCGTGGCCTCTTTGTCTTTGACTAGCTTCATACGCCCTCTCCTGTTCAACCGCGACCTGACCCACCAACGCCACGAAGATAGCGCCTCAGCCAGGAAGAAGCAATTCGTGGCCATCGAAATAGACTGTTGGTCAAGTCACGGGATCGTGAGCGCCTGCCCCAAGCGCAGCGCGTTGGGATTCGTGATCTTGTTTGCCGTCGCGATCTCGCGCCAGCGCGTCCCATCCTTGAGGTAGCGTTGCGCGATGGCGCTCAGCGTGTCACCCGAGCGAACGATGTGCGTCGTCGTGTTCTTCGTCGTCCCCGGCGCGCCGACCGAGGCCGATTTGGCGGGGATCTTAAGCTTCTGACCGGGGCTGATGGCGCCCGGATCCTTGAGCCCGTTGGCGGCGGCGATGCTGTGCCAGGCCGATGACAGGCCGTAGAACGACAGTGCGATAGCACCTAGGGTATCGCCGGACTTCACGGTGTAGTTGCGTTCCTTAAAGGTCGCCTCGGCCCCGATATCGATGATGCCCTCTGAATCGGATGGCGGCGCCTTCGCGGGGCCCTCGGGGATCTTCAGTTTCCGCCCGACGGAGAGCTCGCGCGGGCTGCGGATTCCGTTCGCCTCGGCGATCTCGTTCCAGCGGCGGCTATCCCCGAGCGTCGCTTGGGCGATCTCCGTGAGCGTGTCCCCAGCCCCGACGAGCCAGGTCCCATCGTCTTGGCGGCCACCGGTGCCCTTGGGCTTGCTGTCGCCGCCCTTGGTCTCCTTCGCGGCGTCATCGCCCGGAAAGCGAGGACCACCAACCTTCACGCTGACCTGGTCCCAGACGTTGCGCATGCCGCCCTTTTTGTACCAGGCCTTGATGTCTCCCATGGGGACGCCGAGGTTAGCGTGGGGACGATCGCCATAAGACGCGCCCGACGTCAGCCCCGCCTCCTTCACGGCGGCCACGAGCCCAGCCCAGTCATGCTTCTCATCGTAGGGCTTGCCGCCATTGAAGGCGAAGTCCACCGCGACCCCGTAGTTGTGATAGCTGCTGCCGCCGCGGACCCAGGTCACCACCTTGCCGCCTTTCGTGCGGCCCTGAGCGTAGAGATCATTTTGTTCTCCAATCGTCCGCATGCCCTGGGTCACGAAAATATCGAGGCCCTTTTTGCGCGCGATATCGACCGCCAATCTGACCCTATCCGCCATGATTGGGTGAACGCCCGCGAGGCGATTGGCGGGGTCGAAATTGCCAAAGCCGCCCTTCGCGCCCGGCGGACCGTCCTTTTCAGGCATGTAGGCCGGCGCCTTGATGCCGTCGAGGCCGCGCTTCGCGTGCGAGGGGGCGACGTAGGTGTTGTCGCTCGGCGTGACCGCCTTGAGCTGTTCCTCGTAGGCCATGCCTCGGAGCGGCGATGGGGCCTTCTTCGGGGCGTGATCCGCGGCGGGCGTGGGAGGCGCCGAAGGCTTCTTTTCGAGTACTTTCATCTCAGGCTCCTTGCGGGCTGAAGCGCACGAGAATCCCCGACGTCGACACGAGACCAGGTCAAGACGAGGCACCTCTAAGTGCTTGTCCTTCTTTGGTTTCTGTCGATTTCCGGATCATCCTGTGGTCCCTACCCTTGCGTTCAAGCGGGCTGTAGGCCGAGACCCGAGTGTAGACGGACATCGGGTCTCCGAACGTAAATCTCAAGAAATGGCCCGCATATGTCAAGAAACATAAGGGTGTTATCCACAAACCGGCGGAATCGCATGGAAAGCTCGGGATGACGGCTGACTCACGGGCAGGGCTGCAGCGCGATGACCTTGACGATCTTGGCCGCGTCTTTGTCCACGACGGTCACCCGATCGCGCTGGCGCTCGCCATTCGTGACCACCAGACGGCCATCAGCGAGTTGGGCCATCCCCCCTTCCTCGGGCGACGCCGCGAAGCCCCACTCATCGGCCGGCGGGTTCAAGGCGCCTGTCAGATTTAGGCGTGACACCAGCGTCCCGTCTGCCCCTGAGTGGGTATAGATGGCCATGCCGTATTGGTCCCGAAACGCGAAACGGCCCGAGCCAAGGGCAACCGGCCTCACGCTCCACGCCGAGGCGCTATTGACGGCCCCACCGAGCGTGCCAAGGAAGGCCCCTGTGCCCGGGTCGAAGAAGTAGCCGCTCGCGCCGGGCCCGGCACAGACGCCGACCTCTACGTAGACAACGGCTCCGGTGCCAAACACTTCGGGGCACTCGCTCTCGAAGGCCTCGAGGTCGATCAAGGTGCGGAGCGCGCCGGTGGTGGCGTCAAAGACCCGGACCATCGGGGAGGCGAGCTGGTGATTGAGAGGATCGCGGCCCCAGTCGCCGTCAAAGCCCGGCCCGACGAAGGCGAAGGGGCCGACGACGCCGACGTTGCCAGCCTTCATGCCGCCGAGGTCGAGGGGGACGCACGCGCCCACACAGGATTGAGCGCTAGAGCCGTCGTCAGCGCGCTTCACGGGCCCCCGAGCGCGCTGATAGCCGCCGCTGAGGCGAGCGAGGAAGGCCTTCGATGGTGGCTTAACCGAGAGCACGCCTGAGTCGACGTCGAGGGTGTAGCAGGTCGCCTTGAGCGCTTCGTAGTCATCGACCCGACAGAGCTCGACGGTGTTCCCGCTCGCGACCGGTTCCCAGAAGGGCGAACCATCGACGAGCGCTGGTATGCAGGCGCCGGTCGTTGACGTGGCCTTCGGGACAGGCGCGGCCGGGGACAGCGTCCAAGGCTCGGGGGGTGGGTCTTCGTAGTCATAGCTGGGGGGCGACGGTTGCACGACGATCCAAGAAGGGCTGTCGGAGGACGCCCTCGGCTTGTCAGCGTCCGCGCCGGGATTGACGACGTTCTTCTTGGAACAGCCGGCGGCGAAAGAACCCGCGACCAATACGAATAGGAAGATCTGCAAGGGGCCCCCAAGGCGAATTGACACAACCTGCATGCCACAGGAGTTTGGACACGAGATCCTAACCGCCGCAGGGCGAGGGCGCAAGCGTCGTCAGGCCACTGGCGGCGACCACGGCTCGGGCGTGACGACATAGATGTTCTCAACATTTCCCGTGTGCGAGGTCTTCCCGACCTTCTCGCCGCGGGGGTTGAAGACGCCTATCTGGGCGCCCACATATCGTTTGTATGCATAGGAAAGCACGGTCACGTGGCCCCGCTTGGTCAGTATCGCTTCCAAGACTTCGCGGCTCAGGTAGCCCTCGTTGCTGAACGAGACGACCATCGCGCGGCACTTCGCTTCAGCGATGATACGTTCCATGGCGGTGACGATCGATTTCTTTGAGTTGAAATCACTTCGGCGCTCGCGACAGTCGACCCTCTTCCGCGCGATTCCGTAGGCTTCGGGCTTATCCCAACGCACGAGGGTCTCCCAGATGTGGTAATTGCCAAGGTATTTATGTTGGTTATACGGGGGGTCGAGGTACAACACGTCGACGTCCATCGCCCGCAAGGCGTCCAGCGCGTCGAGCTCGAGCGCGTGACCGGGACCCGAGGGGGCCTGGGACAAGACATCGGGCATCCGGAGCTCGAGGTCTTGAAAGGACCGGGGTGCCCACGCTTTGAGATAGGCCATCTGGACGCCGGTCGTACTGTCGACCCTATCGGCGGCCTCCATCAGGGCGACGAGCACCACGGCCTCGAGCTGAGGGTCGAGCTTAAGGCCCCCGATGGCCTCGCGAATTGCGTCGACGCGGGCGCCGTTCTTCGCTTGAAAGAACCGGCTCTCCTCGCAAAAAGTGCGCGTGAAGTAGCCCGGCTCGCCGGCCATGGCGTTGAACTCACGGATGAGCGCCGTCGCATCGGAGAGGACGGTCTCGCGGTCCGCCTCGACGTAGCAGCGGGCCAAGGTCGCCGCGTAGGTGTTGTGGTCGTTGGCCGTCACGCGAAAGCCAGCGCGCTTGAGCGCCTGCCCCACACGCGCAGTGCCCGAGAAGAGGTCCCCGACGGTCGCGATCGACGGGTCCGCCTGCTGTAAGGACTCGATAATGCGGACGATGTCGCCCACCAGGAGGCGTTTAGAACCGAGGTATTTGATCAAGGGATTCCGAGGTTCTTATGGGGCCAGGGACGCCAAACGGAGGTCGACCCTGTGGTACCGCGACCATCGTTTATGACGCACAGAAGTTGCAAGCGCAACCGTCGACGGATCAGATCGACCTAAGATCGAGGCCAGTTCAGGCGAGCGCGGCTAGTACCACGAAACCGACGACGGATGCGCCGCCGGTCACGAGGGCGTAGGGGAGCTGGGTCCTGACGTGGTCGATGAGGTCGGTGCCGGCAGCCAGAGACGCGATGAGCGTCGTGTCACTAATCGGTGAGCAGTGGTCGCCGAATACGCCCCCTGAGAGGACCGCCGCCAGCGCTAGGGGCAGCGGCGTGCCTGTCGCCGCGGCGAGAGGGATCGCGAGGGGCAGGACCAACGCGAAGGTCCCCCAAGAGGTGCCCGTCGCGAAGGAGATCGCGGCACCGACGACAAAGAGGACCGCAGGCACGAGCAGCGCGGGGACTTGATCGGACACAAGCTCGGCGACGTAGGCGCCCGTCCCGAGCTTTTTGGCGAGCGCGCCGAGGGCGAAGGCCAGCAGCATGAGGGCCGCCAGAGGCATGAGGCCGCCGAGCCCCTTCCAAAAGGTCGCGCCGGCGTCAGCCAAGCTCATCGCGCGACCACTCACCCCCAGGCCGACGGCCGCGACGATCGCCGCGATCACGGCCCAGAGGACGGCCTTCGAGCCGGACCCCGCCAGCATGTCGCCGCGCCCGGTGACGAGCAGGCCGACGGGCATCATCGTCGCCAGAATCAAAATGGGAATCAAGAAGTTACGGGCGCGGCGCGGGGCCCCCTCGGGCGCAGCGATGGCGCCGAGGTCGGCGTCGAGGACGGGCCGCGAGCCCGCCCGCCAGAGGGCCCCGGTGGTCGCGACGCGCGCTTCCGCCACCCGCATGGGGCCAAAATCCCAGCCCTTCCAGACCGTGACGACGAAGGCGAAGGCCAGCGTGAAGAGGGCGTAGAGGTTAAGAGGTATGGCCGCGATGAAGGTCGGCAGCGGGTCGGCGACGCCCTCTTTGGCCAGGAGGCTCACGATATAGGCACCCCAGGCATTCAGCGGTATTAAGATACAGATAGGCGCGGCGGTGGCGTCACAGAGCCAGGCGAGCTTCTCGCGCGAGATCCGCAAGCGGTCAAAGATAGGACGACAGACGGCGCCGTTGACGAGGGAGGTGATCGAGCTCTCGACGAAGATGACGACGCCGAGGAAGAAGGACAGGGACAGGGCCCGTGGGCGCGTGTGGACGAGGGAGCGCCGCATGAGCAGCTCGATGAGCCCCTCGACCCCACCGTTGCGCTGCGTCAGCGCGATGAGGGCCCCGACGAGCGCTGAGAAGAGCACCACGCGGGCGTCGCCAGGGTCCGTCAACACTTGCACTACCCCATCGATGGCGTCCGCGAGCCCCGAGATGGGGTCACCAGCCAAGAGCGCGTATCCCAGCCAGAGCCCCGCGAAGAGCGACAGGTGCACGGCGCGCGTGGCGATGGCGAGGGCGATCGACAAGATAGGTGGGAGGATAGCGAGCCAGGTCCCGACAACGGCAAGGTCTTCAGACATGTCGTCATCTCGCCGTTCGACGGACCCATGTCAACTGCCACACCCTGTCCGCATAGGCGGGTTCGACCCTCGACAGCACCCTAAGTCACGGTTAAGGTCCGGCCGACATTCGACCCAAAATCTATCACACGAGAGGTGGTTCACATGCGTTGGAATTCAAAAGGAAAAAGCGCTGACGTCGAAGACAGACGGGGGGGACGGGTCTCGCCACGCGCCGCGGTCGTCGGGGGCGGTGGGGTGCTCGCGGTGATTATCGCCCTATTCTTCGGCCTCCAGGGCAAGCCCGTGCCTGCTGGCATTGTACCGCTAGGGGGGACGCCCGCGGAGACCGCGCCGTTTAAGGCGAGCCCTGAGGAAGAAAAGCTTGTAGAATTCGTAAGTTTTGTCCTCGACGACATCCAGAACACGTGGGCCGCCGAGTTCAAAAAGCGTGGCCAGACCTACACCCGGGCGAAACTGGTGTTGTTCAGCGGCAGCGTCGACTCAGCCTGCGGGCTCGGCGAGGCGGCCATGGGCCCCTTCTATTGCCCTGGCGACAGCAAGGCCTACATCGACCTGTCGTTTTACGATCTCTTAAAGAAACGTTTCGGCGCTCCGGGCGATTTCGCACAGGCCTATGTGCTCGCGCACGAGATCGGTCACCACATCCAAAACCTTCGCGGCACATCGATGGAGTCCCACCGCGCGATGAAGGCGAATCCGGCCAAAGCAAACGAGATAAGCGTCCGCCAAGAGCTCCAGGCGGACTGCTTGGCGGGGGTCTGGGCGCACTGGACACAACAACGCGGGGTCCTAGAGGTCGGCGACTTTGAGGAGGCCCTTAAAGCCGCGAATCAGATCGGCGATGACACGCTGCAAAAGCAGGCCACTGGACGCGTCGTGCCTGAGAGCTTCACCCATGGCTCGGCAGCGCAGCGAAAGCATTGGTTTAAGAGGGGCTTCGACAGCGGACTGGAAGAGGACTGCGACAGCTTCTCTGCGACGGAATACTAGGCCCTTATTTTTCGCGACTGACCCGACGACTAGACCGGCCCAAGAGGTCGCTACTCTCGTGACGGGCCGACGCCCTACGAGTTTTTCCGTTTAGAATCATTCGATTATAAAGCTTCGCCCGCGAAAGACGGGCGCGGCGGCCACGCGGTCTGAGGTCGCCTTGACCCGTTGCGCTGCAACGTTCTATGTCAATGGTCCAAACGTAAATTCCTGTCGGAGGAAGCCTGATGAACCTTGTCCTAAAATCGGCCCAAGCGGTCGCGATTTCGTCTCTTCTTGTCGCATGCGGCGAGCCAACTCCCACCGAGACCGCGCCGTCGGAAGAGACAGCGCCCAGAGCGGTCGCCAACGACACGATCCCTGTCGCGGTGGCCCCCATCTCCAAGGCCGAAGAGGCCGCTGATCCCGAAGAGGCCCCGAAGGCCAAACCCACGGCCCCGCAAGGCGCGGGCATGGTCGCGACCGCGGCCCCACGCTTTGGTGCCTGGGGCGCCGTCCACGCGCTCATCGGGTCGACGATCAAGATCGGGATCTCGATCTCAGACGAAGACGCGCTCGCCCTCACGGCCGATAACCTCGTAGGTGTGACCACCAACGGCGGTCAGAACTGGGGCTTTACCCGCCACGACAACGGCACGGTCCTGGCGCTGGGCGGCAAGCCCGGTGGCCCCTACTTCGCGGTCGGCAAGGCCGGCTACGCGTCGATCTCTCTCGACGGCCGGATCTGGTCGGATCTCGCGCGCCACACAAACGAAGACCTCACCAGCATCGCGGTCGGGTCCTCGGGCGCGGTCGTGACGACCAAGAGCGGGGCCGCCTACGTCCAGTATAGCGCGGACGGCAAGACCGGCCGCCTCGCGGGTTGGCCCGAGAAGTTCAAGGCGCGGTCGGTGTCGATGGACGGCGCCAAGTTCAGCGCGAACGTCGGCAAGCTCCCGCTCGTCTCGACGGACGGGCGGACCTGGGCACTATCGGACACCCCCGAGGCCAAGGTCGCGAAGTCCTTCGCGACGGCCCAAGGCGTCTGCGGCACCGGGCGCGTCGAGAAGGTGACCGGCGTCGTGTGCGAGGTCAAAGGCCAGGGCTTCGGGACCAGCGCCGGGACCGTCGTCATCGCCAAGGACACCTTCTTTACATCGACCAACGGCGGCAACTCTTGGAACGCTTCGATGGCGCCGATGAAGGCGGCCAATGGCATCGTCGCGGCGGGCGGCAACCTCGTCGCGTTCGGAAACGCCGGCCTCATCGCGATCTCGGACGACGGTGGCAAGGGCTGGATTGAAACCTCGCTCGAGCTCAAAAAATCCCTCAAGGCCGCCTTGGTCGATGGCAACACCGTCCTGCTCGGCGGGGACGGCGGCATCATCGCGCGCTCGACGAACGCCGGCGCATCGTTTCAGGTCATCGAGACCCCCCAGACCGGCGCCATCAAGCAGCTCGCGAAGCTCTCAGACGGCCGCATCGTGGCCTCATTGGGCGCCAAGGGCATAGAGAGCACCGACGGCGGCGCGACCTGGACCGACATGCTCGACCCAGTCTCGCTTGCCGAGCTTGTCCCGCCGGCGAAGGCAGGCAAGTGCGAAGGCCGCATGCCGGCGGACGGCGAAGTATGTGCTATTCAAAAGACAGTCACGTCTCCTCTGGGCCTACCCAACGTCCGTGGTTTGAACTTCAATGGTAAAGATGGCCTCGCTTGGGGCGACTTTGGGCTTGTGATGATGACCGGGAATGGCGGCGCGTCGTGGGCCGCGCAGAGCGGGTTCGGCGTCAAGTCCTTCGACACGTTCGAGCTTCGGGACCAAGTCATCCTCGGGATCGGCGGCAAGGACGTCGTCATCTCCCGCAACGGTGGCAAGAGCTTCACGCGGCACCTGCTCCCGAAGACGGCTGGGCGTATCGAGGCTGCGCAGATCTCCAAGGATGGCAAGGTGCTGCTCGCCGTTGGCAAGACCGGAACCATCGCCCGCGCCTTTATCGATGCGCCAGACGACTGGCAGCTCCTCGACGTCGGCAACGTGGCCGGCGGCGGCAAGAAGGTCACCGCGAACTTCGAGGCCCTCTACGAGCTTGGTGCGACCCCCGAGGCCGGCGGGCTGCTCTTCGCGGTCGGCGCCCGGGGCGAGCTCTTCCGCAGCGAAAACCGCGGGGACTCGTGGGTTCAGATCGCGACGGGCACATCCCAATCGATCCAGCGGCTGGCGGCCGAGGGCGAGACCGTCGTGGCGATCACGATGGCCGACCGCAAAGGCGGCAACCTCCTCCTCAAGAGCGATGACGGCGGTCGCCACTTCTATATCGCGCGCGAGATATCGCACTCGGGCTCGGTCGATGTCTTTAGCCTCGTGGGCGGCACCCTGACCTATCGCGACCGCGTCTCAAACGACTTCGGCGCGACCTGGACCAAAGAGCCCGACTCGAAGTACTGGAGCGGCGCGGAGGAGGTCGGCGATGGCTCGGGTCTGCGTATCGTGAATCACCCGTCGCGTTACGTGCGTGATACGATCTACCTCGTCGGCACCGACAAGGACGATTGGCTCATTATGGATGGCGTCCAGACCAAGATGGCGCGCTTTGAATGTGCGGCCTCGGGTTGCTGGATGCTTCACGATGGTCAGTTCTACCGGCCTCTCTGAGCACATGATTTCATAAGAAAGGGGGGCACCGTTGGATGCCCCTCTTTTTTTTGCGATGACCTCAAACCTTTCTGCGATTCGAGGCCACGGCAAACCGCGCGCGACTTAGGGCCAACGCCGTGGCGCAGGCCACGACCGCGGCGCGAGGGCCCTACTTGAGCCCCACCTCAAGGTTGTAGGTCGTACAGCTCGTGTCCTCCGTCGGTAGGACGCGTCTGAGCTCTATCATCGCGTCTCGGGTGGTCGAGATGAGCTGCCCCCCGGCCTGGCATGCACCGGTGTTGATGCCCACAATCAGTCGCGCGTCGGTGGAGACCGCGCAGCACCCGACAAAGCCGTCCCGGTCCTCGGCGTTGCTCGTGTTCCCCCCGCTGCAGCCGCGCTGGGTCAGCACGACATCGACGGGGGTCAAACGACTGGCACCCCACGCCGCCTCCCAACTGGTGCTGAGGTCGGCGCTCAGGTTCTTGGACGGTGTCGACAGTCGGTGTGCCAACGCGAGAGTGTTGTCAGGCTCTTGCGCGTCCCCCAGGGTCCAGCCTCGATCATTGTCCTCGGGCTTGCAGGAGCCACATCCGTTTAAGAGCCACGTCCCTGTTGAGTAGCAAAGGTTGGATATGAAACAACCATTGATGACCTCCTCGACGCAGGCGTTCAGCCCTGGGTCGCAGGTCCGCGACAAGCAGGCCCCTCCGTTGCCAGGGCAGTCGGTGATGCCGCTGCAGGTGCCGTTCCTGCACGCGTCATCCTTCGTGCATGAGACTCCGTCGTCGCATGCGGCGCCGGGCGACCGAGGGGTCCACTTGAGCGAGTCCACGGTGGGGCTGCAGGTCTGGCAACCGTTGCGAGGGTTGTTGGTCCCTTCAGCTTGGCAGACACCTTCGATCCAACACCAGCCGCTGTCGATTGGGCAAGACCCGCCATCGGGGGCCTCGCATCCGGCAGGCAGGCAAGGCAGGTCCGTCATCTCGACGTCATCGACGTCATCGACGTCATCGACGTCATCGACGTCATCGACGACCTCGACGATATCAGGCGAGTCCGCATCTCCCATTGCGGTGTCCGGCGGGACCACGTCGGGCGGGACGGCATCCGGAGTCTCTCCGTCTTGGGGCGCGACGTCGGTGGGCGTGAGGTCAGGCGCGTCTACATCGGGGGCCGAGGTCTCCGGACCGTCTAGATCCGGCAGGTCGACGTCCAAGGTCTGCACGTCAGGTTCGACCGCCACCTCGGCAGTATCACGACCCGCCTCGCGACTTGGCTCGATGCATGCCACGACTCCGAGAGAGGCCACCAAGGCGAGAGCCCCAGCCAGCGAGATGAGTTCATATCAAACCTTTTTTCAGGACGACAGGAATACAGGCATGTCAGTCGCTTGACAACGATGGCTGAACGCGTGTGACAACTCAAGCAGTCCGAAAAAGTTCAGCGAAGGACGACGGCCCGACGTCCGGCGCTTGACGCCGGCTTGCCGGCCTCTTCCGCGTCGACACCGCCAAAGTCTACTGGCTCAGAGTGGATGGCGGGCAGACGAGGACGTCGCGCTTTGAATGCGGGGTGTCTGGCTGTTGGATGCGCCACGGGGGGGCAGATCTACCGGTTTTTGTGAGTTAAATTGAGTACCAAGAAAAAGGGGGGCACCCAATGGCGCCCCCCTTTTTCTTTCAAGCTACCCGCGGGCAGAGATGTTGGAAGTCTTGGCGAGGTAGCTACTTGATCCCCCACGCCAGCAGGTATAGGGCGCAGGCCGGTCCTTGTACGAGCAGCGGTCGGACCCGTTAAATCGAACCTAAAGACATCGACGTCATCAGCCGGACTGATTCGGCTGGCGGTCCATGGAAGCGACAATGGCTGAAACTGACCGGCACTCCAATCAACTATTGGGGATGGTACTCGATGGGCATTGTCATAAGTATTGTCGGGTTCGCTCGGGTCCCCAAGGGTCCAATCGCATTCGTTTTCATCAGGTTGGCAGGAGCCACAGCCATCCGCCGCGAAGTCCTCGTCGGAGTAGCAAGTATTGGAGATGAAACAACCCTCCTCCACCTTGTTGACACACGCATTTTGCAACGGGTCGCAGGTCACCGACACGCAGCTCGCCGGGGCCGCACAGTCAACAACGTCCCTGCACACGCCCCCACGACAGACATCGTTCTTGGTGCAACTCAACCCATCGTCGCACGAGGCTAGGTCCAAGAGCAGGGTCCACCCGAGGGTGTCCACGGCGTGGTTGCATTCTTGGCAAGTATTACCGGGGTTCAAATCGCCTTCCTCTCGGCAAGCCCCGCCTATCAAGCACCAGCCGAGCTTGACCTTGCAAGCCGCCAAATCGGCTTGGTCGCAACCGACGGGCAGGCAGGGAAGTTCCGTATTGGCGACGTCGTCTGGCCGAGCATCCGGGACCTCGGCATCGTCTGACACAATGTCAGTCTCGTCCACATCGTCCGGGGGCACCGCATCAGTCTCAGGCCCGTCGAGATCTGCCTGGGCCACCTCAGGTGAGTCCACGTCGAGGTCCACGGTCTCATCCGAGAGGTCCGGGAGCAGGCCACGGTTCGGTTCGATACAGGCCACTAGCGCCATTGCAGCGACAAGAACGCACGGGAGACATGTAAGATGACTTCATATCAATCACTTCCAGATTAAGAACAATCACGACGACCCCGAACCACCCGGATGGTGACCAAACGGCCGATTGACCGCAAGTCATCCTTGAATGACGGCTCTAGCGTCGACCAAGCTCGGGGGCGCTACGTACGGGTGTGGGAACGACGCTCGCGTTCTGAGGTCGGGCCTCTCGACGCGCTGGCGCGCTCACTGCCTAGCTAAACGGATGACTTTCGGCTGAGACCCATAGGGCACCCGAGGGTTGGGGTGGTCGGCTCGCTGTCCGCTTTGCGGCCTTGAGGCTTCACCGACCACCCCAACCCTCAGGCGCCAGGTGAAAGCGATTCGAAAGTCATCCGTTTAGTTGAGAGACGGCATGGCCAGACTATAGACCTCGCCGGAGGTACGACGAAGGACGAGCTCCTGACCGGCCGTGGGTGCGTCCCCGGCATAGGCCCCACGGTGCTGCAACAGGAGCATCGCGCTCGCGTACGACATGCGCGAGGCCTCCTGATCACCGACGCGCAGCAGCAGATCGGTCGATTCGGCGCCGAGCGTCGCCAGCGGATGCGTAGAGTCTATGTCGCCAATCGCGATTCCATCGCCCATGTCGACAAAGGTCTGCGTGACGATGCCCGTACCAGAGACCTGGGTCTCGAGCTCCGAGTGCTGCGTCGGGGTCGCCATCACGAGGCGCCCCACGTCTTGAACCCGGCCAGGCATGAGCGAGACTCGGCCAAGCTGGCCGTGGAGTAGATTTCCTGGCGCCTCGGGGTCGATCTCGAGTGTGGCGACCACCTTGACCGCGAGGGCGCTGGCCGAAGATGCATGCAATTGAAACCTACCGCTGGCGTCGCTCACGACCTCCGCCAGCGTGTCCCCCATCTCTACCGCTCGAAGCTCGAGTTTGGCGCCTGCGACGGGCCGACCGTCGATGTCGACGACCACCCCGACGAGCGCTGCGTCTTGCTCCCGGCCGCAGACCCACTCAACCGTCTCGCCGGCACCGACGGTGACTGACCCGCATTTGAGCTCGTGGTGCTCGGCGTCGATGGCGATGAACACATGGTACTCAAACCCAGTCCGGACGGTGATTGGCTCGCCTAGGCGGCCCGAGGCGTCCTCTTCATGGGGGCTCCCGACTGCGGTTAGGAGCTTCGCGAGAGGGCCCCACTCCGACTCCAGCGCGGCGCGCTCCGCGTCGACCGGGTCAACCCAAGGCTCGGCGGTCTCCATCGACTGCAACTCATCCGATGGGGGGCTCAAGACGGACTCCTCGGCTGGCATCTCGTCGTCCACGGCCGCCCGGGGTTGTAGGGCTTCCTGCTCCTCGACGAAGGTCTCCATCTCTTGCTCAAAGTCGGGGTCCTCCATGAGGGCCAAGAGACCGCGCTCGGGGTCGGTCTTGAACCGCTCGGAGACGAAGCCCAGCGCGAGGCCCATCATCGGTTCCTGTTTCAGCGTCAGCTGCGCCATCGACCGCGCGAGCGCCGCCGGATCTTTATCGACCGCCTCGCCTTGTTCGTTCTCCAACTGCATCACCAACATCGCGCGAAGCTCGGGCATGTCGCTAAAGACGCCTTCAAAGAGCCTCGCCATCGATCCCTCAACGTCGTCGGCGTCCCACTGCAATAGCGGCCCTTGAACCGCCTCGGCGACTTGCGCCAACATCGCTTCCTCGGACTCTGCTGGTTCCGTCTGGTCCTCGGAGACCGCGACCTCCCCTTCGTTTTCAGGCTGGGCTCCGTAGTCCGTGTTCTCGCCGGCGTCGACACTGTCGACGATGACCGATGCCTCGCTCTCGGCGAGGGCCATCGCCTCAAGCTCGGCATCAGTCGGCGGTGGTGGCGCACCGGCCCCGTGGGCGCGAAAATCGCTGGTCCGAATGATGACCCGAGCGTCTCTCAGGCGCGGGTCGTCAACACGAACGATGATGGTTCCCGTGGCCTCCAGCGTGAGGATCACCTCGGTGGTGCCACCCTCGCTCCACGGAACAACGGCCGACGCCAAACTGCCGTCGGGTCCTGTCGCGGTGAGACGCAGCTGACCCACTGGCGCGCCCGCAAAGACGAACCCGCCGTCAGCGTGTGTCATCAGCGACCAAGTCCCACTCACCGTGTCGACGCCCTCGGCGAGCTCCTCCTCGGGCGCCATCACGGTCGAGAGACGGACCGCGGTGCCCATCACGGCCGCACCGATGATGTCCTTCACCCACCCCCGGATCTCGCGGGGGCCAGTGCCGACTGTCACCGCCCCGCTCTCGACGTCGCTGGGTGATTGATAAGCGAGCCCCTCGCGACGGCCGCCAGGGGCTTCGACCGCCGTTTTAGGGCGCGTCGCCCCGGGCTCTCGCCGCGAATCTCGGTCGGTCAGTGGACGCGCGCTGATGCTCGGCGCTTTCACGCGCGGCCGCTTCGCGAAGTCCCCACCGCGAAACGCGAAGAACGCCGCGATGACTGTCGCACCAAGCCAGAGGTAGGGAGACTTGAGCCACTGCGACGGGGTTGAGGGGGACATCAGACTTCTCCATTTTCACTGAGTAATTCTGGCGCGGCCGGGCGAGCATGGTGACGACAGATTGAGCGCATAAGTGCGCCGAGACGCAGGACCAACGAATGCATTCCAACGAATCTTCCAATCGGCTCACTTTTAGCCCAAGATACTGACGAACACCGCGCCAGATGGGCTCAGCACGCCCTTCGGCGGCCGTCCGGACGGAGCAGTCGTGGGAGAGACCAAAGAACGCATCCCCTTTAAGGCGTGGTTCAACGCCGAGCTCGTCGCCGAGCTGGCGGCGCGCCTCCACGAAGCCGAGCCGGACTTCGCCCGGGACGTATTTGTGCGACTGGCCGTCGGTGGCCTTGAGGACCTCGAGATGACGGGGCGCACAAAGCAGATCGCCGATGCCATGCATGCCGCCCTCCCCGGCCCGATCGAACGAGGGCTTGGCGCCCTTGCACGCTCTCTGACGGCCCCGCTGACAGACGCTGACGACATCACCACGCACGGCTATCGTTTTTGGCCCTACTCGGAGTTCATCGCCCGCTACGGCGTACCTTCGGTGGACGCCAGCTTTCACGCGATGCTCGAGCTAACCCAACGCTTCTCTTCAGAGTTCGCGGTCCGACCCTTCCTCGCGGCCGACCTCGCTGGCACCCTTGCGCGGCTGACAAAGCTGGTGAACCACCCAAACCTACACGTGCGACGCTGGGTCAGCGAGGGCACACGCACCCGCCTGCCGTGGGGAATGGGTGTGCCGGGCCTCAAGGACGCGCTGCCCTCGCGCCTCACGCTGCTCGCGGCCCTGCGCCACGACCCCGAGCTCTACGTCCGGCGCTCGGTCGCCAACCACCTCGGCGACATCCTCAAGGACGACATCGAGGCGGGGCTCGACATCTTGAGGGCTTGGCAGGCCGACCAGCACCCACACGTCGACTGGATCATCCGCCACGCGGCCAGAACGCAGCTGAAGGCAGGACATCCGGGCGCCCTCGCCCTCTTCGGTCAAGGGGCCGTACCCGTGGCGAAGGTGACCTTCAGCGCGACGCCAGACCGGCTGAGAGTCGGCCAGACGGCGGCGCTCGCGGTGTCGTTTGAATTCAAACAGGAGGGCTCAGCTTCGCTGCGTATCGACTACGCGCTGACGTCCCCAGGCAAGTCCGGACGCCCCTCTCGCAAGGTCTTTCGCTGGGCCGACAGGCAGGCTGAAGTCGGCGATTTAGTTTCACTTCAAACCATACACGCCTTTATCCCCCGCAGCATCCGCGCGGTCTACCCAGGCACACACCTCTTTGAGGTCGTCGTCAACGGCGTCTCAATCGCATCTCAGTCCGTGGTCATCGCCCCCTAAACTACGAGGAAAACCACACAATGCTGTCCCCGCTCCGTTCCCGCGCGACCGACGAAGACAAACAGGCCCAGTACGCGGCCGTCCTTCGAGCAGTCGACGCCCTGCTCGAAGGTGAAGACGACCTCATCGCCGCCATGGCCACGGTCGTCGCCGAGCTACACCACGCCTTTGAGGACTTTCACTGGACCGGTTTCTATCGGGTCACGGCGCCTGAGCTGCTCGTCATCGGCCCCTACCAGGGCGGCCATGGGTGCCTGCGCATCCCCTTCGCGCGAGGGGTCTGCGGGTCGGCGGCGCGGACACAGACCACGCAGATTGTGCCTGACGTCGAGGCCTTCCCGGGGCACATCGCTTGCTCGTCGACGACGCGGTCCGAGATCGTGGTGCCCGTCATGACACACGGACCGAGCCCGCGCCTCGTGGCCGTCTTTGACGTGGACTCCGACTTGCCGGCGGCGTTTACGGAGGCTGATCGCCTAGGCCTTTTGCCTTTGATGCAGCGGGTCGGCGCGATCGCGGCCGTGAGGGTCTCGTGAGCGACAATGCCCGCGCCGCGTCTCACTCCTAGCGGGCCGCCTCCACCGGAAGACAGCGTCCCGTCTCGCACGCCATCTGGGCCACGCCAGCGCTGCAGCAGGTGTTTGCCGTCCCGCAGGGCATCCCCGGCTGGACACACTCTGGCGCCGCCGACCCTTTGTAGATAATCCCAGCGATGACCCACGGCCCTTCCATGGAATACTGAGAGACCTCAAGGACATGCGCGCCATCGGCGAGGCCCTCGGGGATCGCCACAGTCATCTCGCAGCCCCCTCCCCCGCCGAAGCCCAAGGTGTCGTCGCCAATCCGCACGAGATGCCCAAGAGCCCCGATGTAGAAAGACGTGCCCGAGATAGTCACCGAGCCGCCGGCAGACGGGACGGCGACCGGCGAGACCCGCAGGGGGGCCGGGACGAGGGCATGGGGTGCGACGGAGACGACGCAGGCCGCCCGGCAATCGCGCGCACCGCAGGCGCTGGACGCCGCGCAGTCATCACATTCAAGGTCGGCGTCGCAGGGCGTCGTGGCGTCGCAAGACGGTCCGCAGCCGAGCATCAGCGTCGGCACGCAGTTGCCCCATCGGAAGACCTCCCCCTCGCCGCATTCGCACGTAAACCCTTGATCGGTGACGGTCACATCGCCCACCGCGTCGAGAGGCCCCGCGGCGTCGTGACTCACGGAGTCATCGTCGGTCTGGCTGTCCTCGGGCGTGATGGTATCCGGCGGCTCCACTAGGTCCTCAAGGTCCGGGAGGTCCGCAGCTTCTGCCACGTCCGCGTCTGCGACTATGGCGATGTCAGGGCCGGCGACGTCGGTGTTGGCCTCGTTACTGCCTGCGCACGCGACACCAAACATTATGCAGCACAACACACCGAAGTCTCTTACCATTCCCATAGCCAAGGCTCCGGAAAAATTATTGATGTCCACATAATATCCCCGCGTCGACGCCTACGCGATCTGCTCCGGGTCGACCGCCAATAGCCGCACCCTGCCGGTCGCGACGAGGCGCTCACCGTCGCGAATGTCGGCCTGCCATAGCTGTGTTGTCCGTCCCCGCGTGATCGGCGTCGCGACGGCCTTCAGGGTCACACCGGTGCGGACGGCCCGGATGAAGCTCGTGTGGTTATCAAGCCCGACGACCCCGCCCTTATGCCCCCGCTCAGCGGCCGCGACCGCGGCCCCGACGGAGCACACCGACTCAATCACGCCGCAGTGAACTCCACCGTGCACGATCCCATAGGGCTGCAGGTGTTCGGGACCCACGGTCCACTCAGCCTCGACCCTCTCGCACGTCACAAGGGTGAGGCGCACCCCCATCGCGTGGCCCCAGCCTTTGATGGCGTTCATGGTCTTCAGCATCGCGTCGAGGTTGGTCTCAGGTAAGTCACTCATTGCGCGTCCTCGCTTGTTCGTTGGGCCGGCGCAATCCGCCGCGAGGCCAAGGTGCCGGAAGGTATCGAATAGACACGCTCCGGCGCAACCTTCGACTCCGGACGGCGACGCCTAAACCGCCAAAAAGCCTGCGCGACACTCGCGGTGCTCTGCGGTGTGACCACCCCAACGCGCCCCTTACTACGATTGACGACCCATCCGGCGGCGCGTGACGAGCCCAAGACACGCAAGCGCCGCGACGAAGCCGAGGCCCTTCGGCGGACTACCGCCGCCGCAGCCTTCACTGGAACCGCTGCCAGGGACGCCTGAGTCGTCGCGCTCGGCCATGCCGGTGCCCGTGTTGGTGTCTGCCTCGCCATCGGGCGTATAGGGTGGCGTGTTGGCGGGAGTATCCTCGGGGTCGGTCGGCGAGGTCCCAGCGGCCACCTCGGCGCTGTCTGAGGCGCCGTCCTTGTCGGTGTCGGCGTCGGTGGGGTCGGTAAAGTAGACGTTGACCTCGTCACCGTCCGAGAGCCCGTCGCCGTCGCTGTCCTCGTTGAGCGGATCGGAACCGAGCAGGTCCTCGGTACGGTCGGGCACCCCGTCGTTGTCGTCGTCATCATCGAGGCAGTTCGGCTGGCTGTCGCGGTCTGCGTCGCCGCAATCGGAAAAGGTCACGCAGAGCGACTCGTCGTCGTTGCAGTCGCTGCCGGCGCAGCCCTCGCCCGCGCCATATCCGTCGCGGTCGTTGTCGAGGCAGGTCGCCTCTTGGCAGTCCGGGATGCCATTGCCGTCGCCGCCATTGCGGTCGGTCTCGCAGTCGACGTTGCAGTTGACGAAGGTCTCATCGCAGTCGTCGCCGCGGCAATCGATGCCGAATCCGTAGCCGTCGCCGTCGAGGTCGAAGCAGTCGTCCACGTTGTCGCAGATCCCGTCGCCGTCAGCGTCCGCGCCGACGCAGCCGGTGATAAAGCCGAGGTCCACGCCGCTGACGACGCCGCTTTGGGGCAGGACCAAGGTCACCGGGCTAGAGACGGACCAGAGATCGCTGTTGTTGCCAACCCGCTGAGTCGTGGGGCGATAGGGTCCAGCCAAGAGGACCGCGTCGGCCGTGTGATCCACGCTGACGCGCCAGGTCCCGGCCAGGAGGCCGCCAAACTTCCACGTGCCGTCGGCCGCCGTCACGGCGCTGAGGTCTCCGCCAGCGCCTGAGAGCGCCACCGCCACACCGGCAAGCCCGGGTTCACCAGCCTCTTCAAGGCCATCGGCGTCGACGTCGTGCCACACGCGCCCACGGATGGCCCCGTCCGCGATCGGCCGGCACTGAGCCGCCGCGCAGGTCGACCCGGTGCGGCCTGGCGAACCGGAGGCGCCGAGGCAGGACGCGCGGCCGAGCTCTTGGCAGCCACCGTCGGCGAAGCAACATGAGCCCGTCGGCTGCGGGCAAGCCCCCAAGAGGGACGCGCACGAGCTGTTCCGGCCTTGGGCCACCCCAGCGCGCGACCCGCAAGCCGACGGCGCAAAATCGATGCAACTGCCGTCGCTTAGGCAGCATGCCTCCGGCGGGACGGCCACGCAGGTCCAGCCACCGCTGCCGGTGCACGCGATGGTCCCCGCCTGACCGCTTGTGGTCGTGCAGGGCCCGCCCGGCACGTCGTCCACGGCTCCGTCGCGGTCAAAGTCCGTCTCGTCGACGGTCCCGTTCTCGTTGTTGTCGATGCCGTCGCAGACCTCAGGTAGGGTTGGGTCGGTATTCTTGCAGCACAACACACCGCCCTGATCGTCGGGGCGGCTCTTGGTGACGACCTGGGACTCGGTCGTGCCGCCGGCACCGTCATTGCAAAACCATGCGTACTCGTTAGACAAATACCCATAAACGGATGCCGGCACGGACCCCGACGAGGCGTAGGTGAACATGGCCTGGCATTGGTTGTGGCCAAAACGGTTCAGCGGCGCGCAGCTGGCCTGCGGGGGCGCACCGAGGTTGCCGCAGCCGAAGATGTCGTTGAAAGACTGAGGAAATCCGTTAACGACCTCGTCGCAGTTGCCGACACCCGAGCCGGAGGTCCGCGTCATAAAGAAGGCGGCGCCGGGCGTAATCGAGACCGATGGGGTGCCGCCGTTGTGGTTCGGATAGGTCGCCGACACGGCGTCCTGGCAGCCGCGGCCGCCTGTGCGGATGGCGATGTCGTCAGGGCCGTAACAGACGTGCCAGCCGGTCGCGCAGAGGTCCTCGACGTTGCAGCCCTGCCCCGCTTCATTGGCGCCATCATTACCAGCCCCGCGGCCACAGCCTGGCGCTGAGTGAAAGGCGCCCCCGATCGTCCAGGCTCCGCCACAGGCGGCGATGATACGGTAGAGGCTGTGGTCGGTGAAGCCCTCGCGGGAATCATCCGCGCATCCGACGAGCGCTGGGTTGGCGAAGACGGCGGCCGGCGCCATGATCGCGGCGGAGGCGACGAGGCTTAGGATCGAGGTGAAGCGCATGGATAGTCTCCGCGACAAAAGGTGACGAAGGTCGCATCGTCTAGGACAGACAGCGTCGAGTCAAGGAGCAAGCTGTTCGCGCGCGGTAGCCATGGTATTGGCAGGATACGGTCTTGGGGCGCGCATCCCGATTCCCACCGGGTCGATGAGGCTGCGCGGCTGACCGCCTAGAGACGCGATCAATATACCTTTAAGTATTGGGATCGACAAGAGAACGCGATTGGGATCTACTTCCTAGACAACCAGGAGGTAGCCCGTGGCCAAT
>Ga0209702_10001924_pt1 | contig 37868 bp, 41 predicted proteins | sample FRY01_FD_187210 | JGI IMG/M metagenome (GOLD analysis project Ga0209702, IMG submission 187210) | Freshwater microbial communities from Lake Fryxell liftoff mats and glacier meltwater in Antarctica - FRY-01 (SPAdes) (version 2) | ecosystem: Environmental > Aquatic > Freshwater > Ice > Glacier...
CACCGATTTCAACAATTCGCCCGGTGTACTCGTGGCCAAGTACAACGGGTGGCCAATTTTTGTGAGTATCTTCTTGAATGTGTAAATCAGTTCCGCAAATTCCACAGGCTGCAACCTCAACAAGTACCCAACCTGGTTTAACAGTTGGTTTTGGCCAGTCACTCTTTAGTTCAAGGTGCCCAGGGCCCTTTGCCAATTTTACTAGTGCCTTCATAGTCTCAATTTACTCCCGACATATCTAGAGTCGTAACTCAGAGACATAATGTAGAGCATTCAGCAGAACAGAAAAGCCCATGACCAGTCGGTAGAAAAATTTGTATTCTTAGACTCAGGCGTCTATATTTTTTCTATAACCTAATGATTTTTTCTATAACCCAATGCAAAATTTGAGTTGAAACTAGGGTGATCGAGCGCGCTATTCATTAACAACCTTTAGATCCCGCAGACTTTTGCGAGCATGATCTTTCTTCTTTTCGTGGATATTGCGAATTTGGGAGACGATGCTTTTTATGGCTTTATCAAAGGCGGCAAGGTAATTAAATTCATTGGCTTCGGCATGTAAAAAAGGGCCAGAGCCGGAACTGCGAATGAGAACGCGGTGGGATTGTTTTCCGCGGCGTGGGTTTGCTTCCAAGATTGTTTCGACTTCAATACGATCTATCGCCACACTAAAGCGATCGATGGTTTCTATTTTTTCCGTTGCAATTCTTTTGAAATCTTGCGCTAGTTCTGCATTGCGATCGTGAAAAATAATCTGCATAGACCATCTCCGCTCTCTGCTTTTCTCTAACGATACTCCTAGTGGCGCTAAATGGAAGAGTAGAAATCTGTGGCTTACCCCATACTGAGCCTGATTTTTGAGGATTTGTGGGCCCAAAATATTGGGGGAAATGGGGCGCTTTTTGGCCCCAGCAGGAGTATGCTAAAAATATCGCCGGTGACGTACAGGACTTCAACTCATTAAACATTTAGTTCTTGTTCCCACCGGCGACCTAACGCCTCAATGTTTTTCTTTCAATTAGTTTTCTTTTCAATTATGCAATCAGGCCAATACGATTGCGCCTATGAGTGGTGATGGCAGCGAACAAGCAATTGATTTAAGCGATGCTTATTCGGTTAAGACACCGCAAGATAACAAAGCTCTGTATGCAAAATGGGCCGCTAGTTATGAATCATCTTTTGTAGATGCCAAGAAATATCGATATCCGCGCGCTATTGCCGAATTATTTGATCGCGTTGCACCCCATGATCTTGGTAATCTCATTGCCGATGTGGGTTGTGGCACGGGTTTAGTTGGGCTTTATTTAAGTGCGTTGCGGGATGGGGTAATTGTTGACGGGTTAGATATTTCACCGCAGATGTTGGAACAAGCAGGTGCTAAAAAACGCGGCGATGGCAGCGCCGTTTATCGCAATTTAATTGAGGCTGATTTAACGCAAGCAATAAATAGTGCCAGTGGCCCATATGATGGCCTGATTTCTTCGGGGACTTTTACTCACGGCCACCTTGGCCCTGATGCGCTCCATAATTTAATCCCACTAGTTAGAAGTGGCGGTTGGTTTTTAATTGGTGTAAATGCCGAACACTTTGCAGGTCGGGGTTTTGATGAAGAGTTTGCAGCCCTTGCAAAAAGTGGGCAAATTTGCGCGCCAACCTTTGAGAAAATCCATGTCTACGATGTCGGCAGCCCGCATTATGGGGACCAGTCAGTTACAGCCAGATTTATGCGGTTATAGTTTTAAAGATGTTTTATCGAGAGAATTAGTTAGCGAAGGCTGCGCAATACGGCGGTGACTTTGCCCAGGATTTCGCAGTTATCGCCATCGATTGGCGCGAAACCATCATTTGCTGGAAGCAACCAGATGTGGCCATCTTTGCGCGAGAAAGTCTTTACGGTGGCTTCGCCATCGATCATGGCGGCAACGATTTCGCCCTTGTTGCAATCTTTCTGCGAACGGATGACGACATAATCTCCGTCGCAAATTGCGGCGCCAATCATGGAATCACCCACGACTTTGAGCATAAATAAATCACCGCTTCCAACAATGGATTCTGGCAGCGGGAAAGTCTCTTCAATCTCTTGTTCTGCAGTAATTGGTCCACCGGCGGCAATGCGACCAAGTAGAGGGATGTATTGAGTCTTATCAACTGGGCTGGAATTCTCGGCAGTTTTTTCACCGGGCATTAAAACTTCCATCGCACGGCCGCGAGTTGGGTCGCGGCGGATGAAACCCTTTTGTTCTAGCGCTTTGAGTTGGTATTGCACGCTAGCTGAGCTGCTCAAACCTGCAACAGCGCCGATCTCGCGCATGGATGGGGCATAGCCGTTAGCCTCGGTGGCATCTTTGATCGCGGCCAAGATTTTGAGCTGGCGCGAGGTAAGGCCGTGGGCATCGGTGGTGCTCTCTTGAGCAAGGGGGTTTTTAGCCATGGGATTAGGGTAGGGCATTTTGGCAAAAAATTCAAACATCTGTTCGAAAATAACTTGACCTTGTCAGTGGAGTGGTGTTTAATTACTTTATCGAACAAGCGTTCGAAACCTTCCCCAAGGTAGTTCGCCAGGAGATACGACCATGAGCACACTCGCAATTAATAGCCTAAATCAAGGTTTTTATGGCAATTCGACCAATCCGTCCGGTGCTTATATAACTCGCCGAGGTCGATTGGCACGCGCTTTTGTGGTCGCATCCTTGGCGGTCCTGCTTCTTGCTGGAATCGCCAATCGGGCGGGGGCCGGCACATCAATCTCACCTGTTGCTGGTCTTTCTACCTATGTCACGGTAACGGTTGCCCCTGGCGATACTTTGTGGTCGCTAGCCGGAGCTATGGCTAGCGGCGGCGATATTCGATCGCTTATGGCTGAGATTGTTTCGGTTAATTCACTCGTTTCCTACGATCTTGCCGCAGGCCAGAAATTGCGTATTCCGCTTAAGTAAGGCATCTGCTAACCTTTACTTATGGTTTCTAAGGTAAAGGCTAAGAAAAAAGCACCTGTTAAGAAGAGCGCTGCCAAAACTAGAAAGAAGGCCGCCCCAATGGCGCGAAAGGGTCGCACATCCACAAGTACTTTAAGTACCAAGAATCAATTGACGGTACCTGTTGATATTTTAAGAACCCTAGGAATTAGTGCGGGAGCAAAAATGGAATTTGAAATAAACGCTAGCGGGGCAATAGAAATCAAGCCTGTGGCAAAGCCAGCAGGGCATAAGATTTTGGGTCTAATCGGAATTGCTAATGGAATGTATAAAGATTTCGATCTTCGTGCAGAACGTGATGCATGGGGCGATTAGTTCTAGATACATCTGTTCTGATTGCCTTAAATGATTCAACCGATGCTCATCACGAAAGCGTCTCCAGTAAAATTGCATCACACCGTGGGCAATTTTTTATCTCGGCGGTGACTTTGGCAGAAGTTTTAGTGGTGCCATATCAATTTGGTTTCCAGATTGGCCAGAGCCACGCGCTAGATATTTCAAATCAAGTCGATGGGGTACTAGAAGTAGATAGCGAGATTGCCCAAAGGGCTGCCCAGATCAGGGCCCAGAGCGCCATTTCCATGATCGATGCCCTAATCATTGCAACTGCGATTACAGCGAAGGCCACGCTCTGGACCTGCGATGCCAAGCAGGCAAGAGGCTATGAAGGAGCCGTTCTCATCGTCTAAATCGCAATTTCCCCTATTTGCGCCAGATGAATACAGGGCGACACGCGGATAAAGATTTAATCGATTCAATACTCTGAACTCTCAAGAAATGCTTTATGGTTGCCACTAGATGTAGGGGTCAAAAGGCGTTATACTTCCATAAGTAGTGGTTAAAGGCCCTACTCGGGAGTTTTTCGTAAAAACCCCCTATACATCTAATTTTTGAAAAAGCTAGCATTGAAAGGGGGACACGCCGAAATGATTTGTCCCTTCTGCCGACACGATGATTCCAGAGTAGTTGATTCACGTCCCTACCAAGATGGATCGCAAATCCGCCGCCGCCGCGAATGCCCAGAGTGCGGCCAAAGATTTTCGACCCAAGAAATTGCCTTGCTCAACATCATCAAACGAAGTGGGGCTACCGAACCATTTAGTCGCGAAAAAGTTTTGATCGGTGTGCGCAAAGCATGCCAGGGTCGACCAGTTAACGAAGACGATTTAGTATTACTAGCCCAGCGCGTAGAAGAGAGCCTTCGAGGCACTGGCCAAGCTGAAATCGAAGCACAAGAAGTTGGACTTGCAATCCTTGCTCCACTTCGCGAACTAGATGAAGTCGCTTACCTGCGTTATGCCTCGGTATATCGTAATTTTTCTTCGCTAGAAGATTTCGAAGGCGAGATCGCGCTATTGCGAGCCATGCCTACGAGAATAAATTCCCAAACAACTTCCTTAATCTCATCGGTAACACCAAAGCAATAAATACTTCCACAGACCACTAAAGAAAAACGGGGATCCACAAGATGTCAGAGACGGTCATCAATCGACCAGCTGTTGTAAATGCCAAGTCAAGCAAAGCCGGCAAGGGTTTAACAATGGAACGAATTTATACAACCCAAGGTGTTCATCCATATGACAACGTTAAATGGGAACGCCGGGATGTTGTGCAGAGTAATTGGAGAACTGGCGAGACAGTTTTTGAACAACGCGATGTGGAGTTCCCCGACTTCTGGTCCCTAAACGCTTCGATGATTGTTACCACAAAGTATTTCCGTGGCGCAGTTGGTGCCCAAAATCGCGAATGGTCACTTAAGCAAGTTATTGACCGTGTGGTTTTGACATATACAAAGGCCGGAAAAGATTTTGGTTATTTTGCAACCCCACAAGATGCGGAAATTTTCGAACATGAATTAACCCATATGTTGATGCACCAAATATTTAGTTATAATTCACCTGTCTGGTTTAACGTTGGCACAAATGCGCCACAGCAAGTAAGTGCGTGCTTCATTTTGGCAGTCGATGACACGATGGAGAGCATTCTTAACTGGTATCGCGAAGAAGGCATGATCTTCAAGGGCGGTTCTGGTGCTGGACTTAATTTATCGCGCATCCGTTCTTCAAAAGAGCTATTAAAGTCAGGTGGAACAGCCTCTGGCCCAGTCTCCTTTATGCGCGGCGCCGATGCATCGGCTGGCACAATTAAAAGCGGTGGTGCCACACGTCGGGCAGCCAAGATGGTCGTGCTAGATGTTGATCATCCAGATATCGAAGAATTTATTGAAACCAAAGTTAATGAAGAAAATAAAATTCGCGCGCTTCGCGATGCCGGCTTTGATATGGACCTTGGCGGTAAAGATATTATTTCTGTGCAATATCAGAATGCAAATAACTCAGTTCGCGTATCCGATAAATTTATGAAGGCATACGAGAAGAGCGAAAGTTTTGGTTTAATTGCGCGCGCAAGTGGTGAAGTAATTGAAACCACTGATGCCCGCGGACTATTTCGCAAAATGGCAGAAGCCGCGTGGGCATGCGCTGATCCAGGAATTCAATATGACGACACGATCAATGATTGGCATACCAATCCAGAGACTGGTCGCATCAATGCATCAAATCCTTGCTCGGAGTACATGTCGCTAGATAACTCTTCCTGTAACTTGGCATCGATTAACTTGATGAAATTCCTAAAAGCCGATGGTTCATTTGATGCAAAGACTTTTTCTCTTGCCGCAGAGATGATCATTACTTCAATGGATATCTCAATTTGTTTTGCAGATTTCCCAACCAAGGCAATTGGCGAAATAACTCGGGCTTATCGCCAACTTGGAATTGGTTATGCCAACCTTGGCGCACTGCTGATGGCATCAGGTCTGGCCTACGATTCTGATGGCGGACGTGCATTAGCGGGCGCTATAACTTCGCTGATGTCAGGAATTACTTACAAGCGATCAGCCGAACTTGCCGGCATTGTCGGTGCCTACGATGGTTATGTACGTAACGCAACAGCGCATTCGCGCGTTATGCGAAAGCATGCTTCGGCCTCCATCGCAGCTAAGTCAGAGACAACGCTAGATCGCGATGTCTGGACAGAGGCCAATAAGGCCTGGGATGCAAACACCAGGATTGGCGAGAAAAACGGTTGGCGCAATGCCCAGATTTCTGTGCTTGCCCCAACTGGAACTATCGGTCTGATGATGGATTGCGATACAACTGGAATCGAACCAGATTTTTCACTCGTTAAGTTTAAAAAACTTGTCGGTGGCGGTTCCATGCAAATCGTTAACCAGACCGTACCAGCAGCTCTTTATAAATTGGGTTACACCGATGAAATCATTGAAGCCATTGTCGAATTCATTGCGGCCAATGGCCACGTTATCGATGCGCCAGGGCTAAAGCCAGAGCACTATGACATCTTTGATTGCGCACTTGGTACTCGCTCAATTGCGCCGATGGGACACGTTCGAATGATGGCTGCCTGCCAACCATTCTTATCGGGTGCGATTTCAAAGACGGTGAACTTGCCAGCTGATGCCACCGTTGAAGATGTGGAAGAGGTTTACTACGAAGGTTGGAAACTCGGGCTTAAAGCTCTGGCTGTCTATCGCGATAATTGCAAAGTCGGACAACCTTTATCTGATGCAAAAGCAAAGGTAGATGAAGTCGAAAGCGCAGCCCCGATAACTGCAATTCGAAAGCGTCTGCCTAAGTCACGTCCATCGACTACAACATCATTTGCTGTTGGTGGGGCCGAGGGTTATATGACATCGGGGGCATATGCCGACGGCGCACTTGGTGAAGTCTTCTTAAAACTTGGCAAGCAGGGTTCAACTCTTGCCGGTGTTATGGATGCATTCTCAATTGCAGTATCAATTGGTTTGCAATACGGAGTACCGCTAGAGACATTCGTTGAGAAATTCACAAACCTTCGCTTCGAGCCAGCAGGTCTGACCGATGATGCCGATATTCGTATGGCGCAATCGATGATGGATTACATCTTCCGTCGACTAGCCCTTGATTACTTGCCATTTGATACACGTAGCGGCCTTGGTCTCTACACATCAAGTGAGCGAAGCCGTGCACTCGAAACAGGGGAGTACAGAGCCGATATAAGTGCAGCAACGCAGACGCTTTCGCAATCAGCCTCGGTTACATCAAAACCTGTTGCAGCGAAGATTGAATCTGCGCCGCGTGAAGAATATGGTTCATCAACTGAATTACTGGAAGCAATTTCCGGAATTAAATCTGATGCTCCGCTCTGTATGGCATGCGGTGTAAAGATGCGTATATCTGGTGCATGTTATGTCTGCGAAGGTTGCGGTAACACCAGCGGGTGTAGCTAATACGAGCCTATTACATGTTTTTTGATTTGGAGTTACAAGTTTTGAAAATATGATTCAAATGCTGGACATGTTTGAAATTTGTAAAGCAAAAGAGCCTCACTCCATGAAAACGAGTGGGGCTTTTTGCTGTTATTTATGATTTCACAATGAAAATAGAAAAATCCAAATGGCTATTACAACCATTTGGATTAAGTGTTATTCAGTACTTTGAAGCTAGGAGCCAAGCAGCGTTGCAATTGATCTCTTTTCGCCTCGTATGGCACCAAAGGATACATCATGGCCATTGTAAGTTCGTGGCTGATTAATTGATTTATTAATTTTCTTTTCAATTGTGGTTGCAACCTTCTTCGCTGCTGAATGCAACAGGCGCAGGTTCGTAGCGATAACAAATATGGCCGTGATCACGGAAACTTTTGCAAGTCCGCGAACACAGAAGCGTCCCTGATCAAAGCCAGCTATCGCGGCAGACTGTAAGTGTGCAAAGAAGCGTTCGACCGCACTTCGCATTGCATACTTGATGGTCCAATAGCGGCCTGCCCTAACGGGTACTTTCCGTGAATGCGCAAGATGCGAAATTCGGTTGAATATCCATCTGCGTTAAAGCCAGGATTAACGCAAAAACAAGTAAGCGAAGATTTATTGATTTCAGCTGACATTGTAAATTGGGCGAAAAGCCTTATAAATTGAAGGGGCACCGCTCGTTGCGATTTCACGGGGCCTTCTTCTTTCGGCTTTGGGAAATAGGGACCCGAAAATATGAGGATTTCAATAGTTGTTTTCAACAAGGCCATTCTTAGTACTCAATTGGCCCTCAACTGGTACCTGATTGGATGCTCGTTGCGACAGAATGTCGCCCATGAGTGATTTATCGGCCCAAGTGCGCCTTGCCTTAGATGCAGCTGTTGATGCAATTGGTGGCTCGCCCCGCGCAGGCCAGATTGAAATGGCCGAAGCCGTTGCCAATGCGCTAACCGATAAACATCACTTAATGGTCCAAGCCGGCACTGGTACCGGAAAATCACTTGCCTACATTGTGCCAGCCCTTGTTCACGGGCGAAAAGTTTTAGTTGCAACAGCAACGCTTACGCTGCAGCGCCAATTAGTAGAACGAGATTTACCTGCAGTTGTTCCGGTGTTAGAGAAAGTTTTAGGGCGCGAAATATCTTTTGCAATTTATAAAGGCGTTGGCAATTATTTATGTTTACAGAAAATGAATAGCGAAAACTCAGATCCCGATGGCGAAGTTTTATTAGAAGTTACCTCTCTTGGAAAAGATGCCCAACGTTTACATGCATGGGCAAAAATCCCTGGGGTTTCGGGAGACCGCGACGATGCCCCCGATGTTGACCGGCGGGTATGGATGGCAAATTCACTATCGGGACGCGAATGCGTTGGCGCCGATGTTTGTACTTATGGTTCGCAATGTTTTTCAGCCAATGCTAAAGCAAAAGCACAGAGCGCTGATATTGTGGTAACTAATCACACTTTGCTGGCAATTGAAATTGTGGATTCGCATCCAATTTTGCCAGAGCGCGATGCAGTAATTCTTGATGAAGCCCACGAATTCATGGACCGCACAACGCAAGCCGTGACCGAAGAACTCACCTCGGCTAGGGTAATTCGAGCTGCAGCAATGGCGCGAAAACATATGCCCGGAAAAGCCGCCGATGCTTTCACAAAAGCTGCTGATAATTTTCACAGCGCAATGGCCGATTATGGCGATCAAATTCGCGGTGATTTTGCGTCGCAAGGGCGTCTGGAAGAATTACCAAGTTCGCTGGAAGCCCCTATACGTAAAGTACGCGAAGCCGCGCAAGCGATAACACAATTAATTAGTGCCGATGAGGCAATCATTGATTCTGATTCAATCGCTGAACGCGCACGAGTAAAAGGGGCGGTCAATGAAGTTTCTACCACCGCTGCCAAGTTATTAAAAATCGGTAACACGCAAGTGCTTTGGTACGACCCAACTTTTTCTACTCTGCATTTGGCTCCGCTATCGGTCTCACATATTTTGCGGGCAAACTTGCTGACTAAAACGCCAGTAATTGCCACATCTGCCACGCTGACTGTTGGCAATAGTTTTGATGCAATGGCAAAAAGCATCGGTTTTGTTCTTGGCGATGAAGGCGATAGCGAAGTAGATGGTGGCGAAATTGATCCGGCAAATGTTGCGATGTTAGATGTTGGCTCGCCCTTTGATTTTGCAAATCAAGGAGTTTTATATTTAGCTAAACATTTACCCGAGCCCGGCCGCGACGGGCCAAGCGGCGAACTCCTTACCGAACTTGGCGAATTAATCGATGCCGCAGGCGGGCGCACTTTGGCACTTTTTAGTTCTTGGCGTGGTGTAGAAGCTGCTGATGCGCATTTGCGAAAAGTATTAGCCGAATTACCGATAAAAATTATTACTCAAAAACGCGGTGATGCGGTTGGTCCATTGGTGGAGCGTTTTGCAAAAGATGAGACTTCGATTCTGCTCGGCACCATTTCACTATGGCAAGGGGTAGATGTTCCGGGAAATTCCTGTATTTTGGTAGCAATAGATCGCATTCCATTCCCGCGTCCAGATGAACCAGTTATGTCGGCGCGGGCGGCGCAAGCCGATGCCGCGGGCGGCAGTGGTTTTATGCAAGTCTCGCTGCCACGGGCGGCGCTTTTATTAGCCCAAGGAACTGGGCGATTAATTCGATCGGTCGATGATCGCGGCGTCGTTGCAATTCTAGATTCTCGAATAGTTAATAAACGCTACGGAAGTGTTTTGCTTAATTCAATGCCACCACTTTGGCGAACTTCTGATGCGGCAACAGTTCGCGAATCTTTGCGCCGGCTAGCTGGAAAGAGCGGAGATTAATTTTTTTAACTCAGGCCATGAAGCGGCAAAACTTGGGTGTAAATTTAAATCAGCCACATCAACATAGCAGACCCAGCGCATTTCATATGACTCATCATTTATTTCGTGAGCGATTAAATCAGGCGTTGCTCGAGCAATAACGGTGTCATAGCGCCAATTGCCGTGGTCATCTTCAAAAATTTGCAGTGGTGAAATAAACTGCGGATCAATTCCAGTCTCTTCAATTGCTTCGCGAATCGCACCTTCGGTAACGCTCTCATGGGAATCGCGAGCCCCACCGGGAATGCCCCAAGTGCCACCGTTCTGAACCCAAGGCGCGCGATGTTGCAACAAAATCATCCCACCCCGAATTGCTAATAATCCGGCCGCACCATTTAACCCCCAATGACGCCCACCGCAAGTGCATTCAATCCAACCATCTCCATCACGCGCTGCCATGTTCCTAGAGTGGCACAACTGTCCACAAGTTATGGAGCCAAAAGAGCCATTCCAGCGCTTGCGACTTAACCTGCCCGCATGAAACGCTTATTTATTGCCCCTATCGTCACTTGCCTACTTATCCCGATTCCACAAAGTCTTGCCCAAGAATGCACAACCGCGGCTTGCATCAAGGTTTATACCAGCAACAACTCCATCATTATCGAGGCTCGAAAAGGTAGCGGTATAGCGAAAAAAACCGTTACCCACAGCGCTAAAGTAAAACCAACACCTAAAGCCACGCTCTGGTTTCCACCAAAGCCATCACCTGCCGCGCGAGTTATTAAAAAACCGAGCAGCACAATAAAGAAGCGCACAGCCGTGAAAGTTATAGTTGCAAAAGTCTCGTTAAGTGATCGATTAATAAAAATGATACCTACCGCGGAAATTGCATATCAACCAGCATCTGAACCGCTTATTAATATCCCAACGCATTTTTGGATCGACTTACCGAAAATATTTGCTTCGCGAGTCAACATAATTGGTGAAGTTGTAGATGTTGCACTTCGTCCAGGTTTCATTTGGAATTTTGGCGACGGAACTTTCTACTCAACAACCGATGCTGGGGCGCCATATCCAAGCGCAACGATTTCACATACATATAAGCAGCCCGGTAAATATTTAGTGCAAGTACTAGCTACTTGGAATGGCAGTTTTACACATAACGGCGTTGTCCGTGCAGTTACAGGTAAAGTCAAGAAAACCTCGGTGGTTTTGATCACCGTTGTATCGGCATCAACTAAGTTCGTGAATTGAGAGAAAATGACAACTAAGAAAAGTACCGGCTCAGATAATTACTTTGAAGATTGTGTTAAATCATTCTATGTTGATCCAGATTCGATTGACTTGAATATATTGCAACGCGATGGCGCAAGTGCGATAATTGATTTAGCCAACGATTTTGCCAAATTTGGCGTTAACGGAGATACCGATTTAATTGCCCACGCTTTAGGGCGATTAAGTGATATTCAAGTGCGCGATTTTGCTTTGGGTTGTCATAACGCCGAAACCCTCGAGACATATTTCCAAATGTGGGAACACTTACTCGCTATCGCACCTTGTGGCTTTATCGCACCAGTTGCTTGCTTATTCGCATCCCTTGCTTATGAGCGCGGTGATATTCCACTTGCAAATAAATCGCTAGATCGGGCAGCACAAGATGATCCTGAGTACTCCCTGACCATCTTGCTCCGCCGAGTCTTTTCATCGAATTGGCCACCTGCTGCCTTTGCCGCGATGCGCGCTGATTTGCATCCAAAAGTGAGTGCAGCCATTTTCAGATAGAGCTTTATGGGTTATTATCGCCAGAATTGATCTGCAAATTATGAAAGGTGTTCCATGAAAAAATTACAGAAATTAATTCCCTTTGTTGCCTTAGCCCTTCTCCTTGCATCTTGTGCCAAGGCAACAGATGAGACAGCAAGTACGACTTCGCCATCATGTGCTCCGGCCGACTTGAAAACAGTGGAATCAGGTATTTTAACAATTGGCACTGGTGAGCCTTCTTATTATCCATGGATGATAGATGACAAGCCAGAATCCGGTGAAGGTTTTGAAGCGGCCGTTGCTTACGCAGTTGCTCAACAACTTGGCTATGAAAATTCTGCAGTTAAATGGGTGCGCACAACTTTCGATAGTGCAATAACACCGGGACCAAAGACTTTTGACTTTAACTTGCAACAATTCTCCATTACCACCGACCGTGCCAAGGTCGTTGATTTCTCATCTCCATATTACAAATCACCTCAAGTAATTGTCTCTTTTGCAGGTAGCAAGATTGCAAAGGCAACAACAATTGCCGAAATAGTTGCAGCAAAGGCAAAACTTGGCGCAGCAGTCTCTACAACTTCACTAGATGTAATCGAAACCGTTCTTGGAATGAAGGCTCAAGTATTTAATGACAATGCAGCTGGCGTTTCTGCGCTAAAGAATAAGCAGATTGATGGCTTTGTTGTCGATCTTCCAACCGGTTTCTATCTAGCTGGCGTTGAAATCCCTAATGGGCTAATCGTTGGCCAAATTGAAGGTAGCGATGCTGCCGATCAAGGTTTTGGTCTGCTTTTGGCAAAAGATAGTCCACTCACATCTTGTGTATCTGGCGCAGTAGATGCAATCCGCGGCGACGGTTCATTGCAATTGATCACAGATCAGTGGCTTACCCAAGCAGGTGCACCAGTTCTAAAGAAATAAATCACAATAGAATAAATTCATGAATCAAGAAGTAGGGCGCGGGCCAGAGGATAAATCTGGTTCCGCGTCTTCTTCTTATGATTTTGGTGGCACTTGGACTCCAAGTGAGTTAGAAGTTGCCAGACGCATCGCTAGAAAAGGGCGCAGTAGAAAAAATGCAACTGTGGCCATTGCCTCAAGTCTTTTAGTTTTAGGTACTTTAATTATCACTCTGGTTACTTCACCAGGATTTAAATCTTTATCAGATACCTTTTTTAAATGGACATACGGCGTTGAAATTCTGCCAAAAATTCTCTTAGGTTTTACTACAAATGCCATGCTCACAGTTATTGCGGGAACATGTGTGGCAACTTTTGGCTTAACAATTGCGCTAATTCGAACTTCTAGGTCGCCAGCCCTTACACCTTTTCGTTTTTTAGCCACTGTATATGTAGATGTTTTCCGTGGAATTCCGATGTTGCTGGTTATTTTGCTCATTGGTTTTGGCGTTCCAGCGTTGCAATTAAAAGGCGTAACTAATAACGTCTTAGTCTTAGGAACACTGGCAGTCATAATCACCTATTCAGCCTATGTTGCCGAAGTAATTCGCAGCGGAATTTTAACGGTGCATCCCAGCCAACGCGCCGCGGCCAGATCACTTGGTTTAAGCCAATTTCAAACGCTGCGCTTTGTGGTTCTACCACAAGCCTTACGCCGAGTTACGCCACCGCTTCTCAACGATTTAGTAGCGCTGATTAAGGACACCGGTTTGGTTTCGATTTTGGGCGTTACCGATGCTATTCGCGCAGCCCAAATTGCCACAAGTCGAACCTTTAATTACACGCCTTATGTAATTGCCGCGATTGTCTTTCTCTGCGTGACAATTCCGTTAACGCGCTACACCGATCACACTTTGCGTAAATCAATCGAGCGCCAGAATGCCCAAGGGTTGACATGAGTACCCCAGTTTTAAGCGTTCGCAAATTACGCAAAAGTTTTGGCACAGATCTTGTTTTACAAGATATCTCTTTCACGGTGCCAGTGCACACAGCAACGGTCTTTATTGGTTCATCAGGTTCGGGCAAATCAACACTCCTGCGTTGCATCAATCTCTTGGATCAAATCGATGATGGCGAAATTTTATTAGATGGCCAAGATATAACTGCCATCGATGCCAACCCTGATCACATCCGGCGCAAATTGGGAATGGTCTTTCAATCATTTAATTTATTTCCACATATGAGCGTTCTAGAAAATATTATTTTATCGCCAATACGAGTTCATGGATTTTCTAAGGAAAAGGCGATTGAAGACGCCTTTGAATTACTTGGTCGATTTGGTCTTCGCGATAAAGCCGATTCATATCCTGATCGCTTAAGTGGGGGGCAACAACAAAGAGTCGCAATTATTCGCTCTATTGCGCTGGCCCCACGCTTGCTTTTACTAGATGAAATTACTTCAGCGCTAGACCCAGTATTAGTTAATGAAGTGCTCAGCACTGTGCGCGATTTAAAGAGTGAAGGAATGACGATGGTTCTTGCCACCCACGAAATGGGTTTTGCCAAACAAGTAGCCGATGAAGTCTGCTATTTGCATAATGGGCGGATTCTGGAGTGGGGAACTCCATCGCAGATCCTGGAATCACCAAAAGAGGAGCAGACCAAGGAGTTCCTCAAGCGCGTTCACGAAGGTGGCCGCCTCTAATTAGACAATTGCTGCAAAATTTCTTATAGTTATTCCAGGTTATGAGTTCCAGGTTTTAGCCCCGGCTTACTGGACGGCAACCCTCCACCGCGGTGGGGTGCTCCGGGTGAAGACCAGGTCGAATGCGAATCGCATTCGACAAGCGTGGGTCTGCCACATATGTCGGGCCCCCTTAATTTGGGAGGTTATTTCGTGTCTAAATTTAATGTAACAACTGCCGATTTTGAAACGCGTCAAATTCACGCAGGACAAATTCCAGATCCAACTACCGGGGCTCGTGCTCTGCCGTTATTTCAAACTACTGCATATGAATTTCGCGATACTAAGCATGCCGCCGATTTATTTGGTTTAGCAGAACTTGGAAATATTTACACGCGTTTGATGAATCCAACCCAAGATGTGGTTGAACAACGAATTGCATCTCTAGAAGGTGGCGTTGCTGCGCTACTTGTTGCATCGGGTTCTGCTGCAACATCATTTGCAGTTTTAAACGTTGCCGAAGTTGGCGATCATATTGTTTCATCGCCATCTCTATACGGTGGAACATATAATTTATTTCACCATACTTTGCCAAAGTTAGGCATTGAAGTAACTTTTGTTGAAAATCCAGAAGATCCAGAAAATTGGCGCAAGGCAGTTAAACCAAACACCAAAGCTTTCTTTGGTGAAACAATTGCAAATCCAAAAAATGATATTTTAGATATCGAAGCAGTTGCAAAAGTTGCACACGAAATTGGTATTCCACTAATTGTCGATAATACGGTGGCAACGCCATTTCTAATTCGCCCAATTGAACATGGCGCAGATGTTGTTGTGCACTCCGCAACTAAGTTTTTAGCGGGCCACGGCAATGTCATAGTCGGGGCAATCGTTGATTCAGGCAATTTCGATTACGCCAAATATCCTGCGCGCTTTCCTGGTTTTAATAAACCTGATCCAAGTTATAACGGCATCGTTTATTCACAAGCCTTAGGTGTCGGTAGTGCATTCGGTGCCAACTTGGCATACATCTTTAAAATTCGCTTGACGCTACTTCGCGATCTTGGCGCAGCGGTAAGCCCATTTAATGCTTGGTTACTAGCTCAAGGACTCGAGACGCTTAGTCTTCGCATCGAGCGCCATGTTGAGAATGCTGGGAAAGTTGCAGCGTTCTTAGAGGCACATCCACAAGTTGAAAAAGTAAATTACGCATCTCTGTCTTCATCTCCTTGGAATAGCTTGGCCAAAAAATATGCACCAAAGGGTAGCGGGTCAGTACTTTCCTTTGAAATCAAGGGTGGAATTGAAGCGGGCAAGAAGTTTGTAGAAGGCTTAAATCTTTTCTCACACGTTGCAAATATTGGCGATGTTCGTTCTCTTGTTATCCATCCAGCATCCACAACGCACTCGCAATTAACTCCGGATGAACAATTAAGCGCCGGTGTTACGCCAGGTTTAATTCGCTTAAGTCTTGGACTTGAAAGCTTTAGAGACATTAAGGCTGATATAGAACTTGGATTTGCTGCTGCCAAATAATTCTAATTACCGAGTAACCGGGGCATGGCTAGAGGGCCATGACCCCGGTGATCGGCGTTTTATAAAGATCGGCGATTTAAATTTGGAGAGCGGAGAAGTACTTCGCGATATAACTATTGCCTATCAAAGTTGGGGCAATCTAAATGCCGCGCGCGATAATGCAATTTTAGTAAATCATGCTCTAACTGGCTGGTCTGATGTAACTGGCTGGTGGCCATCAATGGTTGGACCAGATTTACCATTTGACACAAACGAATATTTTGTAATTTGTCCTAATGTTATTGGTGGATGTCAGGGGAGTACTGGCCCATCTAGCATCGCGCCTGATGGTAAACGCTATGGTTCACGTTTTCCATCGCTAACAATTCGAGACATGGTCTTGGCCGAAGTCGCCTTTAGTGATGCCCTTGATATAAAAAAATATCGCTTAGCCGTTGGTCCATCCCTCGGCGGAATGCGCTCCTTGGAATGGGCAGTGCAATTTCCAGATCGGGTTGGCGCAATTTGTACCATCGGTTCATCAGCAGTTGCAACGGGGGATCAAATTGGAACTTCATCGATTCAGATTCGCGCTATTAAGAGCGATACACATTTTTATGGCGGAGATTATTACGATAAGAGCCAAGGCCCAATAGAGGGCCTTGGAATTGCCAGACGAATCGCACATTTGACTTATCGAACCGAGGTCGAGATGGATGTGCGTTTTGGCCGTCAATTACAAGGCGATGAGACGGGACGCTTTGCCGTTGAATCGTATTTAGATCACCAAGCCGAGAAATTAGCCAAGCGTTTTGATGCCAATACCTACATTATTTTGACCGAGGCGATGAATTCAAATGATATTGGGCGCGACCGAGGTGGGGTTGCTGCGGCTTTGGCGGGCATCCACGTACCAATGGTGGCCGTTTCCATAGATAGTGACCGGTTATTTCCGCAACGCCTACAGGCGGAGATTGCCGAATTAGCGCCAGCATCGTCCCCGCTAGCCGTTATTTCTTCGCCTTTTGGCCACGATGGCTTCCTAGTTGAGGTTGAGGCAGTGGGAAATGTGGTGCGGCAGGCTTTAAAATTGGATAAATCACTCGTTAATAAATTATAATGTAGACATCGCTTCACCCGAGGTTAAGTCATTAGGACTAAACCGGAGGATGAAAAAATCAAAGGACAATTGTGGCTCGATTTAGTGCGCTCAAAAATAAGAATAGCAAAAAGGCCGTTGCTAAAAAAGCTGTTGCTAAAAAAGCGCCTGCAAAAAAAGTTGTTAAGAAAAAAACTCCAGCGAAGAAGGCCGTTGCTAAAAAAGCTGCTGCGAAGAAGGCCGTTGCTAAAAAGACTGCTGCTAAAAAAGCTGTTGCTGTAAAAATTGCTTTGAAAAAAGAGTTAACTGCCATTGATGTAACTGCAATTGTCACTGTAAAGCAGGCCGTGCTTCGCCACCGCGAGGTCATGGCAGAACTTGAAAAGCGCGGCGTTACATCGATGAATCGAATTCCAAAGAAAGTTGATAAAGATTTAGTAGATGAGGCACGTGCGCTCGCAGATTCCGTTCCGAAAATGGTTGAGAAATTGCGCAAGGCTGGCTTGGGTTCATATAATAGAATTTTAAAGAATGCCGAATACGCACTTATCGCACCACTTGTTATTGCACCAACAATTGATTCTAAAACAGGCAAAATAATTAAAACCAAGATTAATGGCGAAGAAGCTGAATTAGAAGAAGCTGAATTAGAAGATGTTGAAAAACTAATTGCAGAAGCCGTTGAAATTATTGATTCAGAAGCTGAAGAAAAAGGCGCACAGCCACGTGTTGTTAATTTAGCCGAAGAGTCATCTGGTAGTGAAGAAAATGCTTTCACTTTGAAAGCATCCGAAGAAGATGACGCTCCTGCCCAGACAGTTATGACCGCTGGTGCAACCGCTGACCCGGTTAAGGATTATCTAAAGCAGATCGGTCGCGTAGCTCTGCTCAATGCCGAACTTGAAGTATCTCTGGCTACCCGGGTTGAGGCTGGATTATTTGCCGAATATAAACTTGCTACTGAAAAGAAATTAGAGAAGAAATTAAAGCGCGAATTAACCGAAATCGTTGCCGATGGCAAGCGCGCAAAGAACCATTTATTAGAAGCTAATTTGCGCCTTGTTGTATCTCTTGCAAAGCGATATACCGGGCGCGGAATGTTGTTTCTAGATTTAATTCAAGAAGGTAACTTGGGACTTATTCGCGCAGTTGAAAAATTCGATTACACAAAGGGTTACAAATTCTCGACTTATGCAACTTGGTGGATTCGCCAAGCAATTACCCGTGCCATGGCAGACCAAGCCCGCACAATTCGTATTCCTGTTCACATGGTTGAAGTTATTAATAAGTTGGCTCGCGTTCAGCGCCAGATGCTGCAAGATCTAGGCCGCGAACCGACTCCGGAAGAATTGGCCAAGGAGCTCGATATGACTCCTGAAAAGGTGGTCGAAGTTCAAAAATATGGCCGTGAACCAATCTCGCTGCACACACCCCTTGGCGAAGAAGGCGATTCTGAATTCGGTGATTTAATCGAAGATAGCGAGGCCGTTGTTCCAGCCGATGCCGTCTCCTTTACTCTGTTGCAAGAACAGTTGCACTCGGTTCTAGATACTCTCTCAGAGCGCGAAGCAGGTGTGGTTAAGATGCGATTTGGTCTAACTGATGGACAGCCAAAAACTCTTGATGAAATAGGCAAGGTATATGGCGTAACACGCGAGCGAATTCGCCAGATTGAATCAAAGACGATGTCAAAACTTCGCCATCCATCGCGCAGCCAAGTTCTGCGCGATTACCTAGATTAGGAATGATAATGAGTGAAAAAGTAACTATGCGCGTTAAAGCAAATGGATCAATTCGAATAATTGGTGAAGTCGATTTTGTCGATGCCGAAGGCAAGGTCCTTGAAACCAAAAGCGATTTTTCACTCTGTCGCTGCGGACATTCTGCCGATAAACCATTTTGCGACGGATCGCACCGCACTAACAATTTTGAGGCCACCGGTAACTAAGAGGCAATTATGAGCCAAGAGATAAATACTTCGCTCTGGGCCAAGGCAATTACCACTCCCCAATTTCCGACTCTAAGCAATGATGCGCAATGCGATGTTGCAATTGTCGGTGGAGGATTTTCGGGTTTATGGCTAGCTTTTCATCTATTACAAATCGATTCTTCGCTTTCAATTTCTATATTTGAGGCAAGGCATATTGGTTTTGGGGCTAGCGGTCGAAATGGGGGTTGGGTATCAGCTGATTATCCAGTCTTTAAAGAGAGCTTAATAAAGCGCCATGGTGAGTCGAAAACTGCCGCGCTAAATAAAGCGATGAAAGAATCAATCGATGAGATTGGAAACTTTGCAAGGCAGAACGCAAAGGGCGCTCACTTTATAAAGGGCGGTTCGCTTATCTTTGCTAGAAATTCGGCCCAAGCATCGCGATTACAAAGTTATATCGATAGCGATCACCAGTGGCTAACGGCTAGTGAAGTTAAATCTAAAATCAATGTTGCTGGAGCGTTCGGGGCCATCTTCACACCGCATTGCGCAGCAATAGACCCGATGGGCTTACTCCAAGGAATAGCTGGTTACTTAAGGGAAGCTGGGGTATTGATCTATGAAAACTCACCCGTTGGCAAAATTTCTAACGGGCAGATACAGGTTTTAAAGTACCGAGTAAGCGCGCCAAAAATCATTACCGCAACCGAGGCCTTTCGCGCACCTTCGCGTAATCAAATTCCGCTCTATTCGCTAATGGTTGCAACGCAGCCATTAAGCGATTCGATTTGGAATGAAATTGGCAATCAAGGCCGAGCAACCTTTGCTGAAGGCAAACATCTGGTTAATTATGCCCAGCGCACCGCCGATAATCGCTTGGCAATTGGTGGACGCGGGGCAAGGTATCCATTTAAATCAAAGCGGCATAGCGCTTTTGAGCACTTTAAAAAAGTACATTCGGGTTTACGCGATTTAGCTCGTTCTTGGTTTCCAATTTTGCAAGATACAACTTTTACGCATGCGTGGGGTGGCGCAATTGCAATAACTCGCGATTGGGAACCTTTTGTGCGCTGGGATAAAAGCCAAGGTTATGGCGAACTTGGGGGATATGCCGGTGATGGTGTAACCATGAGTTATTTAGCAAGTAAAACTTTAGCTGGGCAAATTATGGAAGTTACCTCAGATTTAACTGGCTTGCACTTTCTTAGCCATCAATCCAAGAAATGGGAAGTTGAACCAATTAGATATGCAGCGGTAAACGCGCTAGTGAAATTAAGTAATCTATGTGACGGCGAAGAGGCAATAACGGGAAGAGCAAGTCTGATAAATAAAGTAATTACACCGCTGGTGTCTCGATAAGACGGCTGGTCTCATCTTGAATATGGGCAGATAAACCCTTTAATATTTCGGCATATTCCTTGCCATGGTGAGCACAAAACATTAATTCGCCACCGCTGAGTAGTACGGCGCGCACATAGGCTTGGGCTCCGCAGCGATCACAACGATCGAGGGCGTTAAGAGCTACTGATTCAAGAATCAATTGATCTGACATCTTCTCTCCCTTTTCTGACCGTTGGCCTTTACTTCCTATGGAACATCAAACCATGATTACTTATTCCCCGCTTGCTAAATTAGTTATTTCTTGCATAAAAGTGAATATATTCACCCATTTTTCACTATATGAGATAAATTCGGCGCGCTTACGCGCAGATAAATCAATATCCATATAACCTTTGGCGCCGTGGCCCTCAAAGATTCAACAAAATCAAAGATTGTAGAAGAGAGCTATACCGCAAAAGATTTAGCGGTTCTCGAAGGCCTAGATGCCGTCCGTAAACGCCCTGGAATGTATATCGGGACAACCGATTCGCGTGGTCTGATGCATTGCCTATGGGAAATTATTGATAACTCAGTTGATGAATCACTTGCTGGCCATTGCAAATTAATTGAAATTAATTTGGAATCTGATGGCTCCGTTGAAGTCCACGATGATGGTCGCGGAATTCCAGTTGATAAAGAACCAAAGACTGGACTAACCGGTGTTGAAGTTGTTCTAACTAAATTACATGCAGGTGGAAAATTCGGTGGTGGCTCATATGCCGCGTCTGGTGGCTTGCACGGCGTTGGTGCATCAGTTGTTAATGCACTGGCATCTCGCCTTGATGCTGAAGTAGATCGTGATGGAAAGATTTATTGGATGTCATTTCAACGCGGAGTTGCAGGAATTTTCGATGGTGATGGACCTAAAGCGCCATTTACTCCAGCGTCAGGTCTTCGTATAATCGGAAAAATCTCTAGCAAAATAACAGGTACACGTATTAAGTGGTGGAACGATAAACAGATTTTTCTGAAAGAAGCCGAATTTGATTTAGAAGAAATTTATGCACGCGCACGCCAAACTTCATATTTAGTTCCGGGCTTAACGCTAATCGTTAACGATAATCGCACAAAGGCAAAAACTACTGAAACTTTCGTTCACAAAGGTGGAATAACCGATTATTGCCACTTTTTGCAACCCGATGAAGCAGTTGGAGATGTAATACGTCTTTACGGTACCGGGCACTATCAAGAGACTGTTCCAGTTTTAGATGATCAAGGCCATCTGGTCTCCACTGAGGTAGAACGCGATATGGAAGTAGATATCGCGATGAAGTGGGGTAATGGTTTTGAAACTACACAGCGCTCTTTCGTTAACATTATTGCCACACCAAAAGGTGGAACCCACGTACTTGGTTTTGAACGGTCCCTTACTAAAGCGCTTAATGAGGCGCTGCGGGCCACTAAAACTTTAAGTAATAAGGAAGCCGATGTCATTAAAGATGACATATCCGAAGGCATGACCGCCGTTGTAACAGTTCGAATGTCTGAACCACAATTTGAAGGACAGACGAAGGAAGTTTTGGGAACAGCGGCGGCTACTCGAATCGTTTCAGCGGTGGTGGCCGAAAAACTTAAAGAGTTCTTCTCCACCTCGAAGCGCATTGATAAAGCTAATGGCCGATTAATTTTAGAAAAAGTCGCTGGCGCATCGCGCACCAGAATTTCAGCACGTGCTCATAAAGATTTACAGCGCCGCAAAAATGCCTTGGAATCCTCTTCGCTACCAACGAAGTTATCGGATTGTCGATCAGAGGATGTATCTCGTACTGAATTATTTATTGTCGAAGGTGATTCAGCTCTTGGTACAACTAAAGCTGCACGAAACTCGGAATATCAAGCTATTTTGCCAATTCGCGGCAAAATTTTAAATGTTCAAAAAGCATCACTCTCGCAGATGCTCGATGATCGCGAATGCGGTTCGATTATTCAAGTAATTGGTGCAGGCTCTGGAAAAACCTTCGAAATAGATGAAGCTCGCTATGGGCGAATTATTTTGATGTCAGATGCCGATGTCGATGGCGCACACATTCGTTGTTTGTTGCTTACTCTTTTGTATCGTTACATGCGTCCACTCCTTGATGCCGGTCGTGTTTATGCCGCTATCCCACCTTTGCACCGCATCGAGATTGTGGGTGGTGGTGGCAAGAAAGGTGAGTTCCACTACACATATTCTGATGACGAGATGAAGAAAGTCACTGCCGCTATAAAGAAATCGGGCAAGAAGTGGAAAGAACCAATCCAGCGCTATAAAGGTTTGGGCGAAATGGATGCCAATCAATTGCGCGAAACAACTATGGATCCCAACCATCGCACACTTCGCCGTATTACAGTTAAAGATGGCGCAGCAGCCGAAGCCATGTTTGAATTACTAATGGGCAGTGATGTTGCACCACGCAAAGAATTTATTGCAACAGCCGAAATCAATCGCGAACATATCGACGCCTAGTTTCCACAGTGCTGGTGCCGGCTGGCGCAAATCTGGCTGAAAGCCCACTTCGATTTGCCTTCTTCTTCACGCGAATATCCGCGTGGACGTTTGTATTAAGTTGTGGTGAAAAGACACCACATCACCAGAGTCACGCAACAAATAAGCCCCCCAAGTGACGACCTGGGGGACTTATTCATTTCACCGAATTGACGTAATTAAAAGATAGCACAGGATTGCGCAAGCCACATTAGGCGGTACTGTCGATTTAGTTGACCGTCTCACAAGCCAAGTTCACTATGCGACCCGATCCGCACGAGCTGTAAGATTTCAGTGTCTGGCTTCTGGTAGATCAGCAGCAGGTCGGGCTTGATGTGGCAATCCCGGTGGTCTTTCCATTCGCCAGTAAGCGCGTGGTCACGGTGCTTCTCTGCCAACGGATGGTCATTTGCCAACGCCGCAACAATAGAAACGAAATCACTTTGCAGCGCCTGCCGGTGTGGGCCTTTGGCTTCGCGTTTCAGATCGCGCTTAAATTGGTTTGACTGCTTAATCGTCCGCATCAAGTACCGCTTGGAGTTCGTCGAGCGTTACAGACTCCAATTTGCCACGACGCGCCTCCTTCATGGCTGCAATGGTGGTGGCATTGGGAATCAGCGGATCGAAGGGTAGGGCGTGGTCATGCGCAACCTTCGTCAACATCAGCCGCACCGCATCGGAGACGGTAAGACCCATAGCGGCCAACACGATGGCCGCCTCTTCTTTGATTGCCCCATCGATGCGGGTCTGTACAAGTTTGTTTGCAGCCATGATCGTCTCTCCTTGCGTTAAGTGAATTACATTGTAATGCAGAATTGGGGCCACTGCAAGCATCGTAGTTTTCATATCAGTGCCTGAAATCGTCATGTTTGTGAAGCGAACCTTGCGAAGCTGATACAGCGCCTATCGCCTTAATCAATCGGTTTTGAGCATTCTGGTACGATATCTTGTACCACTTGGAAAGGGGCAATTCATGGCTATCACGGCATCAGTGGCTAGAGCACAACTATTTCCATTGATTGAGCAGGTTAATGAAGATATGAAGCCTGTTCTTATTACATCAAAGAATGGCAACGCGGTTCTTATCGCCGAGAGCGAGTATGAGTCCATGCTGGAATTACAATATTTGCTATCAACTCCGGCTAATCGCGAATGGATTCTGAAATCGATTGCGGAAGCGGATCGCGGTCAAACTGTGAAGCTGGATTTTCCAATTACCCTTGATAAGGTGAGAAAAAAGAAAGTTGCACCTTTAGCGAAGAAGGCCAAGAGCCCGCGATAGTGGCAAAAGTCCACAAACATAGCTCGATAGTACTAACTCGCAGAGCTGAACTGGATATGCGGTATTGGAAATCAAGCAGGAATCAGGGGAAAATCGATCGCATCAATAAACTCATAGAGTCCTGCTTACTTTCTCCATCAAAAGGGATAGGCAAGCCTGAGTTGCTCAAATTCAAAGGCGAAGATACTTATTCAAGGCGAATCGATAAGACACATCGCTTAGTTTATCGGATCGAGGCAAATACCTTGGTGATACTTTCTATGCGGTTCCACTACGAGAAGTAGTGGGGTAGACAAGAAGTAATAGATTCTCCTTTGCGAGTTACGCCCTGTCATCCTCAGGGACCGGCGGGGGTTTCTGTTTTCGGGGACAAAGCGGTAGTTCTCAAGGTTGGTTTCGTGACTAGTGCTTCCCAATTGCGCAAGCCACATTAAACATCTTCACCTGGGTGCTGACGTTTGCGAGCGAGAAATCGAAAACCCGCAGATTGCTCTGCGGGTTTTCTACTGTAGCTCACACAGTTGAATTAAATCCAACTGAGCGCGCACCCCTTGACTAGGAAACTAAAGATTAGCACCACATTTTCTATCTGCAATGCTTTTCATTATCCACACAATTGAATCTACATAAATATCACGGTGCGTTATGTGAATACCTTCTGCTCGTGTATCGCTGTAGCTCAGCGGATAGAGCAACCCCTTGACTAGGGGGAAGGCCGCGGGTTCGAATCCCGCCAGCGATATACGCAACTTAATGGCCCCAGAGTTAGTCACCTGGGGCTGTTTTGTTTGCAAAAGCAAACACCCACAGATCGCTCTGCGGGTGTTTGCTGTAGCTTTATTGGAACTCTTTATGAAATCATCGAGCCAGCTCGAATCCGGGCACTCACAGAGATGCAGCAACTTACATCCTCTGGATTAGATGGAAAGCAAGTAAAGGCTCGGCTAAATGCGTACTTATCAAGCGGTCCCCTGGCAACGGCCATGGAGGAAGTTGCCGAGTCCCAGCAATTGGATGTCTATAAACTCACAACACTTCTAAACACAGTCGGAACGGAAGACCCAGATCTGTGGATCGGCGCTTCTGCACGTCAACTGGAGGCCTATCCCGACAACCCAATTCTGCTTTCCGCTCGCGTAATTGGCGAGGGTTGGCGTGCTGAACCGGACATGAGCATTATTGAATCTGCCCTAAACACTGCATTTAAGGTGCTTGATCAGTACCAGCTTGGAACCGATCAAGCCGCATCGTTGCTTAACTGGATCACAGCCAAGTTTGATCAGCAGACTAAGGAGTCAATCTCTCCAAAGTATGACGCCCTGGCTAATGCGTGGCAACAAAATGACTTGCCCGAAGCTCCGCTACTTAAGTGGGAGTCTGAAATACTGGCTCAGGGTTTAAGAAACCCTGCTTGGCTAAAGCAACTTAGTCGGATACGGGAACGCCGCATGCAGCGCACACTAAAAAGCTTGACCAATGAACTAGAGAGGCTTTCCGCATGACCAGCAGCGTAGAAGATGAATTAAGTGCACGAGTTTTAGAATTTGCTAAGTCAGATGAAACCTTAAAGGAAATAAATGCTCGGCTAGGCGAATTGGATAGTTTGATTTCTGCTCATCAACTCTCCAGGGAATCTTTGGATTCAACAACGCGCTCAATAAACGAACTTGTTGCCAATCTTGGCTCGCTTCTCACTGTAAGTACATCATCAGTTGGAGACATAGCCCGAGTCGCAACGGAGATGGCCGCTGCTATCCAAAGGCTTGAGATTGAAATCAATAAAACAATCACTAGTAACTTTAAAAGTGTCACGGATAAGATTCAAAAAAATGCCATTATAACTTGGGTCGCTATTGGCATCGCAAGTCTGATACTTATTGCTTTGATGTTGTCTGCTTAAATAGCAGTCAGATATGACTTAGATCAAAAACTCTATTGAACTAACCCCTGCGTTTACTCAACAGCATCGCTAGGCGCGAAGACCTATAGCTCCTTAATCAATACTAACTAGGTCGAAGTATTCTTCTTTCCAGAAATCTTCATCACCATCTGGCAATAAAATCACGCGTTCTGGTTTAAGGGCTTGGACGGCGCCTTCATCGTGGGAGACCATAATTATTGCGCCTTTGTATGCAGTAAGTGCGCCTAAGATCTCAGCGCGAGATGCCGGATCTAAGTTATTTGTTGGCTCATCTAGTAAGAGCACATTTGCTGAGCTAACAACTAGCACAGCCAAGGCAAGGCGAGTTCGCTCTCCTCCTGATAAAACTTTTACGGGCTTATGAACATCGTCGCCCATAAATAAGAAAGAGCCCAACACATTGCGCGCTTCGGGCTCGCGAATATCGGGAGTTGCAGACATCATATTTTCTAAAACACTGCGCTCGAAATTTAGCGATTCGTGCTCTTGTGCGTAGTAACCAATCTTTAATCCATGTCCACGTTCGACCGTTCCGGTATCTGATTCCAATTCGCCAGCCAAAATGCGTAACAAAGTTGTTTTTCCGGCGCCGTTAAGCCCCAGAATTACAACGCGCGAACCTTTATCGATGATCACGCCAACATCTGTAAAGATTTCAAGAGAACCATAAGACTTTGAAAGTTCTTCACCCGATAGGGGAGTTTTACCACAAGGCGCGGGAGTAGGAAAGCGAAGTTTGGCGACTTTGTCGCTAACGCGTACATCTTCAAGTGAGCTGCGCAATTTCTCAGCGCGACGCAACATACCCTGAGCTGCAACTGCTTTGCTCGCCTTGGCGCGCATTTTCTCGCCCTGCTTTTGCAGGATTTCTGCTTTCTTCTCCGCATTGGCGCGTTCGCGTTTGCGACGGTGTTCATCTTGTTCGCGTTGCAATAAATATTGTTTCCAACCCATGTTGTAGACATCAATTACGCAGCGGTTGCCATCGATATAAAAGATTTTATTAACAACAGTTTCGATCAGATTCACATCGTGGGAAATAATGACAAGTCCGCCAGAGTATTTGGATAAATAATCGCGCAGCCAAATAATCGAATCGGCATCTAAGTGGTTAGTAGGTTCATCTAGTAAAAGCGTTTCGGCACCGCTAAATAGAATTCGCGCCAGTTCAATGCGACGCCGCTGGCCACCCGAAAGCGTGCCAAGTTCGTGGTTAAAGACTGCCTCGGTAACGCCAAGGGAAGTTGCAATTGCTTCAGCTTGCGCAGTTGCTGCATATCCACCTGCAGCGCTGAATTCGGCTTCAACTCTGGTGTAGCGCTCCATGGCTTTTTCAAGTGCCTCGCCTTCGGTAGTGGACATCTCTTCTTCCACCATCTTCATGCGATGTGCAATTTGATCTAAATCTCGGGCAGATAAAATTCGTTCAATTACTGAACCTTGTTCTGCACCAGTGCGTGGGTCTTGCGGCAGGTAACCAATTTTCCCGGTGCGATTTACCGCACCACCTGCTGGCATAATCTCACCTGCTAAAACTTTTGCGAGTGTGGATTTACCAGCGCCATTTCTACCAACGAAACCGATGCGATCTCCACGGTTAATGCGCACAGTGACACCGCTAACCAGCAATCTGGCACCGGCGCGCAGTTCAAGGGCTTGGGTAGAAATCACAGCAAAGAGTATCGGAGTTTAGGCAGCGCCAATACGTGTTCTACGAGGGGTAGCAAAATCTTTGCGAACTTGCGTTAATTCGATGGCAACTTGCGCTTTGATTGTTTCATCACTTTTTAGAAGTTTTGTGAGTTCGGCAATAGTTGCTTTAAGTTCTTTCTGCTCAATTTCTAGTTCAATTTTGCTCACTTTAGTTAAACGGCGAAGTGGCATGTCAAGAATGTATGTCGCTTGTTCATCATTTAGTTTAAAACCTTTAATGAGCGCATTTTTTGCAACTTGTGCATCTTGACTACCGCGAATGATTTTGATGACTTTATCGATATCGATAATGGCTTTTAATAAACCATCAACGAGAGTCAATCGCCCTTCTGCCTTACTTTTGCGAAATTTTGAACGTCTGCGAACAACTTCCATCCGGTGTTCGATAAAGACTTGCAGTAATTCTTTAAGTCCAAGGGTCTGCGGCTTGCCCTTCACTAGCGCAACTGCATTTATGGAAAAGGCATCTTCCATTGGAGTTAATTTGTATAATTGTTCTAGCACCGCTTCTGGTTCGAAACCATTTTTTATTTCGATGACAACATTGGTGCCAGTCTGGCCATCACTTAAATCTATAATGTCGCTAATTCCTTGAATTTTTTTAGCTTTAACTAGATCAGCGATGCGTTCTACGATTTTTTCAGGCCCGATGTTGAAGGGTAATTCTTTAATCGTGATACCCATTTTGCGTGTTGTGACTTTACTAATTTCAACAGTGGCGCGAACTTTAAAAGAACCCTTACCGGTTGCATAGGCTTCACGTACGCCATCAAGGCCCACGATTTCACCACCAGTTGGAAAATCTGGTCCCGGAATAAATTTCATTAGCGCTTTAATTGTCGCACTTGGATTTTCAATTAAATGTTTAGTCGCTGCAATAACTTCACCTAGATTGTGGGGCGCCATATTGGTAGCCATACCTACAGCAATTCCTGAACCGCCATTTACTAGCAAGTTTGGATATGCCGCGGGCAGGACCATTGGCTCTGCTATTTGGCCATCGTAATTTGGAGCAAAATCAACAGTGTCTTCATCGGTTTCTGCAACCATCGTCATCGCAGCGCGAGCGAGTCGCGCTTCGGTGTAACGCATTGCGGCCGGACCTGAATCGAGTGAACCAAAATTTCCGTGGCCATCTATCAGGGGTAGCGCCATTGAAAAAGATTGTGCCATGCGAACCAGTGCGTCATAAATTGCGCCATCACCGTGCGGGTGCAACTTGCCCATTACTTCACCAACAACGCGCGCGCTCTTTACATGTCCGCGCTCTGGTCGAAGTCCCATCTCAGACATCTGGTGCAATATGCGACGGTGTACCGGTTTTAAACCATCGCGCGCATCAGGAAGCGCGCGCGAATAAATTACAGAGTATGCATATTCTAGAAAACTTTCCGAAATTTCTTGAGATACATCGATATCAACAATTTTTCCAGGAAATTCTCCTGGCTTTGGGCCAATTGGTTTCTTTCCTTTTGCGCCCTTGGTGGGAGTATTTGTAGTAGCCATGAGTGCATTCTGCCAAGAGGTAGCGTTAAATGCTGGTAACAAAGCGCGGGCGCGCCCCGACGATTGCAACACATTGGGCGGCAATCGTGGTTGCCGCAACTAAAGCTGATAATAAATCACTTCCAGATAGCGTGGCTGCAATAAAACCTGCAGCAAATGAATCACCAGCCCCAGTTGTATCAATCATTTCGACTTGGATTGCATCAGTACTAACTATTTCACCACCGCGAATTTTTCCTACTGCCCCAAGAGATCCACGCTTAATTACTGCTACAGCGCAACTGGCTAATAAATGATCCAAGGCTGTCTCTAAATTAGTAGCTCCAGTTAAAAAAATTGCCTCTTCTTCGTTTAATAGAACACAGTGCATGCTGGGCAGCCATGAAAGAATTTCTGAAGTTTCTACCGCGATCATGCCGCCCACCGTTGCTGGATCAAAGAAAATAGGAATTCCAGCCCGCTTGATTTCGGCGATCATCGAGCGAGTTATATCTCGACTTGCTGGATTTAATAAGGCATAGCCAGTTAAATAAACGGCATCAAAACCTTTTAAGTTTGGCAGATCACTTAATTGTAATAGTGAATTTGCGCCAGCACCTGCCAGCATTGTTCGTTCGCCAAGTGGATCTACTAAAATAACGATAACTCCAGTATCAACGCCTTTGGCAGAAAGATTTGTGTGGCTAACACCAAGGGCGTCGAATTCCGCGATAAGCGCGCGGCCCGCGGAATCTTCGCCGACTTTGGCAACAATCTGGCTTTGTGCACCTGCAACCCGTAGCCATGATGCAACATTTCCGCCGGCACCACCCCCATGAGTGCTTATTTTTGCTCGCGTATCGCTTCCGAAATTAATCAGTTGGGGCGCCACTGAAATTTGTGCAATGACATCGAGCATCACATCGCCGATGCATAAAACGCTAGCCATAAATTAATTAAGGGCAAGTGCGATATCGGCAGCAAGGGCAGCGTTGGATTTGATTATTTCAATATTTACTTTAAGCGATGCTCCGTTACTGGCGGTGTGAAAATGTTCTAGCAAGTAGGGAGTAACGTTCTTGCCATGAATTCCATCTCGGGTCACGCCCGCCAAACCGCTAGCCAAAATCTCGTCATGGAGTTTTCTTGGTAATTCGTTTACAACTGGGTTGGCAACGATTAGTGCGGAATTTGAAGTATCCACAAAAGATCTAGCCTTGATAATTGCAGCGATTTCACTGGCGCTATCAACTCGGTGCTCTATTTCAAAACCTGAATCTGTTAGGTAAAAGCCTGGAAATTTATGGGTCCTATAACCAAGTACGGCAATTGCTAGTGTTTCTAGGCGCTCTAGCGTTGCTGAGACATCTAAAATTGATTTAACTCCTGCGCAAACAACTGTGATGTCTAGATTTGCAAGCGCGGTTAAATCTGCAGATTCGTCAAAGGATTGATTAGCCCCGCGATGTACTCCACCAAGTCCACCAGTTGCAAAAACTTGAATTCCGGCCATTTGCGCAATATGAGCCGTTGCTGCAACAGTTGTGGCCGCACTTTTTTTCATAGCAAAAGTTATGGCTAAGTCACGGCTAGATGCTTTTGAAATATCATCACGGGTTGCAATGGCTTCCAATTCATTGTCTTCGCAACCGATAAGTACGATGCCATCTAGGAGAGCGATCGTTGCAGGTATGGCGCCGCGATCTCGAATAATCGCTTCAACTTCGCGCGCCATTTCTAGATTCGATGGTCGCGGCAGGCCATGGGCAATAATGGTTGATTCAAGTGCAACTATCGGCAGAGCCTTAGCGATTGCCTGACTTACTTCTGTCGAAAATTTAATCGAACTCATGGTCCAAACAATAGCCGATGAAGTGAGAAGATAAGGGCGTGCATTTATCGCAGATTACTCCATCAATCTTTGCATCTTTAGGTTTAGCGAGTGCTAGTGATGAGTTAAGCATCGGTGAGAGTCCAATGGGACGCGAACTTCTATTTCTAATCGATGGCTTTGGTCTAGATATTCTTGATAAGTATGGCGATTTCATGCCAACTATCGTAAAACTTAAACGTTATGGAGTTGTGCAAACATCTTTTCCGACAACTACGGCCACAAGTCTGGCAACGCTAACGACTGGAGAATTACCTGGTGTTCACGGAATGTTGGGCTATACGGTTCAGGTTCCACGCAGCGGTGGACGCATTCTCAACGCCCTTAAATGGGATGAACGAGTTGATCCAGAAAAATGGCAACCAGTGCCAACTTTATTCGAGCGCGCAAGTGCACAAGGAATTCAAGTTTCACATGTTGCGGCAAAGCGATATGAAAAGACTGGTTTTACTCGCGCAGTATTTCGAGGAGCCCGATATTTAGGGGCAAATGTTACCGATGCTTTAGTTTCACAAACAAAGGCGGCTCTCGCCGCAACACCATCTTTTGTTTATCTTTATGTAAATGATTTAGATAACGCTGGTCATAACGATGGCGTCGGTTCAGAGAAATGGCTGAGCGCGCTTAGCGCAATTGATAACGCTCTATCACAGCTAATGCGAGAAGTTCCTAAGGGAACCCGTATTTGGGTTACTTCAGATCATGGAATGATAAATGTTGAAAAGAAAATCATTATTGGGCAAGAAAATCATCTTATGGATGGAGTCGCAGTTATTGCCGGCGAACCACGTGCCAGACATATTTACTTGGTTAGTAGTGAAATTTCTGCACGCAAGGAAGTTGCATCGTTGTGGGAAGAATATTTAGGTCAGGATGCGCAAGTATTAACGCGAGAAGATGCGATAACCCAAGATCTCTTTGGTAAAAGCGTAAGCGAAGATGCCAAAGAGCGAATGGGTGATGTGATTGCAATTGCTCAGGCAGGTTTAGTTTTAATCGATCCAGCGCGTGTTGATAAAGAAAGCGCAATGATTGGACATCACGGGGCTAATTCGCAAATTGAATCGCAAGTTCCACTTTTGACAACTACTTTAAATTAATTTACTCGTCCTCTTTTGGTTTAATTCCAAACATTATTTCATCCCAGCTTGGCACTTTTGCTCGCCCGATGATTCCATCACGCGCAGCCTCGGCATCAGGCTCTTCGCGGATTACAGCAAGTCGTGGCGTTTCGCGCCTTGGTTGAACCGAGTCCGATAAACGCGCAGTGTGCGGGCTTTCGTTATATACAAGACCAGATTCAACTTGGTTACGAGCAGGTAGTTCTTGACCTAAAATCCAACTCGCATTTTCATCGTTTGAGGCAATCACTCGGCGTGATGGATCGAAAATAAATTGCGCCATCCCAGTTCTTGAATTATTTGGATAGTGCAATTCAAGTATCCACGTGCCATCTTCTTGTCGCCAAGTTTGCCATTTAAGTTCGGCCATATCAACGCTATGTGGTGCCAGACGCGAAACAACCACGCCCAAGAAATTTACTGGATCTCGGCCGCTCTCTTTACGAATAATAATTTGTTGTACTTGATCAATAATGTATCGGCGCTCTTGAATAATTGGCCCAGAGAAGCGCTCAATTTTCTCAATTGAAATATTATTTTCGCGCACGATTTCATCTGGAGAAATTCCGGCACGCAGACGTCGCTGAATTTCTTTGATACTTATAGTTTCATCTTCATCTTCAGGCACCGATGTAAGGCGTGGTTGATTTACTGTTGCGCGTAACGTGTCGCTAATACGCACGGTATGTTCGGTTCCATCTGGATCGAGTAAAGATAAATGGGCGCCATCGGGCGTTTTCCCATTTATACGTAGCTCAACCATGTTTCCGAGCCTAACTTATGCGCCCTCTATAAGTAGAGAAGTAAGGCAGCGTGGCAAGAAGTGCTGCAAATACAAAGCCCACGGGTACCCAGAAAGCAGTTTCGGCGCCATGTGTATCGATGGCCCAACCAACAATTGCGCTCGATAACGCCCCACCGATTGGCATGCCGGCAACAACCCAGCTGAGGGATTCAGTAATTTGTTGGGGCGGAACTGCAGATTCAACGACGCGGTATGCATTAACGATTAGCGGGGCGATTGCAAAACCATTCACGAAAAGTGCCAGCGTCAAAGTAAAAATACTATGGACAAATAATAACGGAATGGAGAGAAGTGCTAGCGAAATTAAGAAGGAAATAAAGAGTGCGCCAGGCGTTGCTTTCCATTTGATAACCCCATTAATAATTGCAGAGATTGCACTGCCGGAACCCCAAATTGCAAGAACTAAACCTGTCTTGGAGGCTTCGTTATTGATCTGCATAAATGCAACGACAGCAATTGCGATAGCGCCAAAGAAACCACCGACTAGGGCTGAGGGAATAACGATGGCTTGCACAATGCGATTGCGAATTACTGGTGCATGGGGTTTTTTAATATTGCGTGGGGATGGCGGTGGCTCGCTTGATTTTTGCGCTGCAAGTGCTGATAAACCAATTACCATAAAAACCATCCCAGCAATGATTCCAGCCGATGGCGCGATGCTGGTTGCAAAAGCCGTAGCGATGACTGGACCAATAATCCAAACAAATTCATCCATTAAGCCTTCATAAGAATATGCAGTATTAACAATATGGCGATCGCTTTGATCTTCAGCTGTGCTGGTTTTATCTGGACTCAGTGCGTGCAACCAGCGGGCGCGAACCATTCCGCCAGCATTTAGGGCAGTTAATTCAGCCACAATAATTGAGACAAACCAACTCCAAATTGGTGCGTTGTTTAATACCAGCGCAACGAAGATCGAAAACGTTAAGAAACGCAAGGGTATGACGATGAGCAAAGTTTTCCTCTGCCCAAAGCGATCAGCCGAACGCGCCCAAAACGGTCCGGCAATTGACATAACAATTGCCGCAACTGCGCTAAGCGCGCCAGCAATTGCGTAAGAGTTAGTTGCGGCAACAACGATAAAAACTAAGGAAAGAGAGTCCATCGAAATTGGCATTCTTCCAACTAGGCCAGCTAGCGAGAATTTAAGGCCACCAGGGGTCTTAAAGAGAGCGCCATATGTCTGGAACATGAGGCGGAGTCTAATCTAACGTTAGACTCTCTAGGTGCCTGATAGAACTTGCGAGTTAGATGCGTTATTAAAATTGGCAATGCGAGTTGGCCAAGAAGCAGCAGATTTATTGATGCAACGCCCGGCTACTTTTGATTTAAGTATGAAAAGTTCGGTAATGGATTTTGCAACACAGATGGATAAGGCCAGTGAAGAGCTCATAGTTTCCAGCATTCTTGCCGTTCGCCCTGATGATGGAATCATCGGCGAGGAAGGTGCTTCCCGAGAAAGTTCAAGCGGAATTACTTGGGTTATTGATCCATTAGATGGAACAGTAAATTATTTCTATGGTTTACCTGGGTGGAATGTAAGTATCGCCGCCAAAGATTTAAATCAAACTTTAGTCGGGGTCGTTAATGCACCCACTATTAATTCGGTGTGGCATGCAACTATCGGTGGCGGTGCTTTTTATAATAATTGCGCCATCAAATGCAATGACCCAATCGAATTAAATAGCGCCTTAATTGCAACTGGATTTGCTTATGACACGGCCGACCGAGCGGTGCAATTAAAAATTGTTAGCGACTTGTTGCCGCAAATTCGCGATTTGCGAAGAAATGGCGCAGCCGCAGTTGATCTCTGCCACGTTGCGATGGGAGCGTTGGATGCCTATATGGAGACTGGGCTAAAGGAATGGGATTTAGCGGCTGGGGAATTAATTGCGCGCGAAGCCGGCGCATTGGTTAGTACTAAAAAATGGGGAAATAGCGCTTTGACGCTGGCGGCTGGGCATGCTCTACATGCGGTGCTGGCACCGATTTACGCTTGAGGCCCCACCTGTGGCAAGATAGCGCACCTGCGCCACTTACTTTGAGTGGTCGCTATAAATGAAGTTAGAATTTAAGAAAATTGAGGATTTAACAATGAACATTCTTGACGCGCTAGACGCGCAATCCCTGCGCAAGGACATCCCACAGTTCCGCTCTGGCGATGAACTCAAGGTTCACGTTCGTGTTATCGAAGGTGCCAAAAGCCGTCTTCAGGTTTTCCAAGGAATCGTTATTCGTCGACAAGGTGATGGAGTTCGCGAAACTTTCACAATCCGTAAAGTTTCATACGGTGTTGGCGTAGAACGTACTTTCCCAGTTCACACTCCTGTTATTGAAAAAATTGAATTAGTTAAGAAGGGCGATGTTCGCCGCGCTAAGTTGTACTACCTTCGTGACCTTCGCGGAAAAGCTGCAAAGATTCGCGAAAAGCGCGATGGCATTGAAGGTTACGGCGATGGAATTCTTTCCACTCCAGAAGCTGAAGTAATTGCAGAAGCTCCTGCGGCAGTTGTTGAGGCAGCTGTAGTGGATGCACCAGTGGCGGTAGTGGAAGCAGCAGTGGAAGAAGTTGTAGCCGAGGCACCAGCAGTTGTTGAAGAAGCCGCTGTTGCCAAAGAAACTAAACAAGCCTAAGTTCTTTCACAAATGTCGCGTAAGGGATCACTCCTTAAGGAGTTCCCACTCCTAGTTGTTGTTGCCCTTGTGGTTTCGCTTCTTATTAAAACTTTTTTGGTTCAATTTTTCTATATTCCATCCGGTTCTATGGAAAATACTCTACAAATCAAAGACCGCGTTGCCGTTAATAAAGTTCCATTTCTTTCGCGCACAATTTCGCGCGGAGATGTGGTTGTTTTTCGTGACCCAGCGCATTGGTTACCCGATATAGACAACAGTGGCGCATCAGTGATTACTTCTAAATTAAAAGAGGCGCTGGTAGTTGTTGGAGTTCTACCTAACCCCACCAAACAATATTTGGTAAAGCGCGTTGTAGGTGTGGCGGGGGATCACATAATTTGCTGCAATGCCGATAAAAAATTAACCGTAAATGGTAAAGCTACAAATGAGCCTTATATTTTCAAAGGTAATACCCCAAGTGATATGACCTTTGATGTAAAAGTTCCAAAAGGCAAGATTTGGGTTATGGGCGATCATCGGGGAGCAAGTGCCGATTCGCGTTATCACCAAGACGATATAAATAAAGGAATGGTTCCGGTAAAAAGTATTACCGGCCGAGTTTTTGCAGTTATCTGGCCTTTCAGCAACGCTAAATACATCAGCAAGTTCGATCCACTCAAGTAAGCAATTTTTCTACCATGAAAGTTATTGAGCAATTGCTCTATAGCGCAGGTATTTCGCCAATTGCAGGAGTTGATGAAGCTGGTCGTGGGGCGTGCGCGGGTCCGCTAGTCGTGGCAGCAGTTATTTTAAAAGATCCATTTGCAAAAGAATTATTAGCAGTTCGAGATTCAAAGGAAATTCCAGAAAATAAGCGCGAAGAAATTTTTGAACTTATTACCTCGATTGCGAAGTCAATAAGTATTGTTGTAATTGCCGCAAAAGAGGTTGATACCAGAGGAGTCCATGCAGCAAATCTTGACGGAATGCGCCGGGCAGTCTTTGGCTTAAATATCGAACCTGCTTATGTCCTAACCGATGGATATGCCATCGAAGGTTTAGGAATACCAAATTTAGCAGTCTGGAAAGGCGATCAAGTTGTAGTTTGCATTAGCGCAGCATCAATCGTTGCAAAAGTAACGCGTGATCGAATTATACGCGAACTTGATCTGACTTATCCGCTATATGGTTTTGCCTCACACAAGGGATATATCACCGCGCGCCATACTAAAGCGCTGCAAAGCTACGGACCGTGCATAGAACACCGCAATTCATTTGCAAATATTGCAAGTCTCATCAACAAGCAAGGCTGACCCACACCAATATTTTTTGTTCCATTTTTTGACAGAGCCCCGCTTTACTCTGCCCAGCTATGACACATACAAAGGTTAAAAAAGGCAAGAAATCATTAAATAAAACTACTGGTGCATTTGGCGAAGAAGTCATTGCACAATTCTTAACCGCACGCGGAAATGAAATCGTCGAACGCAATTGGCAAATCCGTGAAGGTGAAATCGATATAGTCGCACTCGATCCCGAAGGTATTTTCATCTTCATCGAAGTGAAAACTCGAACTTCTATGGCTTTTGGTCACCCATTGGAGGCCATCACAAATGAAAAAGCCCATCGTATTCAACGTTTAGCGCTGGCTTGGCTGGCCACACATCGCTGTTTTGGCTCGCAATATCGAATAGATGTGGCTGCAGTATTAATCGCGCGCGATGGTACGCACACTATTGAATATCGGGCCAACATATTATGAGCCTTGCTCAAACTCAAAGCGTTGCGCTTTTGGGATTGCAAGGAAGCCTTGTCAATGTTGAAGTCGATATTGCCGATGGGATTCCGATGTATTCATTGCTTGGTCTGCCAGATGCTGCGCTCAATGAGTCACGCGATCGCGTGCGCGCTGCTCTTGTCAACTGTGGCGAAACATGGCCCAATAAAAAAGTTACTGTCTCTATGTCACCGGCTTGGCTGCCTAAAAGCGGCTCAAGTTTTGATTTAGCAATCTGTATTTCCCTCTTGGCTGCGCACGAACGAATTGCACTTGATCTGCAATGGCAAGACAGCGATGATCTATTTGATTTTGCCGATGTTGCTGGACAGCCTGCTGCACGGCTAGCTGCCGAAGTTGCTGCCAGCGGTGGACATCACCTTTTATTAGTGGGTCCACCAGGTGCTGGTAAAACAATGATTGCAG